>ENA-OVGB01001598-OVGB01001598.1-human-gut-metagenome-genome-assembly--contig:-NODE-1598-length-19488-cov-6.111306_pt1 | contig 19488 bp, 13 predicted proteins | sample MGYA00237767_ERZ505413 | MGnify/ENA primary metagenome ERZ505413 (study PRJEB26158, sample SAMN06016410) | human gut metagenome | biome: human gut; feature: ankylosing spondylitis patient; material...
CCTGGGGGAAGGGGCAGTTTTTACAAAAAACGCCCCTTCCCCCACAAAAAATATCTACTCGCCAAAAGGCACGGCCATGCCGCACACGCCATGCTGCGCCGGGCGCAGATGGCCGTTGACGAAGGCCGCGGCCTCCATGTCCTTGCGGCCCTGGGGGCGCACCACCAGCAGGCGGTACCAGCGATCGGCACAGGCCACGCACAGGCCTTTCTTGTCCGTACGCAGGCTGCCGGGCTGCACACCGTCGCAGGGCTCGTCCACGCGACCGGGCTGGAGCAACAGGGGCAGCAGCTCGTCCTGCCCGTCGAAACGGGCCTGGAGACGCGCACCGGGCCAGGGCGTCACGCCGCGGATGCGGGCGTGGACCTCGGCGGCCGGACGGGCCCAGTCGATATAGCCGTCTTCCTTGGCCAGCTTGGCGGCGTAGGTGACGCGGCTCTCGTCCTGTTCCCGAGGCTGGGCGCTGCCGTCGCGGAGCTGGTCCAGCACCGTGAGCAGCAGCTCGCCCCCGGCTTCGGCCAGGGCGTCATGCAGGCTGCCCGCCGTATGCTCGCCGATGGGCACCTCGCACTGGGCGTAGACCGGCCCGGCGTCGAGGGCGGGCACGATGCGCATGATGGACACGCCCGTCACGTCACCGGGCTGCCAGTTTTCCATGACGGCGCGCTGGATGGGCGCGGCGCCGCGGTAACGCGGCAGCAGGGAGGTGTGCACGTTGAGGGTGTCCACCGTGGGGATGTCCAGCACGGCCTGCGGCAGGATGAGGCCGTAGGCGGCCACCACCAGCAGGTCAGGTTTGAGGGCGGCCAGCTCGTCCACCGCGCCTTCCTGACGGAAGTTCAGGGGCTGGTGCACGGGCAGGCCCAGCTCCTGGGCCAGCTTTTTCACCGGCGAGGGCGTCAGCTTGTGGCCCCGGCCGGCCGGCCGGTCAGGCTGGGTGTAGACGGCCACCACGTCGCCGCCGGGCCACCGGACCAGCCGCCGCAGCACGGCGGCGGCCAGGTCCGGAGTACCCATGAAGACTATCCTTTGCGCTTGAGCCATTTCTTCACCCGGGTGTCGTACAGGGAACGGCGCAGACGGCCGATGCGGTCGATGAAGAGGGTGCCGTCCAGATGGTCGGCCTCATGCTGGATGACGATGGCCGGGAATCCTTCCAGATCCTCTTCCACGATCTTGCCGTCCAGATCCATGTAACGCAGGTGCACGCGCTCGGCGCGCTGCACGTCGGCCCGGTAGTTGAGGGGCACGGAGAGGCAGCCTTCCTGACGGCTGAGCACGGTGTCCTCGCTCAGGGTCAGTTCGGGGTTGATGACGACCCGGGGCTGCTTCTCCTCGTCCTGCGCGGCGGGGTCCATGACCAGCATGCGGATATTACGGCCCACCTGCGGGGCGGCCAGCCCCACGCCGGGGGCCTCGTACATGGTCTCCAGCATGTCGGCGGCCAGCTGGCGGATCTCGTCGGTGATCTCCGTCACGGGCACGCATTTTTCCTTCAGGCTGGCAGCGGGATAGGTCACAATATCCAGAATCATGGCATCCTCCCGCTAGGCCTGGGCGTTCTCGGCGGGTTTGGCGGCTTCCTTGTCGGTCTCGCGCAGGCGCAGACCCAGTTCACGCAGCTGACGCGCGGACACCGTGGAGGGCGCCTCGGTCATCAGGCAGGTGGCCTTCTGGGTCTTGGGGAAGGCGATGACGTCGCGGATGCTGGACGCACCGGAAAGCAGCATGACCAGACGGTCCAGGCCAAAGGCCAGACCACCGTGCGGCGGCGCGCCGTGCTCCAGGGCCTGGATGAGGAAGCCGAACTGGGCCTCGGCCTGCTCGGGCGTGAAGCCCAGGGCCTGGAACATGTGGCGCTGCACTTCGGCGGAGTGGATGCGGATGGAACCGCCGCCCACTTCGTTGCCGTTGAGCACCATGTCGTAGGCACGGGCCAGGGCGCGGGCCGGGTCGCTGTTCATGATCTCCAGATGCCCGGGCGCGGGCGAGGTGAAGGGATGGTGGCAGGCCACGTAGCGCTTTTCTTCCTCGCTGTATTCGAACAGCGGGAATTCCGTCACCCACAGGAAGTTGAAGGTGTTCTCGGGGATCAGGCCCAGCTGGTTGCCCAGGTGCACGCGCAGGTTGCCCAGGGCGGCGTTGACCATGGCGGGCTCGCCGGCCTGGAAGAAGACGATGTCGCCCACCTGGAGGTCCAAGGCCTCACGGATGCCGGCGCGTTCTTCTTCGGACAGGAACTTGGCGATGGGCGACTGCCACTCGTTTTCCTTGATCTTGATCCAGGCCAGGCCCATGGCGCCGTAGATCTTGACGAACTCGGTGTAGGCGTCGATCTCCTTGCGGGTCATGGATTCGCCGCCGGGCACCTTCATGGCCTTGACCAGCTTGGCCTGGGCAAAGAGCTTGAAGCCGGAACCGCGCACGATGTCGGTGATGTCCACCAGCTCCAGACCGAAGCGGGTATCGGGCTTGTCCACACCGTAGCGGCGCATGGCTTCTTCATACTTCATGCGCGGGAAGGGACGGGGGATGTCCATGCCCATGACGTCGTGGAACACGCGGGCCATGAGGTTTTCGGCCATGGTCATGACCTTTTCCTCGTCCACGAAGCTCATCTCGATATCCACCTGGGTGAATTCGGGCTGGCGGTCGGCACGCAGGTCTTCGTCACGGAAGCAGCGCACGATCTGGAAGTAGCGGTCGAAACCGCCCACCATGAGCAGCTGCTTGAACAGCTGGGGCGACTGCGGCAGGGCGTAGAACTGGCCGGGGTTGAGACGGCTGGGCACCAGGAAGTCGCGGGCGCCTTCGGGCGTGGACTTGGTGAGCACCGGGGTCTCCACTTCCAGGAAGCCGTCGTCGTCCAGCTGGCGGCGGATGGCCTGGGCCACCTTGTGGCGCAGGCGCAGGTTGGCCTGCATGCGCGGACGGCGCAGGTCCAGATAACGCCAGGCCAGGCGCAGGTTCTCACCGGCGTCGCAGCGTTCTTCGATGGCGAAGGGCGGGGTCTTGGAGGTGTTGAGCAGTTTCCACTCATGCACCACCACTTCGATGGCGCCGGTGACCAGATTGGGGTTGGTCATGCCCTCGGGACGGGGACGCACCACGCCCTTGATGGCCAGCACGTACTCGGAACGCAGGATGTGCGCGTTCTCGTGCGCGGCGGGAGCGATATCGGGGCTGAAAACGACCTGGGTCAGGCCTTCACGGTCACGCAGGTCCACGAAGATGAGGCCGCCGTGGTCGCGGCGGTATTGCACCCAGCCCATGAGGCAGACCGTCTGTCCATCGTTGTCCATGGTCAGCTGGCCGCAAGTGTGGCTGCGGGTCCAGTCGCCGAGGTCTTCGATGAACTTCTGGTGCTCCTGCTGCACGTCCAGGCTTTGCGTCTGTTCAGTCATTATTTTTTCCCATTGTCAGAATTGGCAGCAAGGAAGTCCGCCGCGGCATCTAGGGACAGGGTCTGCTGCTCACCGCTGTCCATGTCTTTGACGACCACGGCGCCGGCGGCCGCTTCATCGGGGCCCATGATGCAGCAGAAACGGGCATTGGACTTGCCCGCCTGACGCATCAGGCCCTTGAAACCGGCATCGCTGAAATTCATCTCGCCCTTGAGGCCCAGGCCGCGCAGGCGCTGCACCAGGCCGAAGCTCAGGTCACGGCTCTGCGCGTCCATGGCCACGGCATAGAAATCCGGGCGGGGGGCTTCTTCGTCCCCGAGCATGAGGGCCAGGCGTTCCATGCCGCAGGCAAAGCCCACGCCGGGCACGTCGGGGCCGCCCACGCTCTTGACCAGGCCGTCATAACGGCCGCCACCGGCCACGGCGGCCTGCGCACCGATGCTTCCGCTTACCACCTCGAAGGTGGTGCGGCAATAGTAGTCCAGACCGCGCACCAGACGGTGGTCGATCTCGTACTTGACCCCGGCGGCGTCCAGCAGACGCAGCACGGTGTCGAAGTGTTCCTTGCACTCGGGGCAGTTGTAGTCCAGCAGGCGGGGCGCTTCGTCGGTGACGCAGCGGCATTTTTCCTGCTTGCAGTCCAGCACGCGCAGGGGGTTGGTCTCCATGCGGCGGGTGCAGTCCTCGCACAGCTGGTCACAGCAGTCCTGGCGGTGCAGATAGTCCACCAGGGCCTGCTTGAACAGCGGGCGGCAGTGGGCGCAGCCCAGGGAGTTGAGCTTGAGCGTCAGATCCTTGAGGCCCAGCGCGGTGAGGAAGCGCGTGAGCATGATGATCAGGTCCGCGTCGGCGTAGGGGCTGTGGGAGCCCAGGCATTCGCAGTTGATCTGGTGGAACTGGCGCATGCGGCCCTTCTGGGGACGCTCGTAGCGGAACATGGGACCGGTGGTGAACAGACGGCTCACGGACTCGCGGCTGTAGCGGGCATCTTCCACATAGGCGCGCATGACGCCGGCCGTGGCTTCGGGGCGCATGGTCATCATGCGGCCCTTGCGGTCCGGGAAGGTGAACATCTCTTTCTGCACCACGTCGGTCTCTTCGCCGATGGAGCGCTTGAACAGGTCGGTGTATTCCAGCACGGGGGTGCGCAGCTCCACGAAGCCGTAACGGCTGAAGATCTCGCGCGCGGTATTCTCCATGCGGGTGAACAGCGAGCTCTGCGGCGGATACATGTCCGCGAAGCCCTTGATACGATTAGCGATAACAGCCATGTGAAAAACCTCGGACTAACGGCTGCCGCAGCAGCAGCCGCATTCCAGACGGAGTTTGCCCGACTCGCGGCAGGGCACGGGATAATTGCCGTCGAAGCAGGCCAGGCAGTAGCTGTCGGACTGCATGACGGAGCGCAGCAGGCCGTCGATGCTCAGGTAATGCAGGGAATCCACGTCCAGCATCTTGGTGATCTCGGGCAGGCTGTACTTGGCGGCGATGAGCTCGCCGCGCGAGGCGAAGTCGATGCCGTAGAAGCAGGGGAACTTCACCGGCGGGCAGCTGATGCGGATGTGCACTTCCTTGGCGCCCAGCTCGCGCAGCTTCTTGACGCGGGTGATCATGGTGGTGCCGCGCACGATGGAGTCGTCCACGATGCAGATCTTCTTGCCTTCGATCATGGAGCGCACGGGGTTGATCTTCACGCGCACGCCGAAGTTGCGCATGCTCTGCGTGGGCTGGATGAAGGTACGGCCCACGTAGTGGTTACGGATCATGGCGTGCTCATAGGGCAGCTCGGCGCACTGGGCGAAGCCCACGGCCGAATAGACGCCGGAATCGGGGAAGGGCATGATGAAGTCCACGTCGGGGGTGGACTCGTGGGCCAGCTGCCAGCCCATCTGCTTGCGGCACTGGTAGACCTGCTCGCCGAAGACGAAGGAGTCGGGGCGGGCAAAGTAGACCAGTTCGAAGATGCACTGGCGGGGACGTTCCGGCAGGGGGCCGCGCAGCTGTTCGCTGTGTTCGCCCTTGCCGTCCATGATCAGCATCTCGCCGGGCTGGATGGGACGCTCGTAGTCGGCTTCCAGCAGGTCGAAGGCACAGGTCTCGGAGGCCAGCACCGGCGCGCCGTCCAGACGGCCCAGGGCCAGGGGATGGAAACCGTGGGGGTCGCGCACGGCCACCATGGTGCCGCCGGCGTAGACCAGCAGGCAGTAGGCGCCGCGCACGCGGGCACAGGCTTCGCGGATGGCGTCCACCAGGTCATGCTCGCGCAGGGCGCGCACGATGAGGTGCATGAAAACTTCGGTATCGTTGGTGGTGCTGAAGATGGCGCCGTCGTTCTCCAGCTCCTCGCGCAGCTCCATGGTGTTCACCAGGTTGCCGTTGTGGGCGATGGCGATGTCCAGCCCCTTGTAGTGGGCCACGAAGGGCTGGGCGTTGCGCGCCGCGGAACGGCCCGTGGTGGAGTAACGCACATGGCCCAGAGAGATGGTGCCCGGCAGGGCCTGCAGGTTGGCTTCGGCGAAGACATCGGGCACCAGGCCCATGCCTTTGTGCTCGTGCAGCAGGCCTTTCTCGTCGATGGTGACGATGCCCGCGCTTTCCTGTCCGCGATGCTGCTGGGCGTACAGACCGAAATAGGTCAGTCGCGCCGCTTCCTCATGACCGTAGATACCCAAAAGACCACACTCGTGGCGAATCATAGCGTTTCCTCACTGCCAGCGCAAAATGCGTTGTTGTCTCCTCCGCCCTGCGGCGGGACCGTCTTCCCTCTCACCGCTCCGGGGCCCGCCTTGCAGGCAAGGCGGCCGACCAGCGCACGGCGGTACAAAGGGCGTGTCATATAACGGCGGGCCGCGCAATGCAAGTCCGCGCCCGCGCCGTTCCTCCCCTGACTCCTGCTCTGCCCCGGACAGGGAAAGAAGGGATGCACGGCCGGGTCTCCCCGGTCCCGTGCCTGCCCGGGTCCGGCCCGGCAGCTGCCGGGGACCGGAACCAAAGGGCGCGGCGTCCCCAGGGGCGCCGCGCCGCGTATCTATTCGTTGCCGTCATCGGCTCCCGCTTCCGCCGGAGCGCTCTCCAGAGGTGCCGCCGCGCTTTCGGGCGCGTCGTCATCGTCCTCCAGGTCGTCCATGCGGCTGCCGGTCTGGCCGCCTTCGTCCACGCGGTCGAAGCCCACCACATGCGCGCCTTCGTCCAGGCGCACCAGCATGACGCCCATGGTGGCCCGGCCCTTGCTGCGCACGTCTTCCACGCCGATGCGCACCACCTTGTTGGCCGAGGTCAGCATGATGAGGCCGTCGTTGTCGCGCACGGGCATGGCGCCCACCACGGGACCGGTCTTGGACGTGACCTTGAAGTTGATGATGCCCTTGCCGCCGCGCGACTGCAGGCGGTAGAGGTCCACGCGGGTGCGCTTGCCGAAGCCGTTGGCGGAAATGGACATGATCTCCGTGGTCTGGTCGTTCTCCTTGAGGATGACGCCGGCCACCACCACGTCCTGACGGCGCAGGGCGATGCCCTTGACGCCCGTGGCCACGCGGCCCATGGGACGCACGTCCTTGCAGGCGAAGCGGATGGAGTAGCCGTCGGCCGTGGCCAGCACGATGTGGCTGTCCTCACGGATGGGCCGCACCACCACCAGCTCGTCGTCCTCGCGCAGGCCCACGGCCATGAGACCGCTCTTGCGGCAGCGCGCGTAGAGCGAGGCCGAGGAGCGCTTGACCATGCCGCGCTTGGTCACGAAGAGGAAGTACTTGTCCTCGGCGAACTCGCGCACGGCCAGCACCGTGGTGACCCACTCCCCTTCTTCCAGGGGCAGCAGGTTGTTGATGTGCACGCCCTTGGCCGTGCGGCTGCCCTCGGGCACCTGATGCACCTTGAGCTGGTGCATGCGGCCCTTGTTGGTGAACAGGCACAGGTACTGGTGGTTGGTGGTGGTCAAAAACTCCTGCACATAGTCGTCATCGGAGGTATGCAGGGCCGCGATGCCCTTGCCGCCGCGCTTCTGCTGCTGGTAGTTCTCCAGGCTGGTGCGCTTCATGTAGCCGCGGCGCGACAGGGTGATGACCACTTCCTCGTCGGGGATGAGGTCCTCGATGTCGATACCGCCCAGGGCGTCGGTGAGCACCTCGGTACGGCGCGGCGTGGCGAAGGTCTCGCGGATCTCGCGGATCTCGCGCTTGAGCTCGGAGCGCAGCACTTCGGGGTTCTCCAGCACGGACTTGAAGAACTCGATCTTTTCCAGCAGTTCGCGGTATTCGGCCATGAGCTCTTCACGCTGCAGGCCGGTCAGGCGCTGCAGGCGCATGTCCAGGATGGCGCGGGCCTGCACCTCGGTGAGCTCGAAGCGCTGCATGAGGCCGGCGCGGGCCTCGTCCGGGCTGGCGGAGGCGCGGATCAGGGCCACCACTTCGTCGATGTGGTCGATGGCGATGCGCAGGCCTTCCAGGATGTGGGCGCGGGCCTCGGCCTTCTGCAGGTCGTAGCGGGTGCGGCGGATGACCACCTCGCGACGGTGGTCCACAAAGCAGGACAGGGCCGTCTTGAGGTTGAGCAGCACGGGACGGTTGTCCACCACGGCCAGCATGTTGATGCCGAAACTGGTCTCCAGCGGCGTGTACTTGTACAGGCTGTTGATGACGATGTCCGGGATGGTGCCGCGCTTCAGGTCGATGACCACGCGGATGCCCTTGCGGTCGGATTCGTCGCGCAGGTCGGAGATGCCGTCGATCTTGTGGTCATTGACCAGACCGGCGATCTTCTCCACCAGCGAGGACTTGTTGAGGCCGAAGGGGATCTCGCGGATGACGATGGCCTGCAGGCCCTTCTTGCGTTCTTCCACTTCCAGACGGCCGCGCACTTTCACGGTGCCGCGACCGGTGTGGTAGGCATCGGACAGGCCCTTGCCCGCGTAGACGAAGCCGCGCGTGGGGAAGTCCGGGCCCTTGACCACTTCCATGAGGTCCGAGATGGTGCACTGGGGATCGTCCAGCAGCATCTGCAGGGCGTCGCACAGCTCGCCCAGGTTGTGGGGCGGGATGTTGGTGGCCATGCCCACGGCGATGCCCGACGAACCGTTGAGCAGCAGGTTGGGCACCTTGGTGGGCAGCACCGAGGGCTCCTGCAGGGTGTTGTCGTAGTTGGGCCGGAAGTCCACGGTCTCCTTGTCGATGTCGGCCAGGAACTCGCTGGCCAGACGCGACATGCGCACTTCCGTGTAACGCATGGCGGCCGCGGCGTCGCCGTCGATGGAACCGAAGTTGCCCTGCCCGTCCACCAGCGGATCGCGCATGGAGAAATCCTGGGCCAGACGCACCAGGGCATCGTACACGGCGATGTCGCCGTGGGGGTGATACTTACCGATGACGTCACCGACGATGCGCGCCGATTTCTTGTGCGGACGGTTGTAACTGTTGGCCAGCTCGTACTGGGCGTACATGATGCGCCGGTGCACGGGCTTGAGGCCGTCGCGCGCGTCGGGGATGGCGCGCCCGATGATGACCGAAAGGGAATACTCCAGATAGGACTTGCGGAGTTCCTTCTCAATGCTGACTTGCGGCTGCTGTATGCCGCTGTTCTGTTCAGACACGTTTGCCTCGCAGGTAAAATATCAGGTCGGGAGCGGGTCCCGTGTTCTTTCTCAAAGGATGTCGTACCGGGGGAGCCGCCGGGCGGCCCCCGCCGGGAAACGTCCTCAGGCAGCCAGCCAGTACCTGCCCCAGAGCCAGACCAGCAGCAGCATGGTCCCCTCACCGAAGCAGACACGGATCACGGCGGGCAGGAGACGGCGCACGTCCCCCGCGCAGCGGGAGCTGGTGAAGATGAAGACGAAGATGTTGCTGAACAGCACCGCCATGGCTGCCGGATAGGCCAGGCTGTAGGCCTTGGGGTAGCCTTCCAGCGAGATGGTCAGCCACAGGCACATGGCCGCGCAGACCAGCCAGCCGCAGACGGCGATGACGGAGCAGCCGAAGCAGCTCTTCTTTTCCTTGCCGGTATCCTGCATGCGTCGTCCCTCCGGCAGCTAGATGTCCAGATCCTGCACGCTCAGGGCGTTGCGTTCGATGAACTCGCGGCGGGGCTCCACCCGGTCGCCCATGAGTTCCTCGAAGGCGTCCGAAGCCTCGTTGGCGTCCTCCACCGAGACCTGCAGCAGCACGCGGTTCTCGGGGTTCATGGTGGTCACCCAGAGCTGTTCGGGGTTCATTTCACCAAGACCCTTGTAGCGCTGGATGTTGATGCCCTTGCGGGCCTCGTCCAGGGTCATCTGCATCAGGTCGAACACGTCGCCGGCCTGGCTGCTGCTGTCCTTGCGGCGCAGGCTGAAGCTCAGCTCGCCGCACTGCTCGCGCAGGTCGTTGAACAGCTGCCAGGTCTGCCGGTACAGGCGGGAGGCAAAGAACTCCATGCCCCGGCGGGTGTGGTGGCTGCCCGTGTTCTCGAACACGGCGAACACGCGGCCTTCGTCCTCGTCCTCGCTGTGTTCCCGTTCCAGGCTCAGGGCGTATTCGTGCTTCTCCAGCCAGGCCAGGAAGTCGGCATCGCGGGCTTCCAGCAGCTCGCGGTCCACGGCGCGGGGATAGGTGGCCAGGGCCAGGAACAGGGGACGCGGCATGCCGGTGCTCTCGGCATCGGCCACGCGCAGCTCGATCTTCTCGATGGTCTCCATGAGGCGGATCAGGTCGCTGCCCATGTATTCCCGCCCGTTGGCGGCCACCACGGTCACGTCCTCGCTCACGCGGTTGAGCAGGAACTCGTTGAGCTCGGCGTCGTCCTTGATGAACTTTTCCATGCGCGCGTTGTGCACACGGTACAGGGGCGGCTGCGCGATGTAGACGTAGCCCTTCTCCACCATCTCCTGATACTGCCGGAAGAAGAAGGTCAGCAGCAGGGTGCGGATGTGGGCGCCGTCCACGTCGGCGTCCGTCATGATGATGATCTTGTGGTAGCGCAGCTTGTCGAGGTCGGTGTCCTCTTCGCCGATACCCGCGCCCATGGCCGTGATGAGGGCCTTCACTTCCTTGTTGGCCAGCATCTTGTCGAAGAAATCATAGCCGATAGAACCTTGCAATTTCGTCAGGTCATATTCTTTCTTCCGGAAGTAAGCTACCAGGATTTCCGCAAGTTTCACTACATGTCCCTGGCACGTGTAGAAGTTCAACTCTACACAATCAGCGCAGATACCTTCGAGCAATGTCTCGATGTATTCGGCATTGAGTTCTTTCGCCTTCACACGGAACGCCAGTGAATCTACGCCTTTATTCAGAATATCCAGCGCTTTTGTGTTAGCTTCCTTCGGGCATTCCACCTTGATTTCCTGGCGTACCAGCCATTCGTTGTTGTCTTTCTTGGTGCCTCTGAGATAAGGGAATTCACCGGGAAGAGACTCGGTAGTCTTCAAACCTTCGATGTCTTCTGCACGATAGAAAGGATTCACATTAAATCCTTCGCCTGTCTTCCAAACAAGCTTTTTCTCAAACGGAACCCCTTTCAGGTCGGCCGTAATCTTCGCCATCCACTCTTCAGTAGACACAGGTGCGAATTCTGAGAAAAGTTTTTCTTTTAATTCTGCCATAATATTAGTTATTTTAATACTGGTATTAGTAATTGTTCAATAGTATATTGTTCAATAACAGAAGGCAAAGGTAGAATAAATAAACTTGAACGCAAATGAAATACAAACGAATTTGACACCTCTTTTAACGCCTTTTAGTGGAGACACATAGAATTTGGATACCAAAATGACAGGAGACAAACATTTTCTTCAAAAAAATTTCTCCAAATGATACATCGGAATAAAATATTTACTAATTTCGCAACGTCAAACAAAGACTACCCGGTGCATTCGTCTAGTGGTCTAGGACGCCGCCCTCTCACGGCGGAAACTCGGGTTCGAACCCCGGACGCACTACAAGAAGCTCGCAGTTCATTTGCGGGCTTTTTCTTTTTCAGGTTATGAACAAACGTGTCTCGTCCTGATTCAAGTTGACCATGCCACCTCCCGCTTTATATCCACAACTATATATTAGTGAAAAATAAGGACGTAACAACCCAAACTAACAAACATATACACTGAGATTTATAACCAAGACTACTAAAAAGGTTTTCGCCCTTAGTCGAAAGGGCTTTTGACTAAGGGCGAAAACCTATTCGACTAAGGGCAAAAGGTCTATGGTTAAGCGGTTTTGCAATAGAAGTATGGTTATTGCCACTTAAATAGTGGCCTTCCGAGTCCGACTTACACTCAGATGAAAGCAAATTATACTTATCTGAACAATGTTGAAACAACCACGCTATCTCCATCATTAGGAGCCGGCTGCAGATCCAGCAAGCGGGCAATTATCAGATACAAATTGACATTCGCCATCACCGGCAGCTCGACATTCTGTTTGAAGGAAGGCCCTGCAGCATAAAAGATGGCCTCCATTTCCGGAGCAAAGTTATCATATCCATGTGTAGCCGCGAATACAGGACACGATTCGGGGCGGAATTGCAGATACGTCCCGATATCCGGTAATACGAACAGATCGCCTATACGCGGATTCTTTCCATACACGAACTTTTCCGGAATCTCATTCTTTCTCCAAACCGTTACACGAGGTACACGCTTCAGGATTGCATAAGCGCTATCTGTATAAGTCGGTTTCGGATAAAGCAAAGTCGGCACTCCGTCGAAAACATAATCGAAACTGTCGCGAGGCAGATAATCGTTCAGATTCACATAATTCTCCGGATAATAAGTTGCCATGCCATGATCAGACAGGACGATAAAATCAATCTGGTCAAAGATATCCAGCCTACGGGCTTCAGCAAAGAAGTCACCTAATATACGGTCCAAATGTTCAACCGTTGAAAGGGTTGCCGACGAATCGGGGGTTGCCCTATGCCCGACTCCGTCCGGTTCTTCCATATACCACATGATCAGGTGCGGGCGGACTTCCTCCGGCAGTTGCAACCAAGCAATCACCGAATCCGCCCTGTCAGAAAAAGGAACATTCTTATCGAACGGTTTCCAGATGGGAGGCCGGCATCCCTGTATCGGATATTCACTACCGACCCAATAGAACGAGGCGGTTCGGACACCCTGCTTTTCCGCCGTGTTCCAGATCGGCTCTCCTCCGAAAAAGGCTGGATTCGGATTTCCCATCACATAGACGCTATCCAGATCGGGGGCATAAAAGAAATTATTCACCAATCCATGATGATCCGGATGCAAGCCTGTCGCCATACTGTAATGGTTCGGGAAAGTCACACTCGGAAAGCTGGGACGAAAAGCAGCCTTCACCCCAACGCAGGCCAATGAATCGAGCGTCGGCGTATGTGCATGCGACGGATAATCCGAACGAAAACCGTCCATAGACAGGACTACGACGTAGCGTTCCTTCTTCGAGTGAGCCGTACATCCGGCTATCGACAAACAGATTATCGAAAAGAGACTTACTAATATGAATGTCTGAAATCTATACATATAGGTTTAGAAAATATATTTAATACCGATCTGGGCATGCCAGCGAGACAAAACATCATTCTTGGTGATCGTATTCCTCGAATTATAAGCATATGTGTTTGTGTAGTTGCCATCTTCCCCCTTCTTACTGCCGATTACCTGCAAAGGCATTACGTTATAGGCTGCGGTGTAAGTGGTTCCCCATTTCTTATTCAACATATTGGCAAAGTTCGTAACGTCGAATGTCACCTGGAAGTTGCTGCCACGGTCTTTCAGCACGAAGATATCCTGCGCCACATGCAGGTCGACCCGATTTTCCCACGGAGCCGAATTGGAGTTACGCATGGCGTACGCTCCACGATGTTTCTTTGCATAGCTGTCGCCTTCGATCCATTCGTCAAACTTCCGACGGTCTTCTTCAGTCTTGAAGTCCATCTTCTGCAGTTCGTCTTCAGTCGGGATATAAAGCAATGAGTTTCCACCCCAGCCGTCACCGTTGTAGTCGATATAGACCGTTTTCTTTTTCTCGGCATCGTAGTAAGATTCGTTCATCGTCAGACTGTAACGCTGCCCCACGTAGCCGTTATAGACAAGAGAGACGGTAGTTGCCATGAAGCCTTTGGCATAGCGGGGAGTCCGATAACCGACAGAAACCATCACACGGTGAGGAATATCGAACATGGAATAAGCCAGACCAGGGTTATTGGAATCTACCGCATAATTATATTTCCAATTGGAATAAGCCACAGAAGAGGTTCCGTCATACACCGATTTGGAATGCCCGAACGTATAAGACGCAGCCAAGTCCAAACCGAAATAGAAACTCTTTTCAAACAAGGCGGACAGAGAATAGGTATATCCCATATTCGTATTTTTCAGATTGGTAATACTGAAATACTTCTTGTCTACGGAGTAATAAGGAGTGGCGGAAGTTTCCACACCCGGAACGGCATAGACTTTGGCATTGCTCGATAATGCCAGGTTCTCAAAATATACGTTATTGAATGTTTTGGAATATAGCCCTTCCAAAGTCATCTTCACATCACCGGGCAAGACACGTTCCAATGCCAAGTTCACACGGAAAACCTGCGGATATTTAAAGTCTTTGGACACGGTCACGATATCGGGGGTCGCAGGATTTCCCTTTTGGGAATTCATGGCTCCGATCGGATCATCCGCATATTGTCCCAACGAAGGGGCGGAAGTCGAACCGGAAGCAAAGATAGTCGTACCTTTCTGCTCAACCCCGGTATTATTATAAGCATTGGAAAGCCATACAAAAGGAACGCGCCCCGTAAACAACCCCAGTCCACCACGAATCAAGGTGGTCCGGCTATCGTCCGTATACCAGCGGAATCCCAGACGGGGAGATACCATCACTTTGGCGCCGGGCATTTCTCCTACTCTTTCCTTAATATTTTTGCTTGCGGCATATTCATTGAACTCATGATTGACTGTCGGATCATTAAACAACAAAGGGATATCAAAACGTAAACCGTAAGTCAGTGAGAAATTATCGGCAACATCCCATTTGTCCTGTGCGTAGAAGCCAAACTGACCGGCTTTAATAATAGGTGTATAGCGATAGTTACCGCCCGTCACATCGGGGTCCGTATACTTGAATACATATTTGGAAGGACTGTCATTCAAGAATGCGTCCATCGAACCGAACTCCCATGAGCCGGTAACGGCCTGGATAAAGAGGTTCTTCATCCGGAATATTTCATTGTGCGTACCGAAGGTAAAAGTATGATTACCCTTATACCAGGAAAGATTGTCCTCAAATGTGTAAATATCCTGATCCAGGGCGTTTGCACCGGAAGAATACTCCGTACCGATGTTGACCGTCGTATTGTTTGTTCCGCTGTTATCGCTACCGTTAATCTTTACGTTCGGCCCTTGATAAGCCACCTGGCGTTCATCCCGGACTGTCGTAACACCTGCACGGAACTCGTTATACAAGACATCGCTCCAATGGGAGTTCCACTCGGCCACAAACGAATTCGTCTTATTTTTCATCCGGTAACCACTCCCGTTAAAGAAGTAGGTCGTGCTTGACGGGCTGAAAATGTCATCGTATGAGTTATTATACTGATAACGGAAAGCCAGTTTATTGTTCCGGTCGATATTCCAGTCGATACGTCCTAAGAAATTAAAGGCCCTCTGATCTACATCGCGTGATCCGAAGCTCTCACGGATTCCGGTATATTCTTCATACTTATCGGCGATTTTCTGTGCCATATCGGTGGAAAATCCTTTCTCGTCATATCCGGCATAGAAACGGGAGGGATAAGATTCCTTACGGTTTTCTGCATTGGCAAAGAAAAACAGCTTGTCTTTGATGATCGGACCACTCAACGTCCCGCCAAAAGTTTTTGTGGACTGTTCCGTCAATTTATCCTTTATGTTATCTTTATAAGCATTGTACTTTCCGTAAAGACCTTCATTCGTAAAATAAGAATAGACCGATGCATGGTATGTGTTGTTTCCCTGTTTGGTAATAGCGTTGATGCCACCTCCGGTAAAACCGCTTTGGCGAACATCGAAAGGAGCGACCACCACTTGGATTTCCTGGATGGCATCCATCGAAATCGGATTGGCATTCGTCTGACCACCGTTTGTACCCGACGGAGCCAGCCCGAAAACATCATTGCTCACCGTACCGTCGATCTGGAAACTGTTATAACGGTTATTGGAGCCGGCAAACGTGATCCCTCCGTTTTTGGAGGTCATGGCCATCGGCATATTCTTTACGACATCATATATATTGCGGTCGACCGTCGGAGTCTCCTGTATCCTTCCTGTAGAAAAATTTTCGGATGCACCGATATTCGCTTTTGCATCAGCAGTGACTACCACTTCTCCCAATTGCTCCGAACTGGGATACAAGGTCGCATTCAGGACATATGTATTGCCCAATTCCAACCTGATATCCGTAAAAATAGCCTTTTTATAACCGACATAGGAAATCTCCACTTTATAGGGTCCTCCGGTACGCATTCCCTGGATCGTGTAACGGCCATCCACATTCGTTACCGCACCATACATGGTTCCGGATGGTTCGTGTACCGCTACCACCGTAGCTCCTATCACATACTCATTTTGATCGTCGATAATTTTTCCGCCCAGTACGGAAGTTGTCACCTGAGCTTTTACGGAGAACCCTATGCATATCAAAACACATACAAAAAAGCAGATAACTTTTTTCATACAGAAATTTATTTTTAATGAATACCCTCTACAGAATTTAACATTGCATCACAAAGATACAACCTTATTATCACGCTTTTATTATATTTCTGTACAAAATTAATGACAACTTATTAATTTTCATTCCCATTACGAAGGTCATCGGCAATATCCTGATGCTGCCGAGCCAACTCTTCCTCCCCTATATGCAGAAATGCTTCGGCAAGATATTCATGGGCTGCAGCGTGCTTCGGTTTCAGATCGACAGCTTTCATAAAGTCAGAAACGGCCTCGTCGTAATATTTCAGTTGAAGATAAGATTTTCCACGATTATAACGCGCTTTAAATGATTTCGGGTTCAGTCGCACGGCTTCATTCAGGCAAGTAACCGCCTGGAAACCGTCACCCATATCGAGAAGGGTCACTCCTTTACGTACCCAAGCATCCACAAACTCAGGATAAAGCTTGAGCGCTTTGTCGAAAGAGCGAATAGCTGCGTTCGGATCGTGCGCTTTCGTAATACATTCATTCCCCATCAAATAGTATTCGTGGGCATATTCTTTCTGAATCTCCCGCTGGGCGTGTATCTCCTCCTGGAGTTTCTTGATCTGCGCCCGTTGAGTGTTCATAGTTTGCAATTTCATACGGAGCAACCGTTGCACTTCTGGCTTTTCCAGCTCATTCCGCTTACTGACAGCAGCAGCGAAAGCCTCAACCATCTCTTTCACATTGCCGGATTTAAAACAACGGGCGGCACGTGCATACAACAATTCCGCCTCACTTTCACGCAAACTTTTTTCAATCAACTGCCGGTCATTAAACATCTGGCTGAACTGGACGATCTCTTTCCGCACAAAGATATCATGCGGAGAAATCCGGCTTTTCAGCACCAGCCCTTCCAGAGACGTACAACGACTTAAAGCGACATATGTCTGGCCACCGGCAAACACGCCGCCTGTCAAATCCACCACGACACGGCTGAACGTAAGCCCCTGGCTCTTATGCACGGTGATCGCCCAGGCAAGACGAATCGGCAACTGCTCGAAAGTACCGACAATTTCTTCTTCGACCTTTTTCTCCTTTTCGTTGTATTTATATTGCGCCAAGAAGTCGGCTCGACCAGATATTCCCTCCCGTCCTCTAACAGGACGTAGACATTCCCATTCTCGTCGATCCCCGACACCATACCGATCGTACCATTGACCCAACGACGTTCATAATCATTATCGATAAAAATAACCTGGGCCTGCTCCTTGATGGATAGGTTTAATTGTGTCGGTAGAGACGACTCAGGAAAATCACCTTCGATCTTGCCGTGAGAAACGAACTCTTCACCGGGCAATTCCCCCAACTTCCGTTCATTGATAAAATCCACCTGATCCCGCCGGGTGGCAAGCGTGATGTACATATCCTCGTTTCGAGGTATAAAATCAGGGAAATAGCGAGCATTCAAAGTATCCAACTCCTGTTTCCGGGCAATATTGCTACGGATACGATCCAAAATATTGATAAATACAGGATCTGTCTGCCGGTACACTTTCTGCAATTCGATCGGGACCAGATTTATATCTTTGAAGACACGGGCCGAAAAGAAAAACGGACTGGCATAGAAGAGACTTAATATTTCTTTCTGGTCGGCAGGGACCACCGGCTCCAATTGGAAGACGTCGCCGACAAACAGCAATTGCTTGCCTCCGAACGGCAAACGCATATTACCGGAAAAGACACGCAAGATCCGGTCGACACAATCGATGATATCTGCCCGTACCATCGAAATCTCGTCTATAATGATCAATTCCACTTCCGAAATCAACTTCCGATGCTCTTTCCTGTATTTGAAAAACTCGAAGATCCGTCCGTTCTTCAGACTCAAATCCGGATCATCGGGCAACATCGGGCGAAAAGGTAATTTAAAAAAAGAATGAAGCGTCACCCCTTCCGCGTTAATCGCGGCTATCCCTGTCGGTGCCAATACGACATATTTCTTTTTCGTATGTGCGCAGATGTATTTCAAGAACGTGGATTTACCCGTTCCGGCCTTCCCGGTCAAGAAGACGGACTGACGTGTATGAGTGATCAGTTGCAGGGCATCCTGAAACTCCTTATTATCTGTGTCTAACTGAAATTCCAATCGTGTAATTTTTAAGTAGACAAAGCTATAGAATATTTTATATATCTACTCATAAAAAGTCCATAATTTATTTGCATATGTCCGAAACTTTGTCTTATTTTGTGATATCAAAATAATATCAAATAACGATCATTATGAAAACACAGGAAAAGAACTTCGACGGCATCAAATTATCCGGTTTTACGGCTATACTTATCATGCTTGCTTTAACAGGGACAGCCATATATCTACTATCGCTGCCACAAACACCGAGTATCATCGCCGGTGTCATCTGCGGGATATGCGTTGTTGTCATGTTACCCGGATTTATGATCATCCAGCCAAACAATTCGCGCGTATTGACTTTTTTCGGCAGATATGCCGTAACGGTTTCTATTGGGTAAACCCACTTTTCCTGAAATCAACCGTAACATTACGCATCCTAAACTTGAACATCGACCCGATCAAAGTCAACGACAAAGTCGGAAATCCGATCATGATCGGAGCCGTGGTCGTCTGGAGAATAAAAGACACCTACAAAGCCAGTTTCGATATATCCGGAAACATCCGAGAGTTTGTCCAAATACAAAGCGATGCCGCTCTTCGGCAAGTAGCAGGCATGTATGCTTACGACACAAATGAGACGATTGATAAAGTCACACTCCGTTCCGATGAAAGCGGAGAAATAACCCAACGCCTAGAAGACGAACTCAACAGCCGTCTTGCCATCGCTGGAATCGAAATTGTGGAAGCCCGTATCAACTATCTGGCTTATGCATCCGAAATCGCCAGCGTGATGTTACGCCGCCAGCAGGCAGACGCCATCATTTCTGCCCGCGAACGGATCGTAGAAGGAGCTGTCAGCATGGTTCACCTGGCATTGGAAAAGTTAGAGAAAGACGGTGTTGTCGAGCTGGATGAAGAACGGAAAGCAGCAATGGTCAGCAATCTGCTGGTAGTCCTTTGCGCAGACGAGTCCGCACAACCTGTAGTCAATACAGGTACTTTATATCAGTAACTTAATACAGTAATATTAAATATGGCCAAAAAGGAAAATGGAAATGCGACCAAGAGTTTCATATTGCGTGTGGACGCGATCGAAGCCTGGGCTGCCGATGAATTTCGGAGTACAAACGGCCAGATACAATACATTTTGGATCAAGCCCTACGCAAGGCAGGGCGCCTCAAAAAGAAACGAATACTAAAATCTGAAGAGAAAAATAAAGAGTAGAAAACAATAATAACGAAAACCTGTCCGGACGTTTTTTAAATATCCTTCGGTAGAAAATAACTTTTCAACTGAAGGATATTTCTTTCTATTCATTATAAATCAACGGCTAATA
>ENA-OVGB01001606-OVGB01001606.1-human-gut-metagenome-genome-assembly--contig:-NODE-1606-length-19406-cov-3.724562_pt1 | contig 19406 bp, 15 predicted proteins | sample MGYA00237767_ERZ505413 | MGnify/ENA primary metagenome ERZ505413 (study PRJEB26158, sample SAMN06016410) | human gut metagenome | biome: human gut; feature: ankylosing spondylitis patient; material...
AGGTAAGTCAGAACTTTGTTTCGTTTCATTGTTATCACCCATAGATAGTATGCCGGAAACCCAGGGATTTATGAAAGACAGCGCCCTTTTTTGAGCATGGCCTGGACAGGGGAGGAAAAAATTGGTATACTAAGGCCTGCCTTTGCGTAGAAGCCGTATAGAACAACTGAACAGCAAGGAGGATTATACGTGATCGAACATGGCATTGAAGTGCTGAAGGTCATTTTCCTGGGCATTGTGGAGGGGATTACCGAGTGGCTCCCTATCAGCAGCACCGGCCACATGATTCTTCTGAATGAGATTTTACCACTTAAAATAGGAAAGAACCCGGACGATTTTTACAGTATGTTTGAGGTTGTTATCCAGCTTGGAGCCATTATGGCGGTTGTTGTTTTGTTCTGGAGCCAGATCTGGCCATTCGGCAGGAAGGATAACAAAGCTCCTCTTGCAAAGACCGGCATCGGTGCATGGATCAAGACTGATATCTTTGTGCTGTGGTTCCACATTCTTGTTTCAACTATTCCGGCAGCTGTTATAGGAATACTTTTTGATGATGTATTCGAGAGACTGTTTTACAATTTCCAGACAGTAGCTATCATGCTTATACTCTTTGGTATCGCTTTTATCGTGATTGAGACCAGACATAATGGCAAGTCTGCTAAGATTAATTCACTTGTCGACATCAGCTACACGACAGCGCTTATGATTGGATTTTTCCAGCTTATTGCAGCTGTTTTTCCGGGTACATCACGTTCAGGCGCTACCATTGTCGGAGCTCTCTTAATTGGTGTTTCAAGGACTGTTGCCGCTGAGTATACATTTTTCCTTGCGATTCCGGTTATGTTTGGTGCGAGTCTTCTGAAGCTTGTTAAATTTGGATTTCATTTTACAGGGGAAGAGGCTGCTATTCTGATTATCGGCATGATTGTGGCATTTGTTGTTTCACTTATTGTTATCAAATTCCTGATGGGCTACATAAAGAAGCATAACTTTATTGTGTTTGGATGGTACCGTATAGTTCTTGGTGCGATTGTGCTGCTTTGTGGTATCGCAGGGCTTCTCTAAATACATTTTGACGCAATTTTGCAGGAAGAGGGTTTAAGACATGCATGATGAATTGACAGCAAATGATATAAAGAAAATGGAGGACGAGATAGAGTACAGAAAGCTCGTTGTCAGAAAGAAGGCTCTTGATGATGTAAAGGTGGCAAGAGCCCAGGGTGACCTGAGCGAGAACTTCGAGTACAAGGCCGCCAAGCAGTTTAAGAACCAGAACGAGAGCCGTATCAGATACCTTGAGAAGATGATTAAGACGGCCGTTGTCATATCCGATGAGTCAAAGGATGATGAGGTGGGTATGTTCAATACGGTCGATGTGTATTTCGAGGATGATGATGAGACTGAGACATACAAGATTGTCACAACAGTCAGGGGCAATTCCTTAAAGAATCTGATAAGCAAGGAGTCACCGCTTGGTGCAGCTATATTCGGACACAAGGTGGGTGACAGGTGTGAAGTAAAGGTAAATGATGACTACTCATACTTTGTTAAGATAATGAAGATAGAAAATACTGTCGACGACGGCAGTGATGATTTGCGTAAATTTTAATCTGGAATTAATTTTTGCGTTTTATTGGGAATTCAACAGTTTTATGTGTTTATGACTATATAATAATGTTTAATGTCAGAAATAGGGAGATTTATATGATTAAGTTAAAAACTTTTGGCGGCTTTATGGCAGGTAATGACATAACCTCTGTCCAGGAAGGGACATGGCGGTCTGAGAAGCTTGAAAAGCTGTTTGTATATCTGGCGATGAACAGAAACAGAGGGGTCTGTATAGAAGATATTTCAGAGGCTATATGGCAGCTTGACGAGGATACAGATAATCCGGTAGGAGCCCTTAAAAATCTGGCATACAGGCTCAGGAAGGCTCTAAGAGATGCTTCCTTTGACGAGGAGTGCATAGTCTCTGTAAGGGGCGGCTTGTACAAATGGAACGACGAAGTGGAAGTAACCGTTGATGTTGAAGAGTTTGACGGATATATAAATGAGGCAGAGCTGGCTTTTTGCAGGAGCAAGGAGACTGCTATTGAAAGCTATGAGAAGGCCATAGCCCTTTACAATGGTGATTTTCTGCCTCATAGGACAGATACACACTGGTTTATGACACTCAATGCATTTTACCATTCAAGATACGTGAATACAGTAAAGGCTCTGGCAAAGCTGTATATTGATACAGGACGCTATGAGAAGCTTGAGCAGCTGTGCACCAGGGCGATTGTATATGAGCGTTCTGATGAGCAGATATACTCATATCTGATTGTGGCACGCATGCGTACCAAAAAGGTACAGATGGCTTTTGATACTTATGAGACTGCCAAGACCATTATGGACAATGAGCTTGGTGTTAGAAAGACTGTCATGCTCAACAAGGTGTATGAGGAGCTTTTATCTGTCACTAAGGGTGTTTCAAGCTACAATATAGATGAGGTGAAGGAGGATATCAACGAGGAGAGCATGGAGGGTGTTTTCATGTGCGGGTATCCTGTATTCAAGGAGATTTATCATCTGGAGGTCAGAAAGAGTGCGCGCTCTAATGTTCCGGAGAGTCTTGTTCTGATTACTGTAGCACCAATGTTTAACACCTCGTCTGATAAGGAGAATAGCCAGACAAAGGATTCTATGGTCACACTTGACAGGGCACTTAGGAAGTGCCTGCGTGTGGGGGATGTGGCGGCAAAGTACAGTGATTCACAGTACATTGTGCTTTTGTCGAAATGCTCATGCGATACCGCCGCCGATGTCATGAAGCGGATTGTCGATAGGTTCAATCATACCTGTGATACACATTGTAATATGACGATACACTTTGACATTGAGCCTGTAAGCTGCCATAGCAGTTTTGTGAGTGATAAATGATTTTTCTTGTATAGAGGTGTTTTCGTGAAGAGATTTATTAATATTATTTCAAGTGTGATTTTATTAATTCTTGTTTTAATTATTGCTGTAATATTTGCTCCTAAACTGTTTCATATCGAGCCGATGGTAGTTGTAAGCGGCAGCATGGAGCCCTCCTACATGAAGGGCAGTCTATTGTATGTAAAGGAAGATACCGGTGGTATAAAGACCGGTGATGCCATTACCTTTTACAGACATGGCGAGCTGGTGACTCACAGGGTGGTTGAAATCAATGCAGATGAAAAGACCTACATTACAAAGGGCGATGCCAATCAGGTGAATGATGTAGAGCCGGTTGCCTGGTCTGATGTGGCCGGTGTGCCTGTGTTTGATATCCCGGTGCTCGGTTATCCGGCTTCTTTTTTAGGAGCCACGCAGGGTAAATTTGTATTCATTGTAATGTTAATTATTTTTACCGGTATTACGGTACTGACTGATAAAAAAATGGAGAAAACAAATGGTTAAAAAAGTAATTAGATTTATAGTTCTGATAATTGGTCTGTCTCTGGTGGCTTATTCGGGGTATCATCTGTTTAAGATATTTTGGGATTATAGAACCTCGGATAAGACATATGAGAAGCTGCAGGATGAGTATGCTGTGGATGATTCAAAGAAGTCGGATGACAATGGCAGTGAAGCTGCTGATACACCGTGGTATGATGATATAGACATTGATTTTGCCGGCCTAAGGAGCGAAAACCCAGATGTGGTTGGCTGGATTTATTTTGAGAATGAGGATATCAGCTATCCTGTCATGTATTCGGGCGATAACAGCTATTACCTCAGAAAGACCTTTAATCGAGAGCATGCCACCGCAGGCTCCATCTTTCTTGAAGGCTCAAACAAGACTGATTTTGGTGACTGCCATACCATCATTTACGGACACAATATGAAGAATCTGTCCATGTTTGGAAAGCTCAAGTACTATAACCGTGATGAGAATTATTATGACAGCCATCAGTATTTCCAGATTCTTGTCGATGGCAAAAAGTATAGGTACCGGATTTTCTCGTATGAGACGGTAAGTGACGACAGCGATGAGTATACCGTGGGCTTTGAGCCTGACGAGACGTTTGGCAAATTCGTACAGAGGATGGCCGCTTCGTCCATGAAGGATACAGGCATAGTTCCGACAAAGGATGACAAGGTTGTAACTCTTTCTACATGCTCCACAAGCGGTGAGACATACAGATTTGTGGTACATGGCGTGAGAGTAGATGAGCATTGATGATAGAAACAGGCGTGTAAAGGTGTGCAAAATGAAAAGAGAAGATGAATTACTTAAAGAACTTACCGATATGATAAAGGAGACAAAGAAGGGACAGTTAAAATGGAAGCTGACCTGTAAGACTACAGAGTACAATGATGAGGCGGTAAAGCCGACAGTGACAGAGGATGGTATCACATGGACTGTTGATGAGTGCTACGTGTCATATGAGTGTACTTATAAGGGCAGTGATTTTGTGATGATTACATATGAGATGATTCATACTGCCGGTGATAAAAGACAGACAACCAACCTTGTTTTCCTGCCTCCACTAGGTATCAGATACTTTGATATCAGCACTCTGCTTCCATACTCTGTGCCTGCATCCAATATTCTTACATACGAGATTCATACGCTGTGGCTTTTGCTGCTTGAGATGTATAAGAACGACAACACAAGCGTAGAGCTCGATGCAAGCGCCGGAGAGCTGATTATTGAAGAATAGAGGTATTGATATATGTATGCAGTGATTACAGGAGCAAGCTCAGGAATAGGTGAGCAGCTTGCAAAAAGACTTGCTAAAGAAGGCTATGACCTGATTCTTGTTGCCAGAAGGAGAGAGCGGCTTACAGCTCTTTCTGATAAGCTTAAAGCTACACATAAGGGGCTTTGGTGTGATATATTTACCGCGGATCTGATGCAGCTTGATGAGTGTCAGAGGCTTTCGGACTATCTCGAGGAAAAAGACGTAGAAATATTTATAAACAACGCAGGCTACGGTGACTGCGGTTTGTTTGAGGAGACTGATATAGCTAAGGAAATGGGCATGATAGATGTCAATGTGCGTGCTGTACATTTCCTGACGAAAAAGCTTTTAAGGCAGATGAGGGTAAAGGACAGAGGCTTTATCTTAAATGTGGCAAGCTCTGCAGGTCTTATTCCTGCCGGCCCGTACATGGCTGCCTATTATGCCTCTAAGGCATATGTTGCAAGCCTTTCAAGGGCTGTTGCATGTGAGCTTCGCCAGAGCCACAGCCATGTGTATGTAGGTTGTCTGTGTCCGGGACCGGTTGATACAGAATTCAATGATGTGGCAAATGTGCGCTTTGCACTGAAGGGGATTTCCGCTGAGTATTGCGCCAATTATGCCATAGACTGCATGATGAAGAAAAAAACTGTCATTGTGCCTACTCTAAGGATGAAGCTTGCTACAACCTGTGGCAGATTTATCCCACAGCCGCTGTACATTAAGCTTGTTTCACATCAGCAAAAGAAAAAATGGCACATTGACTAAAAAGTCTTTGAAAATTGGTTGAATTGCCCTATTTACAGTTATTGTAAATTTTATTATAATGTATACGAAAATAAACGAAAAGGATATTATTATGAAATTAGGAGCGATTTATTCAAAGGAAAAGACAACATTTACACTGTTTTCGCCTGTTGCGGACAGTGTTTTTGTTATTTTTTATGATAAAGGAAATGATTCGGCCGAGACAGGCAGGCTTGAGATGATGCGCACAGAGGGAGAGCTTTTCGGCATTTTTTCTGCTACGGCAGAGGGTAATCTGGATGGTGTTTATTATACATATGAGGTTCACACTTCGGATGGCATATTCAGCTCGCATGATCCGTATGCAAGAGCCTGCGGTGTCAATGGGCACAGGTCTATGGTTATTGACCTTTCTAAGACTGATCCGGATGGATTTGCAGATGAGGACAGGCCAAAGCTTGCTGATCCTATGAGTATGGTTATCACCGAGGTGTCTATCGCGGATGTGTCTGCCGGTGCATCTGCTCATTCTAGGTATCCGGGTAAGTTTAAGGCATTTACTGAGGATAAAACTCTTTCATATTTCAAGGATATGGGAGTGACACATCTGCAGCTTATGCCGTCGTATGATTTTGCCAGCATTGACGAGAGTGATTCCTTAAAGGAGCAGTATAACTGGGGCTATGATCCGTACAATTACAATGTGCCGGAGGGCTCCTACTCGACAGATCCGTTTGATGGAGCCGTGAGAGTGAGAGAGTACAAGGAGATGGTACACTCGATTCATGAGGCGGGGCTTGGCGTGATCATGGATGTGGTCTACAATCATACCTTCAATGTTCATGACAGCTGTTTTTACAAGACTGCCGGCAATTATTTCTACCGTATGCTGGATGATACAAATTACTCCGATGCATCAGCCTGTGGCAATGAAATAGCATCAGAGAAGCCTATGGTCAGAAAATATATCATTGATTCGCTGTGCTACTGGGCGAGCGAGTATCACATAGATGGCTTCAGATTTGATCTGATGGGAGTACTTGATATCGAGACCTTGAATGAAGCCAGAAAAGCTCTCTTAAAAATAAATCCTGATATAATAATGTATGGAGAGGGCTGGACAGGTGGAGAAAGTGTTCTGCCTGAATCAGAGCGTGGCATGAAAATAAATGCCCCAAAGATACCGGGCATCGGCATGTTTTCGGATGATATACGTGATGTGGTAAAGGGACATGTATTCTATATGGATGAGCTGGGCTTTGTCAATGGAGCTACAGACAGAGGCGAAGAGCTAAAGAAGGCTGTGACCTGTGCAGAGTGGGCCAAATCACCTATGCAGTCCATAAACTATCTGTCATGTCATGACAACTATACTCTCTGGGACAGGTTTATTATATCCAATTCACATGAGAGCGAAGATATGCGCATCCGCATGAATAAGCTTGCAGCATCCATTCTTTTCACAGCACAGGGGATTCCGTTTTTCCTGCATGGAGAGGAGTTTGCGAGAACAAAGATTAGTGAAGCGGATGGTGCTCCTGTAGAGAACAGCTATTGTAGTCCGCTTTCTGTCAATGCAATAGATTATGACAGGGCAGAGCAGTTTTCAGAGCTTAAAGCCTACTATAAGGGGCTTATAGCACTAAGAAGGGCTCATAAAGCATTTTACCTTGACACAATAGATGAGATTAAGAAATCCGTTCATTTCATGGATGATATGCCTGATGGGGTGGTTGCGTATACTATTGATACTGATGCAGAGAAGGTGTTCGTGGCTTACAATGCCGGCAAAAATAAAATCACAATTAAACTTGCAGACGCTTTGTGGGAGGTTCTCGCAGATGAAGCTTCTGCGGGAGATAAAGCTCTTTACACAATAAAAGACCAGGCAGTAATACCCGGGGTATCATGCCTGGTTGCAGTGTGCAAATGCTAGTGAGTTGATTTATTGATGTAGCTTGTCTTGTATTTTGAATATACTATTTTCTGGCTGCGATACAGGCCAAAGTATCCTGACAGCATATAGCTGAATGGGATTGCCAAAAGAAAGTACGGCATGCCGTCGTAGCCAAACAGCTCAAAGCTGATGAGCAGCGATGTAATCGGACAATTGGTGACACCACAGAACAGTGAAATCATGCCGACAGCTGCACACAGCGATGGCTCAAAGCCTGTCAGATTGCCGAACAGGCATCCAAAGGTTGCGCCTATGAAAAAGGATGGTACAATCTCGCCGCCCTTAAAGCCTGCGCCAAGAGTCAGTGCGGTGAAGATGATTTTTAGCAGAAATGCTTCAGGTCTGACAGAACCGTCTATACTGCTTTGGATGACACTCATTCCTGTGCCGTTGTAGGGCTGGTTTCCTACAAGCATAGTTGCTATGATGACAAAGCAGCCACCAATGAATACTCTTGTATATTTGTTTGGCAGATATTTTTTGTACAGCGCCTCACCTGAGTGAAGGGACACACAAAAGAGTATGCTTACGAGTGCACACAGTATTGCAAGCGCAGATATTTTTACTGAGTTTAAAATAGTAAAGTCCGGTATGTTTTCAATAGCAAAAAATTCATTTGTAACATTGAAGTATGATGCAATACCATGGGCAATAAGAGAACTTATCACACATGGAACGAGTGCTATATAATACATGACACCGACGCTTATCATCTCCATGGAGAAAATAGCGGCTGCCATCGGAGTGCCAAACAGTGCACTGAATGCAGCGCTCATGCCACACATAATCATGACATGCTTGTCCTTTTCATCAAATCTGAATATCCTGCCTATAGAGCTTCCGATGCTGCCTCCCATCTGCAGAGCAGCACCCTCACGGCCGGCAGAGCCACCGAACAGGTGAGTGATAAGTGTGGATACAAATATAAGCGGGGCCATTCTAAAGGGCACCTTGTCGCCTGAATGGATAGCCGATATTACCAGATTGGTTCCGGTGTCGTTATCGTCTTTACACAGATGATAGAGTCCTACAATGGCAAGTCCGCCGATTGGCAGAAAGTAAATGAGCCAAGGGTATTTCATCCTGAAATCGGTTACGACCGACAGGGCAAAATAAAATGCGGTGCCGCAGCTTCCTGCGACTATGCCGACAACGATAGAAAAGATTACCCATTTAATGGATGTTATAAGGCGTTTTGTATTATGCTTTACCTTATGCACAATCAATTGCCTGGTTGTTTCATTCATTATGTTACACCTCTTTTAAACTTTTTATTAATTTCATATTAACATTAACTAATTTAATTTACAAGTTGCACTTTATGATGTTATAATAACTAAATAAAACGAAAATATCATATGATTTCATATGTATATTATATATTATTTTAAAATACAGGCTCACGCGGCCTATACAATGCGTATACAACAAAAGGGAGGAATTATAACATGAGAACTAGCGGTGTATTAATGCCAATCTCATCACTGCCATCACAGTATGGTATTGGAACTATGGGAAAGGAGGCAAGACGTTTTGTCGATTTCCTTGAGAAGGGAGGCCAGACATACTGGCAGATTCTTCCAATCTGTCCTACCAGCTATGGAGATTCTCCATATCAGTCATTTTCAAGCTTTGCAGGCAATCCTTATTTTATCGACCTGGAGCTTTTATGCAAGGACAAGCTTCTGACAAAGAAGGAGTGCGAGTCATATAAGTGGGGTAAAAAGCCACAGTATGTAGATTATGGCATCATGTATGTCAACAGATATGCTCTTTTAAGAAAGGCATATGAGCGTTTTTCAAAGAAGATACCTGCTGACTATGAAGCATTCTGCAGCAAAGAGGCAGAGTGGCTTGATGAGTACACACTCTTTATGGCATTAAAGGATGCCAATGGCGGAGTGGCATGGAGCGAGTGGGATGAAGCTCTCAAGGTGAGAAAGCCTGAGGCTATAGAGGAAGCAAAGGAGAAGTATGCTGATGATATTGCCTTCTACAAGATGCTCCAGTATCTCTTCTTCAAACAGTGGACTGCTTTAAAGGCATATGCCAATGAGAAGGGAATAAGAATTATCGGAGATGTACCTATTTATGTTGCAATGGATTCGGCAGATGTATGGGCTAATCCTACACAGTTCTATCTTGATAAGGACTTAAATCCAATCGAGGTGGCAGGATGTCCTCCTGATGCTTTTTCAGCAGACGGACAGCTTTGGGGCAATCCTCTTTTCAGATGGGATGTTATGAAGAAGGACGACTACAGCTGGTGGACAAAGCGTATCAGTGCTATGGCAAAGCTTTATGATATCGTTCGAATCGATCATTTCAGAGGCTTTGATTCATTCTATGCCATTCCTGCAAAGGATGATACAGCAAAGAACGGTGTATGGAAAGATGGTCCGGGCATGGATTTGTTCAATGTGCTTGAGAAGAAGCTTGGTAAGCTTCCTATCATCGTGGAGGACCTCGGCTTCCTCACACCTTCCGTAAAGAAGCTTTTAAAGGATTCAGGCTTCCCTGGCATGAAGGTTATCCAGTTTGCATTTGATTCAAGAGAGGATAGCGATTATCTGCCACATAACTATCCGCAGCACTGTGTTGTATACACAGGTACCCATGACAATGACACAGTTATGGGCTGGATGAAGACAGCTCCAAAGAATAGTGTAAGGTTTGCAAAGGATTACTTAAACCTCACAAAGGAGGAGGGCTACAACTGGGGCATGATGCGTGCGGCATGGTCATCAGTTGCCGATATGGCTATTGTTCCTATGCAGGATCTGCTTGGACTTGATTCAAAGGCCCGCATCAACATTCCTTCAACTACCGGTGGCAACTGGCAGTGGAGAGCTACTCCTGAGCAGATAGACAATAAGCTGGCAAAGAAGCTTAACAAGTGTATGCAGATGTACGCACGTCTGCGCGAGGAGCCTGAGGAGAAGGAAACTGCTGATGCTTCTGCGGACAAGGCTTCTACATGCAAGGCAGGCGGATGTAAGAAAAAGGCTGCTAAGTAGTTTAGTTTAAAAATTATGATTAAAAGACCACAGGTTATCTGTTTTGATGCCTGTGGCCTTTTTATTTGTAATAATTCAAAGCACAGGTGAATACACTTTGATTATAGAATAAAGTGTATGGAGGAAGCTTTTATGGGCAGTAATATGGACAGTAAAGAGTTTGATTTATATAAAGATATTAGATGCCGCACAAACGGTGAGATTTACATAGGTGTCGTCGGTCCTGTGCGCACAGGCAAGTCCACATTTATAAAGCATTTCATGGAGCTTTGTGTAATCCCGAAGATGGACAATGAATATGCCAAAAAGCGCGCGGTTGATGAACTGCCGCAATCAGGCAAAGGAAAGACTATTATGACGACTGAGCCGAAATTTATCCCACAGGATGCGGTTACTATCAGTCTGGATGATGGCAGTGCTGTGAAGGTGCGGCTTGTGGACTGCGTAGGCTTTACGGTGGGGGATGCTGTCGGCTATCTCGAAGAGGACGGCGAGAGGATGGTCAAAACACCATGGTTCGACGAGGATATACCTTTTGAGGAGGCAGCAGTTGTCGGGACAAAAAAAGTGATAGAGGAGCATTCAACGGTGGCGGTGCTTGTGACCACTGACGGCAGCATAGGCGATATAAAAAGACAGAGCTATGAGGCAGCAGAAAGAGAAACCGTCATGCAGCTTGAGGCTTCAGGAAAGCCATTTGTAATTGTGGTAAATACTACAAAGCCTTTTGCGGCAGAAACGAGACTTTTATGCGAGTCGCTTAGCAGAGAGTATAAAGCGGCTGCCATTCCTATAGACTGTGAAAAGCTTTGCATGGGACAGATTACAGATATCATGGAAAAGCTCTTATATGAATTTGCAGTCACGAGAGTGGACTATGATATACCGAAATGGGTGCAGCTTCTGCCTTATGACAATTATGTAAAGCAGGCCGTAATTACATATGCAAAGACTTTTCTTGCAAGGGCTTCAAAGCTGAAGGATGTCGCACAGATGAGCACTGATATGCCTGAATCGGATGGGGATATATTAAAAGCGGTATCTCTTGTTACGATGGGGCTGTCAGATGGTGTGATAAAGGTCAAAATTGAGATTGCAGAGAAGTACTACTACGAGAATATTTCCGCGCTGTGCGGTGTGACTGTATCCGGGGAAAAGGAGCTGATTTCCCTGATTCTTTCACTCACTGAGGAAAAGAATGAATACGAAAAGATTAAGGATGCTTTTTCATCGGTGCAGCAGAAGGGTTATGGTGTTGTGATGCCACAGCTGTCTGATATCAGAATGGAGGAGCCGGTGCTTATAGCCCATGGAAACAAGTTTGGCGTAAAAATGAAGGCTGTTTCACCGTCAATACATATGATAAGGGCTAATATCGAGACCGAGATAGCGCCGATAGTCGGAAGCAGGGAACAGGCAGAGGATCTGATAGATTACATCAAAAATGGTGAAAACAGTGACAGTGGAGTCTGGAAGACTAATATTTTTGGAAAGTCTGTCGGTGAGCTTATGGAGGACGGAATAAGAAGCAAAATAATGCAGATGGATGATGAGTGCCAGATAAAGCTTCAGGAAACCATGCAAAAGATTGTGAATGACTCAAATGGTGGCATGATTTGTATAATTATATAATGATATGAGGGTCAAAAGGTATTTTGACCCTTTAATCATATAATTATTGATTGGTAATTAGAGTTTAATTACTATATTATACGAAATATAAGTTGACTATATAGCATAAAGATAGCATAATGATACATAAAGACTGATTTCTTTGCGGAAAGAGAGAAAAAAAGCGAAAGAGAGTAGGTTACATGCAGATAATTTTTATACATCACAGTTGTTTTCTTGTGGAACTGGATGACAAGGTGCTTATATTTGATTATTTTGATGGAGACAAGGTGGAGGGTATGCATTTTACCGGAAAGCTGCCATCTTATGAGCCGGATACAAAAATCTATATGTTTGCAAGTCACAGCCACAAGGATCATTATGATATGGATATTTTGCGTCTGGCTGACAAATATCCGAATATACATTATATTTTTTCAAAGGATATCCGTATCAGTCCGCATTTTTTGTCAAAGCATGGCATTGATCCCGCTGTCAGGGACAGGGTGACATTTGTTTCACCTGACAATACATATCATGTGGATGATCTGGATATAATGACACTTAGATCCACCGATGCCGGTGTGGCGTTTTACGTCACTTCTAACGGAGTGAGCCTGTTTCATGCCGGTGATTTAAACGACTGGGAGTGGGATGGTGCAGGCGATCTGATAAACGGCAGAGTGCGCAGAGCCTTCAGGCATGAGATAAAAAAGCTTTCGGAAAAACCAATAAACGTGGCTTTTTTCCCGATGGATCCAAAGCTTATGGAGTATCAGTTCAAGGGTTTTGATTTCTTTTTACAAAATACCTCGGCAGAGTTTGTTTTCCCTATGCACATGTGGCAGGACTACAGCAGTATCATTGAATACAAGAAGAGACTGAGCAATAAGGACAAGGCTGACAGGGTGATTGAGATTGAACGTGAAAATCAGACGTTCGCTTTTGGAGAGAACTATTGAATTATTTCACAAATTCATTTATAATAAATTAGTTCAATAAATTTAGGAGGGTAATTATGGGGGACTTTTTTATGTGCGTAGCACAATATATTATTATTATGATTGTTTTGGCGGCCATAGGTTTTTGCGGGGCTTTAATAGGGGTAAAGCTTCGTAAAATGAAGGACGCAAAGACAAAAGAATAGGAGATTCAAGTAATGAAGAAGAGTTATGGCGTTAACGAATTACGTCGTATGTACCTTGAGTTCTTTGAGAGCAAGGGACATCTCGCAATGAAGAGTTTTTCACTGGTGCCTCACAATGACAACAGTCTGCTTCTTATTAATGCAGGTATGGCACCGCTTAAACCATATTTTACAGGACAGGAGGTTCCACCGAGACGCCGTGTGACTACATGCCAGAAGTGTGTCAGAACAGGTGATATCGAGAATGTAGGTAAGACAGCTCGTCATCTTACATTTTTTGAGATGCTCGGAAACTTCTCATTTGGTGATTATTTCAAGCATGAAGCAATCGCATGGTCATGGGAGTTTTTGACAGAGGTGCTCGGTCTTGAAAAGGACAGGCTTTATCCTTCCATCTACGGTGAGGATGATGAGGCATTTGATATCTGGACTAAGGAAGTAGGAGTGCCGGGAGATCGTATTACACGTTTCTACAGAGATCCAAAGACCGGCGAGTGTGACAACTTCTGGGAGCATGGCGCAGGTCCTTGCGGTCCTTGCTCTGAGATTTACTACGACCGCGGTGAGAAGTACGGTTGTGGCAAGCCTGATTGTAAGGTGGGCTGTGACTGTGACCGTTTCATGGAGGTGTGGAACAATGTATTCACACAGTTTAACGGTGACGGACACGGTGGATACACTGAGCTTGAGCACAAGAACATTGATACAGGTATGGGACTTGAGCGTCTTGCTGTGGTAATGCAGGATGTTGATTCGGTATTCGATATTGATACAATGAAGGCTATCCGTGACAAGGTCTGCGAGCTTTCAGGCAAGAAATATCATGTCGATGAGATGGACGATGTTTCTATCCGTCTTATCACAGACCATATCCGTTCGTCAACATTCCTTATTTCTGACGGAGTTATGCCATCTAACGAGGGCAGGGGCTATGTGCTTCGCCGTATCATCAGACGTGCCGCTATGCATGGACGTACACTTGGCATACAGGGAGCATTCCTTGGCAAAATTGCACAGGTTGTCATTGATGAGAGTAAGGACGGATATCCGGAGCTTGAGGAGAGAAATGATTTTATCCTTAAGGTACTCACTCAGGAGGAGGAGAAGTTCGCAAAGACTATTGACCAGGGTCTTGGTATCCTTGCAGATATGGAAGAACGCATGAAGGCTGATGGAAGCAAAGTGCTCTCAGGAGAGGATGCATTTAAGCTTTACGATACATACGGCTTCCCTGTAGACCTCACGGCAGAGATTCTTGAGGAGAAGGGCTTCACATATGATGAGGCTGGCTTTGAGAGCTGTATGGAGGCTCAGAGACAGAAGGCAAGAGGAGCCCGCAAGGAAACAAACTATATGGGTGCTGATGCCAATGTTTACAATGATATAGATTCTGAAATTACTACAGAGTTCACAGGCTATGACAAGCTTACTGACACAGCTGAGATTGCTTTCCTTACCACATCGGATGATGTAGTCGAGGCTCTTTCAGATGGTGATAAGGGCTCTGTAATCGTGCCAAACACACCTTTCTATGCCACAATGGGTGGTCAGCAGGGTGACAAGGGTATCATAAGGACAGAGAGCGGTTCATTTGTTGTTGAGGATACAGTAAAGGTTGTAGGCAACAGATATGCACATGTAGGATATGTGTCAGAGGGAATGATCCGCACAGGCGAGAAGGCTACACTTTCTGTTGATACAAAAACAAGAACAAACACATGCAGAAATCACTCTGCCACTCATCTGCTTCAGAAGGCACTGCGTGAGGTACTCGGCACACATGTAGAGCAGGCTGGTTCTTACCAGGATGCTGAGAGAACACGTTTTGATTTTTCTCATTTTTCTGCTATGACTGCTGAGGAGCTTAAAAGGGTTGAGGATATCGTAAACGAGAAAATCAACGAAGCTATTGAAGTCCGCACAGATATCATGACTGTCGATGAGGCTAAAAAGACAGGTGCCATGGCTCTTTTCGGTGAGAAATACGGTGAAAAGGTACGTGTCGTATCAATGGGCGATTTTTCTAAGGAATTCTGCGGTGGTACACATGTAAAGAATACATCTGATATCAAGGTATTCAAGATTCTTTCGGAGAGTGGTGTGGCTGCAGGCGTAAGACGTATCGAGGCTATCACAGGCGACAATGTATTCGCTTATTACAGCAATATGGAGAAGGAGCTTGAGGAGGCGGCTAAGGTTGTTAAATCAACTCCTGCCAACCTCAAAGAGAGACTTGAGCACCTGATGGCTGAGATGAAGGCACTTCAGAGTGAGAATGAGTCTCTTAAGAGCAAGGCCGCAAAGGATGCGCTTGGCGATGTTATGGATCAGGTAGTTGATGTAAACGGCATCAAGCTTCTTGCAACAAGTGTTGACGGCGTTGATATGAATGGACTGCGTGATCTTGGCGATTCCCTCAAGGAAAAGCTTGGCGAGGGAGTTATCGTGCTTGCTTCTTCAAATGAAGGCAAGGTAAATCTTGTTGCCATGGCAACAGACGCTGCCATAAAGAGCGGTGCACATGCAGGAAACTTAATCAAGGCAATCGCCTCAAAGGTAGGCGGTGGCGGCGGTGGACGACCTAACATGGCTCAGGCCGGTGGAAAGAACCCGGCAGGTATTCCTGATGCTATTGCTTCAGTAAAGGACGCACTTTCAGGTATGATTAAGTAACAAAAATGCATATATAGTGCTTTAAAATGCATCTTTTAAAAAATAGGTCTAAATTTGTTAAAAAAATCAAATTAGACCTATTTTTTTTTGTGAAAGTATGGTAAAATTGTACTAAATTATAAATTGAGATTAAACTGAAAGGATGAATATGTATGAAGAGGTTGATAGCTGCAACACTTGTGGCTGCCATGGGGGTTACATTACTTACCGGGTGTGGAGTATCAAATAAATCACATGACAATACACAGGTTGGGACGACGGAGGATTCTTCGGATAATGCGAAGGACAAGGAAGTCAAGATGCATGTGTGGTGTTCTAAGGATGATGTGGATATTACTACACAGTTGATTGAAAGCTTCAAGGAGGCTAATAAAGGAACTGATTTTAATATAATTATCGAGGAGTCAGAGGATTCTGATGCCAGAGATAATATATTATCAAATGTGCATAATGGTGCGGATGTATTCCCTATAGCGGATGACCAGATAACTTCTATGGCAGCGGGAGGCGCTCTTTATGAGATAGAGGATGTGGATGCCGTTAAAAAGGCTGACGATGAAGGTGCGGTTGAGGCTGCCACTATCGATGGCAAATTATATGGATATCCGCTGACCGCTGACAATGGATATTTTATGTATTACAATAAGAATTATTTCTCAGACAGCGATGTGGCTACGCTTGATGGCATGCTCGATATTGCAGGGGCCAATGGTAAGTACGTGACTATGGACTGGAGCTCAGGCTGGTATCTGTATTCATTTTTTGGAAATACAGGGCTTGATTTTGGCGTGAATGATGATGGTGTGACAAACCACTGCAACTGGAATTCTATCATCACAAGCATCAAGGGTGTTGATATAGCACAGGCTATGCTTGATATTGCGGCTAAGCCGGGCTTTAAGAACTGTGTACAGGACGATTTTATTGCAGGAGTACAGGACGGAAGTGTTATTGCCGGTGTCAGCGGATGCTGGAATGCAGCAAAAATCAAGGAATTATGGGGCGATGATTATGGTGCTGTAAAGCTGCCTACATACACATGTGCCGGACAGCAGATTCAGATGTCATCGTTTAAAGGCTATAAATATATGGCTGTAAATGCATACACCAAGTATCCTGAGTGGGCAAATAAGCTTGCCCAGTGGTTTACAAACGAGGATAACCAGAAGCTCCGCTTTGAGATGAAGAATGTAGGCCCTGCCAATAAAGTGGCAGCCGCAGATGATGCGGTCAAAAAGGTTCCTGCTATTATGGCTGTTATGGATCAGGCACAGTACGGAAAACTCCAAAGAGTTGGAAATTCTTACTGGGATGCGGCGACGGAGTTTGGCGAAAAAATGGCGGCCGGTAATCCTGATAATACAGCTCTTCAGGAGATAATGGATAATCTTGTTGCCGGGATAATACAATCTGTCGCTGAATAGAGGGGTATGTAACATGAAATTAGATGCAAAAAAAAGTAAAGCTGCTGTTAAAGACAGCACACTAAAACAAAAAAAGGCGAAAGTAAAAGTGCCAAAGCCTGCTAAAGCACCGAAGGTCAAAAAAAATGTCAAAGCAAAAAAACCTCAAAAGATTAATAACAAACCAAAGGTCAAAGGAAAGAAAAAGTTAAGTACAAAATTGATACTTATTCCTGTTTTTATTGTAGGCTTTGTAAGTGTTATTTCAAGTGGTTTATCTCTTAAAAATTTATCAAAGGTTAATGATGCTGCTTCTCAGATTGTGGACAATTCAATGGTTGGAACTGAGCTGCTCAACGACATTGAGATGGAGACTATGAATATCCATACTTTGGCACTGTCTCATATTATATCGACAGATCTTTCATCGATGATTGATATAGTAAGTGAGGTGAGAAATCACGAGGACAAGCTAAAGCAGCTCCTTGATGATTACAATCCTTATGTAACTCTGGAGACTAAGAGAAGTTACAAGATTATCTGCGATAACTACACAAGCCTGGTCAAGGAATGCGGCAATGTAATGGCATATTCTGCCGCGGGTAAAAATGAGGAAGCGTATAAAACGGCAAATGGCTCTATTGCAAAATATACTAAAAACATTGAAAAAGCTATTTCGTCAATGCGTGAGCATGTCAATTCTGTTACACAGGAGGAGAGAAAGAGCCTCGAAAGTACTTATCGCGCATCTGTTGTCACATGTACATTTACTATTGCAGTAAGCATAATTGCATTACTGTTTGTTGTTTTTGCTGTTGTCACCATGGTTATCAAGCCTCTGCTTCGTACACAGAAGGAAATCAATGGTATTATAGTCAATATCGATAACAAAAAGGGCGATCTGACACAGAGGGTTACTCCTATCAACAATGCAGAGGTTGATGCTGTAGGTAAGGGCATCAATGTCTTTATGACAAAGCTGCAGGCTATATTCAAGGCTGTTGTCACCAACTCAGCCAGAATGGAGAGAGTTGTTGATGATGTACGTCAGAGTGTTCAGACAAGCAACAGCAGTGTGTCTGATCTTTCAGCTTTAACAGAGGAGCTGTCTGCGACCATGCAGGATATCTCTGAAAATGCATCTGTTATCAATGCAAATACAGATAATGTGGCAAAAGAGGTTGAAATTATTGCAGAAAAGACAGAGGAACTGACCGGATACACCAAGGATATGAAGGTTCATGCACAGTCGATGGAGTCTGTTGCGCGTACTAACATGGAGACAACAGACAGGAAGGTTTCAGAGATACTTGAAGTACTGCAAAAGGCTATTGAGGATAGCAACAGTGTTAAGCAGGTCAATTCTCTTACCAATGATATTTTAAACATTGCAAGTCAGACCAATCTGCTGGCATTAAATGCTTCAATTGAGGCAGCCAGAGCAGGAGAGGCAGGTAGAGGCTTTGCGGTTGTAGCCAGTGAAATCAGTCAGCTTGCTGCGGCCAGCCAGGAGGCAGCCAACAATATCCAGCGTATCAATGCAGTGGTTACCAATGCGGTTAACAATCTTGCCGACAACGCCAATGGTCTTGTCAGCTATATGAATGATTCAATCCTTCCTGAATTTGAGAGATTTGTTGAGTCCGGTGTGGAGTACAACGACAAGGCTTCATTCATTGAGGGTACCATGACTGATTTCAAGGAAAAGACTGATTCACTTAAGCAGTCAATGCTCGAAATTTCTTCTTCAATCAACACCATTTCACATGCTATAAATGAGGGTGTGAACGGAGTTGTTTCAGCGGCTGACAGTACGCAGCTCATTGTTGAGGATATGGACAACATCTCGCATAAGATGGATGAAAACTATGAGATTGCAGATTCGCTGAAAAAGGAAACATCAATCTTTATCAAGCTTGATTAGAGTCATTTTGGAGTGATGTTTTACCTGATATAATTAAAATAATAATTTCTTGAAAAAATATCCGGATTTATCTTGACAAATCCGGATATTTTGATAAAATACATGTTAGTGCAATTAAGTATAGATACCTAACAGTTGATGCACAATACACAACTGGAGGGAGGTTAGGTTTTAGGTTATGTCTAGTGTAATAGTTAAAGAAAACGAGACTTTAGATAGCGCATTACGCAGAT
>ENA-OVGB01001608-OVGB01001608.1-human-gut-metagenome-genome-assembly--contig:-NODE-1608-length-19402-cov-3.487156_pt1 | contig 19402 bp, 16 predicted proteins | sample MGYA00237767_ERZ505413 | MGnify/ENA primary metagenome ERZ505413 (study PRJEB26158, sample SAMN06016410) | human gut metagenome | biome: human gut; feature: ankylosing spondylitis patient; material...
CGCCGGCCATGGTGGAGGGGAAGGCCTTGCCTCCCCATTTTTCCAGTTCTTCGAAGCTGATGCCGTAGGCTTCAAACAGCCAGCGTCCGTAGACTTCCGAGTTGCCGCCCTGGGGGCCGGTGGAAATTCTCACCGGCATTTTCTTTTCCCGTATCTGGTCGATGGAGTCGATGCCGAGATCGCGCCGCACGAGCACATTGAAGTTCTGCGGGTCCTGGATGTTCATCAGCGTGCAGACCCTGGTGACCTTGGACGTATAGGGAGAAATGCCGTCGCGGGCTGCGGCGGTGAGGGCCGCCTGGGAGAAGGTCACATCGGCCTTTCCTCTGTCGGCCATGATGACGTTGGAGCGTCCGGCGCCGGGAAGCATGGTTATTTCCATGTCGGGGTACATGGCGGCAATGGCTTTGCCTATGAGTCCCATGTTGAGGTACCACTTGCCGGACACGGCTCCGGAAACCAGATTGAGATGCGTGGCGGACTGTGCGGAATTCGGGGAGAGCGTACATGCGGCGGCGAGGAGAAGACAGGGAAGCAGCGACTTGAATTTCATGATTTCCTCCATGGCGTTATGGTGACGGAAAACCGGCAGCACGTCTGCCGTTAGCCGGCCTGTGCGGAGTCGTTCCGCAGGGAGCGTCTGCGCGCGCTCTGAACGACGATGACCAGAGCAAGGGCGCCGAGCCCGGTGAGATCGGTGACGACGCCGGGGTAGATGAGACAAAGACCGCCGGCGGTCAGGATCAGCCGCTCCGGAAGGGATGCCTTTGCCAGAAGATAGCCCTGAAGACCGCCGGAGAGCGACACAACGCCCACCAGCGCGGACAGCGTGGCCATGATGATGCTGCCGGGATCGCCTTCCAGAAGAAGGGCGGGTTCATAGATGAACATGAAAGGAATGATGAACGCCACGATGCCGAGCTTTGCGGAGATCCAGCCTGTTTCCATGGCTCTGGCCTCTGCGATGGAAGCTCCGGCAAAGGCCGCTATGCACACGGGCGGCGTAATGCAGGCCAGAATGGCGTAGTAGAAGACGAACATGTGCGCGGCAAGCCCCGTGACGCCGAATTTGACCAGAGCGGGGACGCCGAGCGTGGCGACGATGATGTAGGCGGGCGTGGTCGGCACGCCCATGCCCAGGATCATGCAGGTGAGCATGAGAACTATCATGAGCAGGAAGAGGTGATCTCCCGCAATCAGCGTGATGCAGGACATGAACTTGTAACCCACGCCGGTAAGCGCGATGACGGCAATGATGATGCCGGCGGAGGCACAGCAGGCGGAAATCATGAGGCTGTTGCGCGCGCTTTTGACAAGAGCGTCGATGAAGGCGTTCAGATCGAAGCGTGATTCCTTCCTGAAGGCCGCCAGAAGGACGATGCTCAGTGTGGCGATGTAGGCGCAGCTCGTCAGGCTCTTGCCTCGGATAAGCAGGGCGACGAGCAGAAAGACCGGCAGCAGATAGTAGAGCCGTGAGACGACGCGGTCCTTGGACGGGATGAGTTCCTCGGGAAGCAGGCCGAGATTCTTTCGTACCGCTTCAAAATGGATCATCATGAACAGGGCGAAATAGAAGAGTATGGACGGCAGCAGAGCGGCCTTGGCTACGGCCGTGTAGGAAGTGCCCGCAAGATCTGCCATGACGAAGGCCGCCGTGCCCATGATGGGAGGCATGAGCTGTCCGCCCGTGGAGGCCGTGGCTTCCACGGCGCCGGCGAAGGCGGGACTGTATCCGGCCTTTTTCATGAGAGGGATGGTGAAGGTTCCGGTGCCGTACACGTTGGCCGGGGCGCTTCCCGAAATGGTGCCGAAGAGCGCGGAGGCGAAGATGCTGACCTTGGCCGGACCGCCGCGCGATTTTCTGGTGAACAGGCATGCCAGATCCATGAACAGCGCGCTCATGTTGGAGCGTTCCAGAAAGGCGCCGAACATGCCGAAGGCAAAGATCATGCCCGCCGCCACGCCGAGAGGCACGCCGAATATGCCCTCCGTGCCTATGAAGATCTCGTCCGTCATGTCGTCCATGGAAATGCCGTTGTGACGCAGCGGCGGGGGAAGCATGTCCCCGAATGCCGCATAGGACAGAAACACCGCCACGACAATGGCCATGGGAACGCCGGCCGTTCTTCTGGTGAGTTCCATGATGACGAGTACGGCGATCAGACAGTAGACTTTGGTTTCCATGGAGATGGGATCGACATAGCGCAGTCTGGTGGTGAACGCCTCATGGTTCACCACAAGATGCGCCATGGCGGCGATGCCGAGCACGGCGAGAGCAATGTCGATGACGAGCCGCAGCGTGCTGTCCTTCTTGGAGTCTGAAGGTATCCACAGAAAGGTGAGGGCGATGATGAAGGCCAGGTGGATATTTCTCAGGAGTTTTGCGTCCAGAAAAAATATGCCGCTGGTGAAGAGTATCTGAAAGATGGAAAGGCCGACAGCCAGCACGACGATGATCGGCTTCAGGCCTTTTCGTGTCAGATGGACGCTCATGGAGAATCTCCTTTCGACGGACGGCTACTGCTCTTCCGGCAGGCCGAAAAGTCGTGCGGCGTTGCGATACAGAACCTTGTCCAGCACTTCGGGGCGAAGCATGCGGGTGTATTTTTCCACGGCCTGCCTCAGGGAGACCACCGGATAGGAGGAGCCGAACAGGAACTGATCCTGGAGCTGATAGTTCGCGCCGGTGACGTAGGCTTCGTAGCCGGCGGTGAAGTCCATCATGTAGACGTCGGCGGAAATATAAATGTTGGGATGCTGCGCTGCGGCGTGACACATCTGAGTGATGTGCGGCCAGCCGCCGTGACAGAACACCATGTTCAGTTCCGGGAAGAGGTAGCCCAGCCTGTCGGCATACAGGGGATTGAGATAGCCCTGGTCCTTCACCAGCCTGCCGCCGTAGGTGAAAAGAAGCGGGATGCCGTGAGTCTGGCACATTTCGTAGGCGTCGAAGGCCCGCTCGTCGGTGATGTACCAGTTTTCCTTGTTGAATATGGCAGCGGGTTCCATGATGACGCCCCTGCACGGGCCGTCCAGAACGTATTTTCGTATTTCCTCGAGAGCCTGCTTTCCTTCCAGCGGGTCGATGTGCGGAATGCCGATGAATCTTTCGGGATATCTGTCGAGCAGGTCGAGCAGCTCCTCATTGTGTCCGCCGTTGGTCTTTCGGATGGGAACCACGCCGTAAGCGACGCCGGCGGCGTCCATTTCCTCAAGCAGCCGTTCCATGGAACGGCTCTGGACGGACGGCGAGGGTTCGAGGCATCGGTAGGCCGCCATCTTGTTCGGTCCGTCGGCCTTGTAGAGTATGCCGTCCAGAAAGCCTCCAAACGGCGGACGAAGACGCATGTCTATGGCTCTCATGGTTACATGACCTCCCCATAGTTCGCGGTGCGGTTGCCCGGGAAATTCGTGCGTATGCGGGGTTCGAAGTCGGGATGCGGAAAGGCCTCGGCGGCAAAGGCGAGAGTATTCATGAGCCAGGCCATGTTCCGGCCCAGCATGCGGAGCGTCTGCACGCCTTCCGCGTCCTGCATGGCTTCTTCGGGACTCTTGCCGAACAGGCCGTTATGGAACTGACTGGGAACCATGACGATGTGACTCGGCATGAGATAGTTGTTCAGCTGATGCAGCGTCGTTATGCCCCCGGAGCGGCGCAGGGCCACTACCGAGGCGCCGGCCTTGAAGTGCATGGGACGGGCCATCTGTGAAGCGTAGAACAGTCTGTCCAGAAAGGCCTTCGCCGGTCCGGGGATGCCGCAGAAGTAGGCGGGCGCCCCGAGAAGAAGACCGTCGCACTCCGCGAACTTGTCTATGGCCTCGTTGACCTTGTCGTCTATGATGCAGCGGCCGCTGTTGCTGCGGCGGCAGGTCAGGCAGTCCGTGCAGCCTCGTATGCCGGCGGATCCTACGTTCATGATTTCCGTTGAGATTCCCGCCTTGTCCAGCTCTTCAGCCACAAGTTTGATAGCTGTGAAGGTGACGCCCTTCTGATGAGGACTGCCGTTGATGGCCAGGACTTTCATTTTTGTTCCCCCTTGAAATATTTACAGAACATCGGGAATGAAGGCACAATTTCAAGATACAATTATTTTTGGTTTTATCAAGCGCATCATGTAATTTTATTACAATAATTATTTGTATAAATGCGCGTCTTCCCGCCGATTTCGGGAAGGAGAAGCCGAAGGTCTTTCTTTTCCGGTATTTGCCGGACGTTTGAGTACAATGTTTATTTGTATAACAAAGGAACAAGGTCGGTAATTTTTTTTGAAAACGACTTGAGAAGAGAGTTTTCTGTCCGATGATGACCCGGATCTTGCAGATGGAAGGCGTCGGAAACCGGTCGCTGAGATTTGAAAAGAATTATTTTTCACAAGTGCGGCCGGACAGCATGCCGGGGAAGGGGGGCCGAACTGATGCCGGGCGGAATCGGCAACTGCCGGGAAGCGTGCAAGGTTCGTCGCGCAAAAAAGGATGATGGAGCCGCACGGCGCCTGATCCGTGCGCAGGCTTTCGGCGGCATGCAGGGGCAAAGACGGACGGAGCTTGAGAGAAGCGCGGGAAAAAGAGGTGCGGCCCGATCCTGCGGAGGCGCGTATCTCAGGCCGGTATGTTCGGTCCGGTCCCCTGAGGCGTCAGCCATTTGGTCAGCTCGAGAGCGGCCGCTCCGGGATGGACGGGCAGCACATAGCCGGTGACGGCGGCGAGCTTTTCCTTGATGCGTATGAAGGCGAGGTCCTGCAGGTAGGTGGGGAGCGGTTCGTCCTTTTTCAGAAGCACGTCATGGATGAAGCCTATGCCCGAGTTGTTGGTCACCACCATGCTCCACAGACTGAGGGTGGAGGCGGAAAGAATGAAGCGGGGCGAGCCGTACTGCTTCAGAAGATAATGAAGGGGCGTGGCGGTCATTTCTTCGGACGAGCCCATGACCACGGGGTATTTCAGCAGGGTTTTCAGAGAAAGACGTTTGCTTCTTGCCAGAGGCGATATTTTTCCGACGCAGGCCAGGTAGCCCCCCTGGACAAAGGGCTGAAACTTCAGGGGCGGCGGAGGCAGAAAGGATTCGGCCAGACTTCCGTCGGGAGCATACGGGACATTGATGATGCCCATGCTCTGTGCGTCGTCGGAGCTGGAAAGGATTTTTTCATAGACGAGCTGCTGGGGCAGCTCGGTGATGGAGAGACGCAGTTGAGGGTAGGTTTCGCAGAATCCCTTGATGATGTTCGGATTGAGGGGAAGGAAGAAGGAGTAATTGGTATAGACCTTGAGCATGCCGCTGAGAGGCGCACGCTGCCTGACCTTATCCTTCTTTTTCAGATCGGCGCAGAGCGTGCGGTAGCTTGCGACCATGTTTTCCGCCGTTTCCCGTACTTTTTCCCCTTCCGGCGTCAGCCGGCATCCCTGCCGGTTTCTCAGAAAAAGCGTCACGCCGAGTTCCTGCTCCATTTTTTTTATGCAAGCGCTCAGCGCCTGCTGGGATACTCCCAGGCGGGAGGCCGCGGTATTCAGGGACTTGCGTTTGGCGATTTCAAGAAAATAGGCAAGATATTCAATGCGCATGGGCTGTTGGTGCTTCCTCTGAAGGTCGTCCGCCGCATTCGGATACGGGAAAGTTTTCCGGCGGAACGGAAAAAGGCTGTCGCCTGCAGCATGCGGACGGAGCTTGGGACGGTGTGCCTGCAGCACAGGCTTCCGGCAACGAGCCACGCTCTCACACATTCGGAAAAAAGTCACCCGTGAACCAACCGGTCGTGTCTTTGGGGCGGAGAAGACGAAACGATGCTGCGGTGACGGCGTAGCCGGCGTTTTCAGCTCAGCCTGTTGCGGAAGAGCCAGCCGGCAAGGGGAAGGGTGACGGCGGCCACGGCGAGCATGGGCACGAAGTTGGGAGCGATGTCGGCAAGCGTTCCGCCTTCAAGGTACACGCTGCGCACGCAGACGAGAGCGAAGCGCAGGGGATTGGCGTAGGTGGCGATCTGCAGCGCCTCGGGCATGGAGCTTACGGGCGTGGCGAGGCCTGAGAGCAGGACCATGGGCAGAAGCGTGACGAAGCAGTACACGAGCGCCTGCTGCATGTTCAGGGACACGGCGGACACGCACAGCCCGAGCCCGGCGCAGCTCAGGGTGAACACGCCGAGCGCGATGAACAGGTCGACGTAGCTTCCCTCGAAGGGAATGTGGAACCAGAACACGCACACGAGCAGCACGAGGGCGGCCTGGGCAAGGCCCACGACCACGGGCGGGATGGCCTTGCCGATGAGTATTTCCCACGGCGAGAGCGGCGTGACCAGCATCTGGTCGAAGGTGCCCTGTTCCCGTTCTCTGGCCACGGAAAGCGCGGCAAGAAGCATGATCTGTATGATGCTGAGCGAAGCCAGCATGCCGGGCATGATGTTCCAGCGCGTTTCAAGCTGAGGGTTGAACCAGGCCCGCATGACGAGGGACACCGGTGAAAGGTGCCCGCGTGAGGCGTTCCAGGTCTCCACGATCTGGGCAAGGTAGCCCTGCGCTATGGAGGCCGTGGTGGAATTGCGGCCGTCGAGGATGACCTGCACGTCTGCGTTCCTGCCGGAGCGGATGCGGTCGGCAAAATCGCTGCCTATCTGCACGGCGAGAAGAGCCTTGCCGTCGTATATCCATTCCTCCGCTTCCGCCGTGCTGTCGAGCGTGGCCTGCCGGGAGAATTTTCCTGAGCCGTCGAGGCGTGCCAGAAGATCGCGGGAAAGGGCGCTGCGGCTCTGATCGCAGACCACATAGGGGACGTAGTTGAGGTCGTAGGTGGCCGCATAGCCGAAGATGAAGGACTGTATGACCACGGGCACGATGAGCACAAGACGGTTGGCCGGGTCCTTGAAGATGATGAGCAGCTCCTTGATGCAGAGACTGCGCAGCCTGCGGAGCAGAAGAATGAGGTCGTGCATGGCTAGTCCAGATTTTTTCGTGTGAAGCGTATGGCCACGCCCATGAAGAGCACGGCGTAGACGAGAAGGGCCGCCGAGTCCCGCAGAAGGATGACCGGATTGTTTCCGGCAAGAAAGAGCGTCTTGAGCATTTCCATGTAGTAGGTGGCGGGCAGGATGTTGCCCACGATCCTGGCGGCGAGGGGCACGCTGCGCAGGTCGAAGAGAAAGCCCGACAGGATGACCGCGGGCAGAAAGCTCACCACGAGCGCTATCTGACAGGAAAGGAACTGGCTTCTGGTGACGGAGGATATGGCAAGGCCCATGCCGAGCGACACCACGAGATAAAGCGAGGAACACAGCAGGAAGACGACGAGACTGCCGCGCAGCGGCACGGCAAAGAGGCAGCGTGCGGCCGCAAGGCAGAGCAGAAGTCCCGCCATGCCGAGCATGAAGTAGGGGATGATCTTGGAAAGCAGGATTTCCGGGCGTCCCACGGGCGAGACGAAGAGCGCCTCCAGCGTGCCGCGCTCCCATTCTCTGGCCATGATGAGCGCGGTGAGAAAGGCGCCCACCAGCGTCATGATGATGACGATGAGTCCGGGCACGAGATACCAGGTGCTGTCGGCCGCCTCGTTGAACCACATCCGGCTCTGCACCACGGCCGAGCCCGTGCCGCTGCCGGAAGAAGCATCGCGTCCCTGCCTCTCGAGCGTCGTCTGCACCCGGAGGGAGAGCACCGCGCTCGTGTACTGTCCGATGAGCGTGGCCGTGGTGGAATCCACGCCGTGCAGGATGAGCTGCACTTTGGCGTCGCCCTTCATGAAGCGGCTGTCGAAGTCTCCGGGAGTGCGGATGATGGCGTCCACCTCGCGTTTTCTGAGGAGCTCCTCGGCCTCGTGCATGGAGGAGGCATGGCGGGGGGAAAAATAGGCGGAGCCCCAGAGCCCGGAGAGAAGGTCGCGTGCAAGAGGCGTGTCATGTTCCATGACCACGGCCACGGGAGCGTTCTTCACATCCAGCGAGAGCCCGTAGCCGAAGATCAGGATGAGGATGATGGGCAGAACGAGCCCTATCATGATGCTGCTGGGATCTCGCGATATCTGCCGGAATTCCTTTATGGTAAGCGCGCCGAGGCGACGCGTGAATCCGTTCATGCGCCCTCCTTTGCCGCAGCGCTGGCGGCACGGGAGCTTTCCACGATGCGTATGAAGGCCTCCTCCATGGTGGGGGCGTTCCCGCCTTGACGTCGCACCTCCCCGGGCGTGCCGAGGGCAAGTACCCGTCCTGCGTCCTGGATGAGCATCCTGTCGCAGTATTCGGCCTCTTCCATGAAGTGCGTGGTGATGATGATGGTGGTGCCTTCGTCCGACAGACCGGTGATGCGTCGCCAGAACACGCGGCGCGCCAGGGGATCTATGCCGCTCGTGGGTTCGTCGAGGAAAAGTATTTCCGGCCTGTGCAGCATGCCTACGGCCATGGAAAGGCGCTGCTTGAAGCCGCCGGGCATGGCGCCGCTCATGTCGTGCTCATGTCCGGCAAGGTCGAATTCCTCCAGCACCTCGCGGATGCGGCGGCGCAGGGCGAAGGGGCCCAGGCCGTACACGCCGCCGAAGAAGCGCAGGTTTTCCAGAACGGAGAGGTTGCCGTACAGGGAGAATTTCTGAGAAACGTAGCCCACGCGGGTGCGGGCCTGCGCGGCGGCCGTGCGCAGATTTTCCCCGGCCACGCGCAGATATCCGCTTGTCGCGGGCAGAAGACCGCAGAGCATGCGGAACGTGGTGGTCTTGCCCGCGCCGTTGGGACCGAGCAGACCGAACACCTCGCCCCGGTACACGGAAAAGGTGGTGCTGGCCACGGCGGTGAAATCGCCGAACTTGCGTACAAGATCGCACACTTCGATGACGGCTTCCCCGGAGGGCCCGGCATCGGCCGGGGACGAAGGAGAAAAGGGAGCCTTCGCGGACGGCTCCAAAACGGCGGAAACGGATGATTCGGCGTCCGGCGCCGTTCCGGCGTCTTTTATCGTCTTCTGCTCCGGCTCTTCCGCGTCCTTGTGCCTGAGCAGAAGCATGAAACTGTCCTCAAGGCGCGGCGCAAGCTTTGTGCAGTCCTCGGGACGCAGGCGCAGCGTTCCCGAGGCGGGGGAGAAAAGCTCTTCGGGGATGGATTTTCTGCCGCATTCCGGCGGCAGAACGAAACGGACGTGGTCGCCTTCGGGCACGGCGTCCATGATGAGGGAGGACTGATCGAGAAGCCAGGCCTGAAGATGCCGTGCCTTCATGCCGCCGGGGACGGCCGTGGCATGACAGAGTCCTTCGGTGAGGCTGCGCAGCTTTTCCGGCGTTCCCTGCGCAAGGATGCGCCCTTCATGCATGACCACCACATCGTCGCAGCGCTCGGCCTCGTCCAGGTAGGCGGTGCTCACGATGACGGAGAGGCGTTCCTGCTGCACCATGCTTGTGATGATGGCCCACAGCTCCCTGCGGGAAAGAGGGTCCACGCCCACGGAAGGCTCGTCGAGCAGCAGAAGCTCCGGCGAGCGCACCAGCGTGCAGGCCAGCGCGAGCTTCTGCTTCATGCCCCCTGAAAGTTTGCCCGCGGGACGCGCCGTGAAGCGCGAAAGGTCGGTCATGTCCAGAAGGCGGGCGAAACGTTCCTTCCGCGTCTGTGCGGGAATGCCGTGCAGGTCGGCGTAGAGGTTCATGTTTTCAAGAACGCTCAGGTCTTCGTAGAGACCGAAGCGCTGCGGCATGTAGCTGATGCGGCTCTGGATTTCCTGAGCATGCCGGACGATGTCGCGCCCGAGCACGAAGAGTTCGCCCGAGGTGGGGGACAGAAGACCGCATATCATGCGCAGAAACGTGGTCTTGCCCGCGCCGTCCGGGCCGACGAAGGCCGTCATGCTTCCGGAGGGGACATCGAGACTGAGCGATGAGAGCGCCGTGACGCTCGTCTTCCCGGCCGTAAAGGTCTTGCCCAGAGCACGGGCGCTCACCACCAGAGCATCCTTTTCCGGCAGGGGCCGGGCCGTCGGCCGGGCATGGTCATGCATTTCAGTCGTCATGGCGGACTCCCGCCGCATCTTCATGGACGATGACGCTTACCGGCATGCCGAGGCGAAGCCTGTCTTCGGCGTCGTCGGCGATGATGCGCACCTCATAGAGCAGCGAGGTGCGCAGATCCTCGGTCTGCACGCTTTTGGGCGTGAACTCCGCCGTGGGAGAAATGTATCCGACATGACCGGGCACGGGCTCGGGGAAGGAATCGGTGAGGATGTCGGCCTTCATGCCGTGACGTATGTGTCCGAGCTGAGGTTCCGTCACATAGGCGCGCACCCACTTCGGCGTGGTGAGGGAGAGCAGAAACACGGGCGTGGCGGAAGAGGCCATGTCGCCGGGTTCCAGAAGGCGCGAGGATACCACCGCATCCGTGGGGGCGTACAGTTCCCCGAGAGCGATGCTGTGCTGCATGACGGCAAGGGCGGCTCTCGCCGAATCGAGCTGGGCCGCGGCCATGGCGATATCTTCGGCTCTGTAGCCTTCGCGCAGAAGATTGAGGGCATGCGCCGCCTCGTCGCGCTGTCCCTGCGCCACGCGCAGGGAGGTCTCGGCGTTTTCCTTCTCCTGCTGACTCACGGAATTGCCCCGGCGCAGACTGGCCATGCGCGTGTCGTTGCGGCGCGCCTGCTCAAGCGAGGCCTCGGCCGTGCGCAGCGCGGCTTCCGCCCGGGCTATTTCTTCCGGCCGGTTGCCGTTCTTCATCTTGAGCAGATTCTGCTCCTGCGCGGCGATGTCCGCGCGCAGCTTCTCGGCCTGCAGACGGAGGCTCGTCACATCCACGCGGGCGAGAAGCTGTCCCCGCTTCACGCGGTCGCCTTCCTCGGCGAAGAGTTCCGTAAGGCGTCCGCCCTGCTCAAAGGCCAGGGATACCTGCCTGATGTCCACGTTGCCGTACAGTTTGAGACCATCCTGCGGATCGCCGGAAGGAGAAAGGCGCCAGTAAAAAGCGCCTGCGGCTCCGAGAAGAACGACGGCCAGGATGACGATTATCTTTTTCATGACTGCTCTCTTGTTGCGTGAGAAGAAAGATTTTTTTCTCTTTTTTCACGGTAGGAAGCTTGCCGTAAAAAGTCAAATATAAAGTTCAATTTCATGTTTGAATTTGACGTTTAAGATATTTTGCCGTAGCCTTTGACCATGGAACAGGCATACGCACATCATCAGAGGAAGCGGAGCGCGCCGCGTCGGGACGGGCTTTTCACCCGCGGAACGGTTCTTGAGGCCGCAGGACGGGTCTTTGCCGAACTTGGCTATGAGAAGGCCACCAACCGCGAGATCTGCGAAAGGGCCGGGGTCAACGGTGCGGCCATAAACTATTATTTCGGCGGCAAGGAGGCTCTGTACGAGGAAGTGCTGGTGGAAGCGCACCGGCAGCTCGTGAGCACCGAGGAACTCAATGCTGTCATGGATTCGGGAGGAAGGCCGGAAGATAAGCTGCGCGCTTTTCTTGAGCTTGCGGTGCGCGCGGCCCGGAAGGCCCCTGAGCTGTGGGGACTTCCCGTGCTTCTGCGCGAGTTGGCGTCTCCGTCGTCCAATCTTCCTGCGCCGCTTGTGGACAGCGTGCTGCCGAAGCTTGGCGTGGTGCGCAGTCTCGTGTGCGAGGTGACCGGCTTTGAGCCCGGTTCGGAAAAGGCGTCGCACGCCGCGGCCATGCTCCTCATGCCATGCATGTTCCTTGTTCTTTTTCCCGAAAAGATGCAGGCGCTGCTTCTGCCGGGCTTCATGGAAAAGCCGGAGGCCATGGTCGAGTCCATGGTGAGCTATGTCATGGGAGGGCTGAACGCTCTAAAAGCCCGGAAGGAGCAGAAGGAGGACGAGTCGCCGGAGGCATGACCTTCCGCGTTTTCGGGGCGGTAGTCCGGGATCTCGGCGTTCATACAAAGATGCCGGTTTTGTCTCCCTGCGGATAGAAGAAAGCCGGCGGGCATGCGCTGATGCGTCATGTCCGCCGGCTTCATGTCCGGGGGATGCTGTTATATCGAAAGGCGTTTCGTTGAGGAGGAAGACGGAACGCTTTTTTGTGTTTAGCGGCAGTATCCGCGTCCCATGCCCATACCCTGGCCCATGCCCTGGCCGCGGCCGTAACCGTCATGGCCGTATCCGTCATGATGACGGAACTGCGGGAGGGGAAGCCCGGCTTTCTCCAGCTTGGCAAAGAATTCTTCGTTTACGGTACGGATCTGGGTACGCAGCTTGGTGATGTCGGAGGCAAGCTGGCGCAGCTCCACGGGGGTGGCGTTGGGATTGCGGGAGAGGGCGTTCAGGGTCATGCGCTTTTCCATGAGACTGTCGCGCAGGGGAGCGACGGCGGCATAGTGTTCTTCATGGAGCTTGTCGAACTGGGCCTTCTGTTCGTCGGTGAGCTGCGTCATGGCCGGGCAGGAGGCGGGAGCCTGGCAGTTGTAGCCGTAGCGGCCGTGGGAACCGGGGTAAGCCATGGCGGCAACGGGGATGCTGGTGGCGAAGATGACGGCGGCGAGCGTGGTGATGATGGTCTTTCTGGTCATATCGTGTTCCTTGTGAACGGAGTTGTGAAGAAGGGGAAGATGGATGTGGACCACGGGTTCAGTATATAGGCAACGGTTCGTTTTATGTCACGTTTCAAACTGTTTCGCGTTTTCTTGCACGGGGAAAGATAAGGGGGCCGTCAAGGCTCCTGATGCGAGATCCGGGAGGCGTTTCGACATGAAGCGAAGGAACGCGATGCCCGTCCGTGTTGCGCGCGAAGAGAGGCTGATGGCACCCCACGGAGTGCCGATGAAGAGAAGAGCCGATATAACCTGTTGATAAAAATATTTTTTATTTCCATGTTCCGTGATGCGGCGTCTTCTGGCCTCTTTTTCGGGAATGTTTCCTTTTCTTTCCGGGAGAGGAAAATTTTTTTCGTGTCTGGAAAGGCGGCAGGGAAAATTCTCGTGACAGGGCCCGCAGGCCTCCGGGAGCCGGGCGGGGCGATGCTCCGGCCGGGAGAGAATACTTCCCCGTCGTGCTGCCTGGGGGACGGAACGCGGGAGAGGGCGGTCGTGCGGTCGGAAAGAATCCGGTCGGGAGCGTCTTTGGGGGCCTGCAAGGTCTGGAGGAGGCGATTCCTGTCGGGGGAGAGATGCCGTCACATGCTGGTGTGCCGCGTTTTCGGAGCGGCCTGAAGAGCGCTGCGGAGGGCACGCTTCATGCCGCACCGGGCGCATGGGAGGCGTGTTTGTGAGATGCGTTCTGGAAGGCACGATCTGAAGTGATCCGCATGGGTTAAATGGAGAAAGCCGCCGGCCATGAGCTTTTCTGTCATGTCCGGCGGCTTTGCGGTACAGGAGGAAGAGTAGTGCGGTATCGGGAAGCCTGTGTCCCGTCAGGCGACGGAAGGCTTCTGTCTTTTAGCGGTTATATCCGCGTCCCATGCCGTGCCCATGACCCATGCCGTGGCCGCGGCCGTAACCGTCATGGCCGTATCCGTCATGATGGCGGAACTGAGGGCAGGGCAAACCGGCCTTCTGCATTTCGGCGAAGAATTCGTCGTTCACGGTACGGATCTGCGTGCGCAGCTTGGTGATGTCGGCGGTAAGCTGGCGCAGTTCCACGGGCGTGGCGTTGGGATTGCGGGAGAGGGCGTTCAGGGTCATGCGCTTTTCCATGAGGCTGTCGCGCAGGGGAGCGATGGCGGAGTAGTGCTTTTCGCGCAGCTTGTCGAACTGGGCCTTCTGTTCATCGGTGAGCTGAGCGGCAGCGGGGCAGGAGGCAGGAGTCTGTCCGTAGTAGCCGCAGCCCCCCTGAAAACCGGGGTAGGCCATGGCGGCGACGGGGATGCTGGTGGCGAAGATGACGGCGGCGAGAGCGGTGACGATGGTCTTTCTGGTCATGGCAGGTTCCTTTTGAACGTATGCTGAAGTGCGGGGAGGATTTTGTGGACCACGGGTTCAGTATATAGGCAACAGTTTGTTTTATGTCACGTTTCAAACTGTTTCGAGTTATCTTGCAGATGGAAAGACGGCGACGGCGGCAGACGGGAAAACATGCCGGGTCCGGGTGTTTTTCCGGGGGCGGCGGTCGGAGAGGGAAAACTTCAGATGAAAGGATGAACGCCTGTCCGGCCTTCTCTGAAAGGTCGAGAAGGACGGATGTTCAGGACAACAGGGGAACATCACAGGGGTTTAATAAAAATTTTCGGGCTGAGGGCACGTTGCCGTCATGTTTCCGTTTCTTTCAGGGCTGCCGAAGAACATTGGGGACGGCGCAGAAAATCGGACGTTCTGGGGGAAAAGAAAAGCGGAGAAGGAGGAAGGACATCCTTCATTCGGCGTCGTGGGAACGTCTTTTTTGAAGATATCCGGCGATCTGCGGACCGGCCATGACGAGAAGCACGGCGGCACAGATGACGGCCACTCCGGCGAAGACGCCTGCGGTGGCGGGTTCGTGGAAGACGAGAATGCCCACGGTGACGGCGGTGACGGGTTCCATGACGCCGAGTATCGAGGTCATGGTCGAGCCTATGCGCTGAATGGCAAGAACAAGGGTGAGATTGGACACCGCCGCCGTGATCACGGCGAGGAGCACGGCAAGGGCCGTTTCTCTCCAGGAATGCAGCCAGACGAAGGTGCCGGAAGCGAGGGCATTGACGAGGGAGACCAGCATGCCGAACAGCAGCACCCAGAAAGTGATGCTGAGTCCTGAAATGCTGCGGATCCTGGCGACGTGGAGGCCGGAGATGTACACGGCGTTGCACAGGGCGGAAATGAGCAGAAGCACTATGCCTTTCGCGCTGACGGTGCCCTCTCCCTCGCCGCCGCTCAGAAGAAATACGCCGAGGACGGCAAGCGCCACGGAAGAGGCGGTGATGAGGGAAGGTTTTTCATGGAAGAACACGATCATGATGAGCATGACCATGAGGGGATAGAGAAACTGAAGCGTGGAGGCCACGCCGCTCGGCAGATAGTGGAAGCCCTGGAACATGAGCAGGGCGGCAAGGGCGTACATGACGCTGAGAACGGCAAGGCGCAGAAGTTCCCCTGCGGGGGCGGCGAGCCTCTCATGACGGAGCACGGGTATGGGAAAAACGGCCAGCGCGCCGAAGAAGAACCGGTAGAACAGCACACATTCCGCAGACATGCCGTCTTTCAGAAGCGGCAGGCTGAACAGAGGAATGAGACCGAATGCGGCGGAAGAAATAAGCGCGAGAAGAAAGCCCATGGCGGCCTCCGGAAGCGTCGTCTGGAAAAGCATGCGCAAAGAGCCCGGAAGCGACGGAAGACGGGCGTCGTGCCGGCGCAGGGCGACGCAGAGCGGGGCCGGCGCAGTGCATATAGCATGGAAGGACGGCTCCGTGAAGCGGGCGGAGGCACGGAAGAAGGGAGAGAACCGGAATTTCCCGGCATCTGCATGCGTTTTCCGTCGGCCGGAGACGCCTTCAAGGCGGAGTCGTCCTGTTTTCAGAAGAAGTCTGCGCGGGAGAGCCCCGGCAAAACGGCGGAGTCCGGCCGGACGGGAGGCGTCAGAGCTTCTGCAGGGCGTCCCTGATGGCCTCGGCCTTCTTTTTCCCTATGCCGGGCAGTTCCATGAGGCGGGAGAGGGGAGCGGCCTTCATGTCGGAGACCGAATCGAAGTGTTCCCAGAGAAGCTGCGCCGTCTTCGTGCCTATGCCGGGCAGCTGCCGCAGCTCTCCGCTGAAGGCCTGTTTTGCCCGGGCCTGCCGGTGGCGGCCTATGGAAAAGTCGTGCGCCGCGTCGCGCACCACCTGAAGAAAGAGCAGCTCCGGGCAGCCTTCCCTGAGCGGCAGGGGATTGCTTCGTCCGGGCACGAAGATGCGGTCGGCCACGTTGCCCGCGCGGCGGTCGGCGTGACCGCGCTCGTCTCTGGCCTTGGCTATGCCTGCCAGCAGGAAGGGCAGGCGTCCGTCTTCTGCGGCAAGCTCCTCTTCGAGGATCTTGTGGACGGCGGCAAGCTGACCGCGTCCGCCGTCGATGAGCAGAAGGTCGGGCCAGGGTTCGCCGTGCTCGAGGCGTTTTTTCGCCCACATGGACAGCGCGGCGTAGTCGTCGCCGTCTGCGCCCTCGATGTTCCATACCCGGTAGTCTTCCCTGAGAGGGCGTCCGTCCTCATAGATGACGGCGCCCACCTTGGTGGACTCGCCTCCGGTATGGGAAACGTCGGCACATTCCACGCGGACCACGGGCCTGTCGCAGTGAAAGGCGGCGGCCAGTCTGTCCGCGAGCGGGGCGTCCTTCCTGTTCTTCGCGGACTCCCGGGCATTGCTTCGGGCCATGTCCAGAAGATGGCGTTCCTCCTCGTTCCTCGGCACGGCTATGCGCACCGGGCCTCCGCGAAGTTCGGCAAGCACGGCCTCAAGGACTTCCTGGCCCGTTTCGTCTTCGCCGTCGTCGGATGAGGGAGCGGTACGTCTTTCGTGTTCGGCAAGCAGAGCTTCGGCCTGCTCCATGAGCGACGGAGACGTGGCGGCCCTGTTCTCGGAAGAGGGATGCGCGGAAGCGGCGAGGGTGTCTTCTCCCAGGAAGCATGGCGTGACGCCGCCGTTCACGAGAAAGGGTGAGCCCATGCTTGCCGAGGCGTGCGGGGCGACCAGCGCGCTTTCCGAATCCACGGCAAGAGAAGCGTCCGGGGCTCCCGCCTCCCACGGCAGATACGGCAGCACGATGCGGGGCGGGATGGAACGACCGGCATGATAGAACTGCCCGAGAAAGCTCCACAGAAGTTCCGAGGCGTCTTCGAGGCCGAGTCCGGGCCAGAAAAAGGTGCTGCGGTCCTGAACGAGACCGTGACGCACGAAGACCACGCCGAGCGCCAGCCCGTCGGGCATGCTCACAAGCCCGACCACGTCCATGTCTCCGCCGCTCTGCAGTACGATGGCCTGTTTTTCCACGGTCTTTTCTATGGCGCGTATCTGGTCGCGCAGCGAGGCCGCCCGCTCGAATTCCAGCGCCTCGGAAGCCTGCTCCATGGCCTTTTTCAGCATGTCCACAAGTTCCGTGGACTTGCCGGACAGGAGCAGGGCCACGCGCTTGGTCATGTCGGCATAGGCTTCGGCCGTGATCTCGCCGGTGCAGGGAGCCGAACACAGATGGATGTGATGATAGAGACAGGGCGTTTCCCTGTTGTGCATGGCCCTGTCGGAGCAGCGGCGCAGAGGAAAGATGCGGTGTATGGTCTTCCAGGTTTCCCTGGCGGCGAGTCCTGCGGTGAACGGACCGAAATATCTTGCGCCGTCGCGCTTTTTCATGCGCCGGACTATTTCCAGTCTGGGGAAGGGCTCCTTCTCCGAAAGCCGGAACATGACGTACTGCTTGTCGTCGCGCAGGCAGATGTTGTAGTGCGGACGGTGCTTCTTGATGAGGCTGGCCTCGAGAAGAAGCGCCTCCTTTTCCGTGGTGGTGGTGAGAAACTCTATGCCCGCCGCACGGGCCGTCATGGCCCGGGTCTTGGCGGTGAGCTGATCCTGGGGACGAAAATAGGAGAGCACCCGCTTGCGCAGATTGCGGGCCTTGCCCACATAGATGATGCGCCCCCCGGCGTCCTTGTAGAGGTAGACGCCGGGGGTCGCGGGAATGCTGGAAGGGGCGGGGCGCTCCATCACGTCTCTAGCCCTGGAAGCGCACGTCGCCCTTGCGGTGATATTCCAGAGACATCTTGTCCCGGACTTCGGGCAGAGGCGTGGGGTAGTCGCCGGTGAAGCAGGCCGTGCAGTAGTGCTCGGGATGCGACACGGACGAGAGCAGCCCCTCAAGGGACAGATAATGCAGGGAGTCGAGTCCCAGCATTTCCGCTATCTGCTCGGGCGTGTACTTCGTGGCGATGAGGTCGTTGGGCGAGGGGAAGTCGATGCCGTAGAAGCAGGGGAACTTGATGGGCGGGCTGCTCACGCGAAAATGCACGGCCTTCGCCCCGAGTTCCCGCAGCTTGGCCACGCGGGTGCGGATGGTGGTGCCGCGCACAATGGAGTCGTCCACCACGTAGAGGCTTCTGTTTTCTATCATGGAGCGCACGGGATTGATCTTTACCCGCACACTGAACTGGCGCATGCTCTGCGAAGGCTGGATGAAGGTGCGGCCCACGTAGTGGTTTCGGATGAGGGCGTGCTCATAGGGCACTCCCGCTTCCTGCGCCACGCCGAGAGAGGCGTAGATGCCCGAGTCCGGGAAGGGAATGACGCATTCGGCGTCGGCCATGGACTCGCGTATGAGATGACGGCCCATGCACTTGCGGCACTGATAGGCGTCCTCACCGAAAATGAGCGAGTCGGGACGGGCAAAGTACACGAGTTCGAAAATGCACTGACGGATGGGCATTTCCTCCTCGCGCAGGCGCACGCTGCGGTACTCGAGCGCGCCCGGCTCCACGATGATCATCTCTCCGGGATTCACTTCGCGCACGTAGTCCGCTTCGAGAAGATCGAAGGCGCAGCTCTCCGAGGCGAACACCCAGGAGCTGCCGAGCTTGGCCATGCTGAGGGGATGGAAGCCGTGAGGATCGCGCACGGCGTAGATGCGTCCCTCGCTCAGGATGAGCAGGCTGTAGGCGCCCTCGACCTTGCGGCAGGCCTGTACGATGGCTTCTTCCAGAGAGCCGCAGGAAAGCGCCCTTGCAATGAGATGCACGAAGATTTCGCTGTCGATGGTGGTCTGGAAGATGCAGCCGTCGTTTTCCAGTTCCCGGCGCAGGGCCGCGGCGTTGGTGAGATTGCCGTTGTGGGCCAGAGCCAGCTGAACGCCGTTTCTCACGCGCACGAGCAGAGGCTGCGCGTTGCGCAGCTGCGGCTTGCCCGTGGTGGAGTAGCGGACGTGCCCTATGGCCGTTTCTCCGGTGAGATGCCGGAGATCTTCTTCCCTGAACACGTCGGGCACGAGCCCCATGCCGACGTGCAGATGAGAGGTTCCCTCACGCTCATCCCATGAAGCGATGCCCGCGCTTTCCTGGCCGCGATGCTGCAGGGCATACAGACCGAAGTAGGTGAGTCGGGCGGCGTCTTCATGACCGGTGATGCCGAAAATACCGCACATGTGCCCTCCTTGAGGCAGAAATCAGAACGGCCTGCCCGGAGTCCGGGCAGGCCGCAGTGGTTTTATTCTTCGTTTTCCGTGCCCTCGTGCTCTTCATGCGCGGGGCAGGGGTTGTATTCCTTGGGGTCGTCGAAAATGTGGATGCCGTGAGGATAGTTGGCATGCTGCGGACGGGGAAGCTTGTTGCACACATAGTCCACGTGTTCGCGCAGATCCTCGGCGGCACGGGTCCACAGGGGATCGAGCACGACCTTGATGCCTTCCTCGCGGGCAAGCTTCACGGCGGGGACGTAGTCGGCGTCGTTGGCCACGATGACGAGTCTGTCGGTCTGGTGCTTGTAGGCCAGAGCGGCGATGTCGAGTCCGAGAAGCATGTCCACGCCCTTCTGGCGGATGTCGGGATAGATGTCGCCGGCCTGGATGTCGTTCACGCTGATCT
>ENA-OVGB01001634-OVGB01001634.1-human-gut-metagenome-genome-assembly--contig:-NODE-1634-length-19152-cov-3.701471_pt1 | contig 19152 bp, 17 predicted proteins | sample MGYA00237767_ERZ505413 | MGnify/ENA primary metagenome ERZ505413 (study PRJEB26158, sample SAMN06016410) | human gut metagenome | biome: human gut; feature: ankylosing spondylitis patient; material...
CCAGCATGGCGGCGGCTTCCCGCCATTTTCCCGCAGAGGCGAGAGCCGTGCCGAGATTGCCCATGGAAAACGCCGTTTCCGGATGATCTCCCAGGAGCTTGCGCCGTATGGCAAGCGCGTCGCGGTGACGGGCTATGCCTTCTTCCTCGCGGCCCATTTCTTCATAAATGCGGCCGAGATTGTTGAGACACGTGGAAACTTCGAGGCTTTCCGGGCCGCGCTGCTTTTCCCAGAGCTCTTTTGCCTCGAGGCAGAGAGCTTCGGCCCGATTCAGACGGCGGGCTTCGTATTCGGCAAAGGACAGGGAAAAAACTGACGGCGCAAGACGCGCATCGTCCGGGGAAAGAGCGGCATGGAGCAGAGGGAGCGCCTTTTTGCCGGCATCGAGACTCTTTTCCAGATTGCCGCAGGCAAGTTCGGCGCGGGCAAGGGCCGTCACGGCAAGCGCGCGTCCGGCGTCATTGCCGTCGAGAAGCGGAAGGGCCGACTCCAGCATGTCGCAGGCTTCGGCGTTCCTGCTCTGACGCATGAGAACAAGCGCCAGCGCATACCTGAGAGAGCCTTCCTCGTCGGGCGCAAGGTCGGGGTGCTCCCGCAGAAGTTCCCGCAGCGCCGGTTCCGCCTGAGCGTCGGGAAGACGCCTTGCCGCGTCGAGGGCGGCGAAAAAATTTTCCATCAGCCCTCCATCACGTTGCGTGCGCGAAGTTCCGGGTCCCTGACGCCCATCTGAACGAGCGGCCCGGCCTGCCACAGCCAGCTGTCCCGCACATCGCACAGGTTCTGCCTTCTGAGTTCTTCGGCAATGCCTGCACAGAAGTCTTCTATGGCTTCCACGGACGACATCCCCGACTCCCGGGAATCCCAGGGGGTATGCGCAAGACGCCTGAGCAGCGAGGATGTTTCCCGTCCGAGGACGGGCAGCGTTTCGACCATGATGCCCGCCCACTTGTAAAAGGGCATGAACCGGCGGTTGAGCAGAAAGGTCATGGACAGGGCTGCCTCGGCAAAGCGTCCGGCGGCGAGCATGGCGCTTACGGCGCTGCCGCGCTGAAGACTGCGCGGAAGATTGTATTGTCCGGCCTGGGCCATGATCATGCAGCGCGCCGCGATTTTTTTGCGGCGCACGTCGTCGGGATAGTAGTCGAGAAGCCTGCGGCGGAATTCGGAAAACTCTCCGTCTTCGTCCATGAACACTTCGCCGTTGGTGCAGGAACAGAGATGATATTCGGGAATCGCCAGCCATTCGCGCCAGCTGCCGGGCACGCGGTCCAGACCGAGAAAACGACGGTAGAATCCCCGCAGGGGAAGAGGTCCCGTCCTGCCCATGCGTCTGTCGCGCGCCATGCGGGTGGGGTATCCCTGAAAAGAGGCGGGCAGTTCGGCCATGACATTTTCAATGCGGTCGGTTTCACGGCGCAGCACATCGTCGGGGATCCAGAGACAGAACGCGGGTCCCCAGTCGTGGTCGCGGGAAATGTCGTCGTCCAGGCCGAGACATTCCGAGCCTTCCCCCGCAAGTCCGGCGGCGGCATGCGCCATGATGTCGGGCATCCGTGTCCTGAGCAGGGGGAGCGACGATTCGAAGAACTGCCTGGAGAGCGTGAGTCCGTTGGATGGCATAAAGACCTCGAAAAAGAAAAAGGCGTTGCGCCGGGATTGAGAGTCACGAAGACAGGGAACATTCATGGGGCAGGGAGGCGAGATCCCGCAGCGTCACGCTGTCGGCATATCGCTCTATGCATTCGCCGAGACCGCTCCAGAAATGCAGGGACGCGCACTGATTCTGGAATCCGCAGGTCTGCGCCTCCGGTTCAAGACAGTCCACGGGAGCCAGACTGCCTTCCATGGCGCGCAGGATGTCGCCTGCCGTACATTCTTCGGGCGGCATGGCCAGCCGGTAGCCGCCCTGGCTGCCGCGCTCGCTCTTGACGAGTCCGGCACGGCTCAACGGTACGATGATCTGTTCAAGATACTTGAGACTGATGTGCTGAGATCTGGCGATGGTCTTGAGAGGCGTGTTGTCCTGTTGCGGCTGTCTTGCCAGTTCTATCATAACGCGCAGAGCGTAGCGGCTTTTGGTAAAGAATTTCATGGCGTCACTCCTGCAGGCTTTTCCCTTCTAGCATGGAGTCGACCCCATGGCCATAGCCGGAAGCTCGCGAGTCGTGGAATTTGAAGTCACGATTTTGGGGAGGATGTGCCGTCCTGAAAGGACTGCCCCGGACTGTGCCGGGGAGCCTTTCCGGGACGGCGCGTCATTCCGTTTTCATGAAGGTCGCCGAAGAGCTGCGTCTGGAGCAGGGAGTCCGGCGTTCATGGAAAACGGGGTGCCGGGAGTCGTCATCAGGTGGTGTTTTTTCTCGCGTAGGAATCCGCGCGATAGCGGAAGCTCGAGCGTGCCATGCCGCAGCGTCGTGCGGCTTCGGAGGTGTTGATCTTGCCTTCCTTCCACAGCGCGTAGACACGGGAGAATCCGGAGGGCAGAGGGCTGGGCGTCCTGCCGAAGCGTATGCCGCTGCTTTTTGCCGCAGCTATGCCTTCGGCCTGCCGCTTCCGTATGTTTTCCCGCTCGCTCTGCGCCACGAAGGAAAGCACCTGAAGGACGAGATCGGCAATGAAGGTGCCGAGCAGATCCTTGTCCCGTCTGGTATCGAGGAGCGGCATGTCCAGTACCAGAATGTCGACTTTCATCTCCTTGGTGAGAATGTGCCACTGCTGCTGGATTTCCTTGTAGTTTCTTCCCAGCCTGTCGATGCTCGTGATGCATATCTGATCGCCCGCCTTCAGACGCTTGAGCATGGCGCAGTACTGGGGCCTTTGAAAATCCTTGCCCGACACCTTGTCGATGAAGATGTTTTCCTTGGGAATGTTCTTTTCCTGCAGGGCGATGCACTGACGCAGTTCATTCTGATCCGTGCTGGAAACACGGATATAGCCGTATGTTTTTCCCATGATTATGGTGTGCTCCTTGTGATTCTGGTGGATTTTTGCATGCCGGATGATGGTGCCGTCTGTCGTGCCGGACGCCGGACGGCGCCGGGATCTTCCGGCGGACCGTGTCCGTGGCGGGGACGATCTGACGGATAGCCCAAAAGGTCCGGCGGAGCATTTCCGATGCTTGTCATGGTGCTGCCTCCTCAGCAGGTTTTCATGATGTACGGACAGGACGGAAGGAACGTTTCGGTCCCTTCGCAGAAAAGGAGCATACAAGGCTATTCTTCAATAATGAACAGGATTTTTGTCCATGAGAACTGTCAGTCCATATGACAGTAAAATATGACTGAAAAAAGTCGCCGGAAAAGAAGAGTTCAGACAGCCCTGGTAAAACGGAGCGGCATGTAATGATCGCGAGTGTTAAAGAGTATTTCTTTCCGGATGGAGAGGAAGAAGGCATCTGAAAAAGGAGAAGTCGTTATAATAACTTTGGGAGAAGTATGCCTGCCGGGTGACATTCAACGCCGTGCCGCCCTCCTGCACAAAGGCTCGGTGCTCTGAATACGTTCAGCGCAAGGTTTTTGAGAAATATGCGGCAGAGCAGATGGAGGGGACGGGTATTTTTGAAGAGACGGAACAGGGGAATGACGGCATAAAAAATGCTCCCGATGCAGACGCCTTTGCGCCGCAGCATCGGGAGCATGATGGAGAATCCAATATTCCGCTATTGGATGTTTTCGACTTTTTGGTGGAGGCGGGGAGAGTCGAACTCCCGTCCGAGAAAGGTCCGCACAAGGCGTCTACAGGTGTAGTCTGCGTTTGAGTTTTCGCCTCAGGACTTGCCCGCAGACGGGCGTCCGTCAGTTATCCCGCCGTAAGATCTCACGCACGCCCCGGAGGGAACAGACGTACGCCAGCCCGATGGATTGACGCCTCGGCGACGTATCGGACGTCGGCCGCCTCGGCGTGACGGCCTAGGCCGTCAGGGTGCCCTGCCGCTTACGCAGCGCAGGCGTATTCGTAATCGTTGTTGGCAATTACTTTGTTGCCGCTTTTTACGAGGCCAGCGGCGCCTCGACCTGCAACCATGGCTTCCAGCATCCCCGTCGAAACCAATGCGCCCCCTCTGTGAGGTTCGGTTCCTTTTTGACGAAGGTCAGAAAGTCCGGTGTCCGCCGCTGCGGGCGGAACACCTTTTAAATACGCATAAAAAAGCCGCTCGTAAAGAGGGAACGACGGGCAAAGTTTCGGTGAAGGGCACCTTGCGCCGAGGGCCGGAAGGGCCGGCAATGCTCCTGTGTCCGGAAGGGCCGCGTCCGTTCCCGTTCCGGATCAGTCGAAGTCGGCAAGAAGAGGGGCCAGACTGAAGGAGCCGAGGCGTATGCCGCCCGCTTCCCGTCTCATGCGGGCCACGGCCTCGTAGAGATGGGGGGAGCCTATGCCGTTGTGGATGGAGCTGTAGGCCTCGATGAAGGCGGCGAGGGTGTCGCAGGCCTTGATGAGCTGACCGTCCTTGGGATCGAAGGCGTCGCTGTTGTAGTTTTCGCTGAGCGCGGCGAATCCGTCGAGCTTCAGGATGCGGCCGTCGACGCGGCAGGTGTCGTTGAATTCCGATTTCGTGGAGAGCCCGAGATAATAGTCGAGACGTTCCCGGATATGCCCGTATCCTTCCTGTTCCAGAGGATCGAGAATTTTGTTGTGCAGCTCCTCGTCCTCGTACTGATGAATGATCTCCGGAAGCTGCGCCACGGAACGCTTGACGGGCGTGATGATGTCGCGGGTGAGCAGCTCCGCAAGGTCGTGGAACAGGCCGCAGTAGAAGTCGTTGATGCGGCGCTGCGGACAGCCGTCGAGATAGAGGCTGAACAGGTAGGAATACACGGCCACGATGAACATGTGTCCGAGCACCGAGGTGGCGGGCACGCGCGGAGTCTGGGCCCAGCGTATCTGAAAGCGCAGCTGACCGCAGAGATTGGCCATGCGGGCCAGGGCCGTGGCGGAACCGGCGAGAAGTTCGTTCACGCCCTCCACGTCCTTGAGGGCCAGAAGCCGTCTGTTGAAGGAGGGGCCTATTTCCTTGATTTCTTCGTCAAAGCCGTTGAGCGGCTCGATGAGGCTGAATTCCCAGCGCGAGGCGTACATGTGCGCCGCGCTCAGGATGCGGTCGGCAAGCGTGTCCGCCTCCTCGGCAGGGCGCGTGTGATAGGTCACGAGTCTCTGCCAGAACGCTTCGTCCAGCGGGCGTATGCGCACTTCAAGTTCCCTGAGCGCCCAGGCCGTGAGCTCCTGATAGTGCTCCCGGTTGGCCTTGATGCGGTAGAACACCGGCGGCTTGATGTCGGTGATGATGAGCCGGTAGAAGTAGTCGAAAAGCCCGCCCTCGATGATCTCGATGCCGATGCGGCGCTGTTCTTCGGCGGTCATGGCGACGGTGTTCTCCTGCCAGAGCAGAAAGGCCGTGATCATCTTGTGGGCCTGCTTGTCCAGCTCGAACAGTTCCACGGGCCTGAGCTTGTCGTTCCAGCGGCGCATGCTGGCCCCGGAGAAAATGAACTGGAGAAGGCTTTTTCTTAGGCTCCGCATGGCCATTCCTCACTTGCTTAAACTTTCATTTTATGGCAGATACCTTGTTTCAAACGTTCTGGCAAGGGAACGGCGGTCTGGTAGCCGCTCTCAAGGCGCGTTTCTCCGGCTCCCCGTTGCGGGGGGAACGTGTCCGGTTTCTCTGCGAAAAGGAACGACTGTAACGAGGAATGCGCTTCCCCTGCGGGAAGCCTTTTTGTGACTACGCCTCTTCAACGGCACACTCATGCGGTTCCGCCCTGCGCGGAACAGGAGATATTTTCATGAAAACTTTCAGCCCGACCCCGGCCGACATCGACCGTCAGTGGTATCTGGTTGACGCCGAAGATCAGATCCTTGGCCGTCTCGCCGCTCAGATCGCTCATCGTCTGCGTGGCAAGCACAAGCCTGAATTTGCCCCCCACATGGACAACGGTGACTTCATCGTCGTGGTCAACTGCGAAAAGATTCGCGTGACCGGCACCAAGATGCACGACAAGCTCTACTACAGCCATTCCGGCTGGGTTGGCGGCCTCAAGGAAATCAGCCTCGAAAAGCTGCTTGCCTCCAAGCCTGAAGAAGTGCTCCGCAAGGCCGTCCGCGGCATGCTGCCCAAGAACCGCCTCGGCCGCGCCATGCTGAAGAAACTGAAGATTTACGCCGGCGCCGAACATCCTCACGCCGCTCAGGCCCCCAAGCCGCTGACCTTTGAGAAGTAGGAGTCCAGCCATGTCCACCACTTTTGATTATGGCACCGGCCGCCGCAAGACCGCTATTGCCCGTACCCGTCTCTATCCCGGTTCCGGCCAGATTGAAATCAACGGCCGTCCCATGGATCAGTATTTCCCCCGCAAGACCCTGCAGATGATCGTCCGTCAGCCTCTTGCCCTCACCAAGCTCGCCGAACAGTATGACATCAAGGTCAACGTGTGCGGCGGCGGCATTTCCGGTCAGGCCGAAGCCGTGCGCCTCGGCATCTCCCGTGCCCTGCTCCAGGCCGATCCCGCTCTGCGCGGCACCCTGAAGCATGCCGGTCTGCTGACCCGCGATGCCCGTAAGAAGGAACGTAAGAAGTACGGTCTGGCTGCTGCCCGCGCCCGTTACCAGTACTCCAAGCGTTAATCTTCCGATTCTCGCAGCATGGGAGCCCGTCGTTTTTCGGCGGGCTCTTTTTTTGTGTCCTTTTTTCTCCGCACGGGCCGCCGGGATTTTCCCTGCGGAAGTGAGGGCTTCTTTCGTACGCACAGAGCCGCGCCGGACGAGGCTTTTTCGGCAGAGTTCTGCCGGAACTCAGGAAATGATGGCCGGGGGAAAAACGGGCTTCTGCCGCCTTGGTTCCGTGCGGCGGCAGAAAAGGCCGGGGGCACGGACCTTCACGAAGAAAATCTCACGGGCATGACGCAAAACAGGCAAAATGTCGCATGTGCGTCAGAAATGTTCCGGGAACTTCGTATGCTGGATGAAGTTTCATCGGGAGGTCTGCCGTGATGTTTTCGTCGAAAGTGGTCATGATTCTGCTTGTGGTCTGCTACGCGCTGTGGGGCGGAGGCATGATAGCCATGAAGTACGCCTTCGAGTCCTTTGACGTGCTGCATGTGGTTTTTGCCAGAGTGGCCTTTGCCGCGCTGTTTTATCTGGCGCTTTTCCCGAAGTGGCGGCACATCCCCTACCGAAAGGGCGACTGGAAGTTTCTTGTCCTTCTCGTCATGTTCGAGCCCTGCCTTTTCTTTTTGTGCGAAACCTTTTCCATGAAATACACCACGGCGTCTCAGGGCGGCGTCATTGCGGCCTGCTTTCCGCTCTGCACGGCCGTGGCGGCCTGGCTTTTTCTGAAGGAAAAGCTGACGGCGCGAACCGTGCTCGCCATCGTGCTTGCCGTGCTCGGCGTGGCGGGCTCCTCCTGTTTTGCGGAAGGCGATGCCAGAGCCTCAAATCCTCTGCTCGGCAATCTGCTCATGTTCGGCGCGGTGCTTTCCTCTTCCGGATACGCCGTGTGCGCCCGCTTCATTGCCCGTCGCTATTCCTTTCTGAGCATCTCCGCCGTTCAGGCCATCGGCGGGGCGCTGGTCTTCCTTCCGTTCCTGTTTTTGTCCCCCATGCCCCGGAGCATCACGCTGCCGGCTCTCGGCGGTCTTCTGTATATGGGCATCGGCGTCGGCATAGCGGCGTATCTTCTGCTCAATCTGTCGCTTAAGAATCTGGAAGCCGGCATAGTGTCGCTGTTCGGCAATCTCATTCCCGTGTTCACGCTCATCTTTGCCTGGCTGATCCTCGGCGAAAGGCTCAATGTTCCTCAGGTGGCCTGCGTGGGGCTTGCCCTGGCGGGGGTGCTTGTTTCCTCCACGGAAAGCAAGTCCTGAGCCTGGCCGCGGCAGACGCGCGGAGGCAGGCACGCGGAAGGACGGCATTTGCAATCCTTCCGCGTGCGGCGTATAGCCAAGGTGAAAACAGCGCGATTTTGCGCGAAAAAAACGGTTTTCACCCGGAAGGACATCTATGACGGAACCTTCATCCGAGCAGAAGAGATCCGAGTCTCTGCCATCCATCCCCGAAACCTGCTGCATCACCCTCATAGGCATGGCCGGCGCAGGCAAGACCACGATAGGGCGTCTTGTGGCCCGGTCGTTGGACTGGGCCTTCGTGGACTGCGATCACGTCATCGAGGCCGCCTTTGCCGCTCCGCTTCAGAGCGTGGCCGACGCCATGAGCAAGGATGAGTTCATCGACGTGGAGGCCGAAATCGTAGGGCGTCTTCGTCTGTGCCGCACGGTCATCGCCACAGGCGGAAGCGTCGTGTACCGGCCGTCCACCATGGAGCATTTGGCCTCGCTCGGCCCCGTCGTCTATCTCGACGTTCCCATGGATATCGTGCTCGAGCGCATTGCCCGCAATCCCGACCGGGGGCTGGCCATCGCTCCCGGGCAGACCATCGAGGAGCTTTTCCGTGAGCGGGAGGCCCTGTATCGTCGGTATGCCACGCTGAGCGTGGAAGCCTTCGGCGTCAGTCCGGCGGAGAGCACGCGGCGCGTGCTGGAAAAACTCTCCCGGCTGTACGCTTAAATCATTCTTGACGCATTCGTGCCCTCAAGGGTACTCTGAGCCGTTGTCTGTGCCGCTTGTTTCGGCACATCACTTATGCTACTTTTTCCTTATTAAGGAGTTCAATTATGCTTCGTCGCACTGTCATTGCGCTGGTTGTGGCCTTTTTCTGCACCGCCGTGGTTCTGCCGTCCCAGGCTCAGGCTGCCGGCAAGATAGGCGTGGCCAACCCTCTGCGTCTTTCCGCCCAGAGCGATCCCGGCAAGGAGGCTGAAAAGCAGCTGACTTCCATGTTCGGCAAGGAGCGTCAGCAGCTGGAAAAGCAGAATGAAGACCTCAGCAAGCAGGCGGAGGATCTGCGCAAGCAGGCTGCCGCGCTTTCGGAAAAGGCCCGCAATGAGCGCGCTCAGAAGATCCAGAAGCAGGCTCAGGAGCTGGAAACCAAGGGAACCGCCTATACTCAGCGTCTCTCCCGCGTGCAGCAGGCCATCAATTCCCAGATGAACGACGTGATGCGCACGGCCTGCGAAAACTACGCCAAGAAGAACGGTTACGACATGATCATCGACGCCTCCGTGGTCATGTTCTACGTTCAGGCCAACGACGTGACGAGCGGCCTGATTGAAGAAGTCAACAAGGTCTGGAAGTCCAAAGGCGGCAAGTTCAATCTCAGCTCCGTGAAGTAACAAAGGAGCAAGGAATGCCCAATCCTTCGTTCAAGCTTTCCGAAATCGCGGACAAGCTCGGTGTGAAACTGTCTTTGAAGGACCCTGAAGACGACATTGTCATCACCGGTATCAACACGCTGGAAGAAGCCGGTCCCACGGAACTGAGCTTCCTGGCCAATCCCAAGTACGTTTCACAGCTGTCCACCACCAGAGCCGGAGCCGTCATCGTGCGGCCCGAACATGAGAAGGATGTCGCCCGTGCGCTCGTGACGGACAATCCCTATCCCATGTTCGCGCAGGCGCTGACGTTCTTCGTCAAGCCTCAGGGCAGCTTTACGGGCATAAGCCACATGGCCTGCATTCATCCCGAGGCCGAGCTTGGCGAGGATTGCACCGTTTATCCGTTCTGCTACATCGGTCCGCGCGCCAGAATAGGCAAAGGCTGCGTCATTTTCCCCGGCTGCTACATCGGAGAGGATTGCGAGCTCGGGGAAAACTGCATCCTTTATCCCCGCGTCGTGCTCATGGCGGGGACGAAGCTCGGAGAAGCCTGCGTGCTTCAGCCTGGCGCCGTCATCGGCGGCGAAGGCTTCGGTTTCGTGCGCACGGCGGAAGGTATCAGAAAGGTTCCTCAGATCGGACACGTGGAACTCGGAAGTCATGTGGAGATCGGGGCCAACGCCACGGTCGACCGCGCAGCTCTGAGCTCCACGCTGGTCGGCGACGGAACGTGCATCGACAATCTGGTCATGGTGGGCCACAACGTGCACATAGGCAAGGACTGCCTCATCGTTTCTCAGGTGGGCATTTCCGGCTCCACGCACGTGGGCGACAACGTGACCATGGCCGGGCAGGCCGGTATTTCCGGACACCTGCACATCGGCAGCAATTCCACCATCGGACCGCAGGCCGGCGTTGCCAAGGACATTTCCGAAGGGCAGGTCGTCGGCGGTTCGCCCACCATGGACTATAATACCTATCTGCGCAACGCCACGCTCATGCCCAAGCTCCCCGAGCTTTTCAAGCGCGTGGCCAGACTGGAAAAGGAAATGGGCCACAAGCCCATGGCCAGCGACAAGACCGACCGCTCCCTCGTGGCCATGTGGAATCGCTGGATGTCCATGATGCATCATCGTTGATTCGGCTCCGGCGGCGGAGTCTCCGCCGCCGGTCAGGCTTTGCGCCTCTTCGTCCGTATCTCACGAGGATACGCAAAGCTTGCGCCGTCACTATAAACCGTTAAAAGGCAATAACACCATGAGCGAGTCCATTTCCCTCGGCATCAAGGAGATCCTGAGCATTCTGCCCCATCGCTATCCCTTCCTTCTGGTGGATCGCGTGGACGAGCTGGTGCCCGGCGATCACATCCGCGCGTATAAGAATCTCACGTTCAACGAACCCTTCTTCCAGGGCCATTTCCCCGGTGTTCCGGTCATGCCCGGCGTGCTCATCATCGAGGCCATGGCGCAGACGGGAGTCATTCTCGTGGCGCACAGCTTCCCCGAGTTCAAGGAGCATCCCGATCAGATCTATCTTTTCACCGGCATAGAGAAGGCGCGCTTCCGCTCGCCCGTCCGTCCTGGCGACAAGCTGGTCATGGAATGCACAAACCTGACGCACAGAATGCAGCTCTGGAAGATGGATACCAAGGCGTATGTGGACGGCAACGTGGTTGCCGAAGCCAGACTTACCGCATCCGTCCTTCCCAGGGAGTCGTTCTGACATGGCAGCACCTCAGATCCATCCGACAGCGTTTGTCTCTCCTTCGGCCCAGATAGGCGATGACGTCATCATCGGACCCTGCGCCGTCATTGAAGATGACGTGGTCATCGGCGCGAGAACCCGCATCGACGCCTTTGCCTCCATCAAGCGTTACACCACCATGGGCGAAGACAACCATGTCTATTCCTATGCCGCCGTGGGCGGGGAACCGCAGGATCTGAAGTTCCACGGCGAAAAAAGTCAGCTCATCATCGGCAACAGGAACAACATCCGCGAATTCACCACGCTTCACCGCGGCACGGAGTCAGGCGGGGGCATCACTCGCGTGGGCGACAACAACCTGCTTATGGCCTATGTCCATGTGGCGCATGACTGCACGGTGATGAACAACGTGGTCATGTCCAACAATGCCACGCTTGCGGGGCACTGCTTTGTGGACGACAACGCGATCATAGGCGGTCTGTCCGCCGTGCATCAGTTCGTGCGCGTAGGCACCCACGCCTTTGTCGGCGGCATGTCCGGTCTCGCTCAGGACCTTCCGCCGTGGATGCTGGCCGTGGGCAACCGGGCCACCATTCAGTCGCCCAACATCGTGGGACTGCGCCGTGCCAAGGCTTCCATGGAGCTGCTTTCGGCCTTCAAGCAGGCCTACCGCATGACCTGGTATTCCGGTATTCCCCGTCCCGACGCGCTCATGCAGCTTGAGGCCGAATACGGTCATCTGCCGGAAATCATGGGCTTCATCCACTTCGTGAGAGAGAGCAAGCGCGGTATTCTTCCCGGCGACGACCGCAAGAAGATCATGGATCTTGCCTGAGCAGGACTTTGCGGTGCCTTTTTGTGCGGCGTCCGGAGCGTGAAGCGCCTGCCGTATTCAGGAAAGAGGGTCGTGTTTTCGACGGCCCTCTTTTTCTTTTGGAAAGACGGACGATGCCTGTCTCCGTGTTCAGGCGCGACACCGGGGCAGTGCCGGCGCAGCGTGTCGGCGAGTCCGGTGAAGATCCGGCAGGCGTCTGTCCCTGGCCGTGCTTCTGAACGGAAGTCGTGTCGTCCGGGGACTGATGCCGCCTTCGCGTCATGATCGCAGCATCGAGGACGCCGCCGGAGCAGGGACACGGCGCAGAATGAGAGGAACTCAGATCGGATAACGGCGCAACGGGCCGGGGACGACGTGCCGGAGCATGAGGGAAACTCTGCCGCAAAGAGAGCTTTGCGGAGGATGCAGAAGGAGAACAGCATGAAGAATTTCGTGTTCAATACGCCGACGAAGGTCGTGTTCGGCAGGGGCGTGGAAAAGGAGACCGGAAGGCTCGTCCGGGAGTGCGGCGGCCGCAGGGTGCTGCTGCATTACGGCGGCGGCAGTGCGGAACGCTCGGGGCTCCTTCCGCGCGTGCGGGACTCGCTTCAGAAGGAAGGCGTGGAGGTCGTCGAGCTCGGCGGCGTGGTGCCGAATCCCAGGCTGTCGAAGATTCATGAAGGCATAGAGCTCGGCAGAAGGCAAGGCGTGGACTTCGTGCTTGCCGTGGGAGGCGGGAGCGTCGTCGACTCCGCCAAGGCCATAGGCTACGGACTCGCCAATGAAGGGGAAGTCTGGGACTTCTTCGACAAGAAGCGCAAGGCTTCCGCCTGCGCTCCCGTGGGCGTGGTGCTCACCATTGCCGCCGCAGGCAGCGAGATGAGCTCCTCCTGCGTGATAACCCGTGAGGAGGGCTGGATAAAGCGCGGATACAGCAGCGAGCTCTCCCGGCCGCGCTTTGCCGTCATGAATCCCGAACTTACGCTGACGCTTCCTGCCTGGCAGACGGCAAGCGGCTGCGTGGACATCCTCATGCATACCATGGAGCGGTATTTTTATCGTGAGGGAGGCATGGAGCTCACCGACGGCATTGCCGAGGCGCTGCTCAAGACCGTGATGAAGAATGCGCTTATTCTCAGGGACGATCCTGCCTGCTACGAGGCTCGGGCCGAGGTCATGTGGGCGGCCGCGCTGTCGCACAACGGTCTGACCGGATGCGGCACGGACGGCGGAGACTGGGCCTCCCACAAGATAGAGCATGAGCTGAGCGGGCTTTTCGACGTTTCCCACGGCGCGGGCCTTGCCGCCGTATGGGGCAGCTGGGCCCGGTATGTGTACCGTGCCGACGCCGCGCGTTTTGCCCGCTTCGCGCACAAGGTCATGGGTGTGAGCGGTGCGGGCACCCATGAGGAAATGGCGGAAAAGGGCATTGAAGCCATGGAGAATTTCTTCCGGGCCATCCACATGCCCACGTCGCTTTCCGAGCTCGGCGTCACTCCCACGGAAGAGCAGATACGCGACATGGCGGAAAAGTGCTGGCGCGGCATAGGCGGTCCCGTAGGGGTGGTGCGGCCTCTCGGCGTGGAAGACCTTGTGAACATCTACCATATGGCTCTTTAGGGGCGGACCTCGCAGAAGATCCGCACGCCGCAGACGGCGTGAAGAAAGGGGGAAGAGACTGGAGTCTCTTCCCCCTTTTTCATGGCCTTTCCGGGAATTCGTTACAGGATGAGGCCCGCGTCGAAGCCGGTTTCGATGGCGTGCTGCATGTTGGAGGCCTTCTTGCAGTCGCCGATGTTGATGACTTCATAGGTCACATGGCGGAACTTGTCGCGTTCTTCGGTGAGCGGCGTGGTACCCACGCAGACGATGACGGTATCGGCAGGAATGAGCTTTCTGCCTTCCTCGTTCTCCACCCACACGCCTTCGTCGGTGATTTCCGTGGCCTTGGTGTCGAGCAGGGTGGTCACGTTGTCCTTTTCCATGAACTGGAGGATGGACATGCGGATGCTCAGTTCGGCGTTGCCGGCCTGGAAGTGGGTGAGTTCCACCACGGTGCAGTCATGGCCGCGCTCGCTCAGATGGATGGAGAGCTCGCAGCCGATGTCGCCGCCGCCGATGATGACGACCTTCTTGCCCACCTTGTCTTCGTTGCCGAACACGTCGAAGGCCATGGTGGCCTTTTCAATGCCGGGGATGGGAGGAACGATCTGCTTGGCGCCCACGGCCACGATGGTGGCGTCGGGGTTGATGTCGGACACCATCTCGGGAGTGGCTTCGGTGTTGAGCACCACGAAGATGTTGGGGTTCTTGCGGACCTGACGTTCCAGCCATTCGTGGTAGGCCTTCATTTCCTTCTTGAACCACATGCCGTCGGAAAGAAGCGCCTGACCGCCGAGCTTGTCGGACTTTTCGTACAGGGTGACTTCGTGGCCGCGGTTGGCGGCGCTCAGAGCGGCGTTCATGCCGGCCACGCCGCCGCCGACCACGACGACCTTCTTGCGGCGCTCGGGAGCGGGGAACATCTTCTTGGAAGCGGCCTGCATGGACAGGGGGTTCACGGCGCACATGCGGTCGAAGCTCACTTCGGAGGCCATGACGAGTTCCTTGCCCTTGATCTTGGACTTTCTGCGGCCGTGATCGAGGCACATGTTGCAGCGCAGGCAGGGACGGATGTCGTCTTCTCTTCCTTCCTTGATTTTCTTCACCCATTCGTTGTCGGCGATGGCCGCGCGGGCGATGAGCACGTAGTCGGCCTTGCCCTCTTCGAGCAGCTTTTCGGCGCGTTCAGGGTTGCCGATGGCGCCCACGGTGCCGATCGGGATGCGCACGCCGGGGGTCTTCTTCACGATTTCGCTGGCGTAGGCGTTGTGTTCGGTGGGGAAGAAGCTCGTGGGGGTCATGCGCGGACGGCTCGTCACGTCGAGGCGGGTGGAGCAGGTGATGTGGATCATGTCGGCGTAGTCCTGGAAAATGAGGACCTGCTGTGCCGCGTCTTCAGGCAGGATGCCGCCTTCCATTTCGTCGTTGCCGTTCAGGCGCAGCTCGATGAGAAGGTCGTCGCCCACGACTTCACGCACGGCCTTCAGGGCCATGAGCGGGAAGCGGCAGCGGTTTTCCACGGAGCCGCCGAACTCGTCGGTGCGGTGGTTGGTGAGCGGGGAGAGGAAGTCGTGGAACAGCCAGCCGTGGGCGAAGTGGATCATGATGCCGTCGAAGCCGGCGCGGCGGGCCTGATGGGCGAAGTCCACGCACATGTCGATGATGTCCTGCATGTCCTTGGCGTCCATGCCCTTCACGTGACGGCCCTGATATTCGGAGTCGCTCGCGCCGATGAGCGGCACGTCGGGACGGGTCATGCAGCGGCCGCCGTGGATGAGTTCGGCGAAGGTCTTGCCGTTGTAGGCATGGACCGAGCGCTGCAGCAGGTGCATGTTCATGTAGTTGCACTTCTTGGGGTTCAGATCGAACACGCCTTCATGGCTGCCGTTGGAAGGGATTTCCATGGGCAGGCACACGGAGGAGAAGCCGCCGCGGATGATGCCGGTCCAGTAGTCCACGCCGAAGATGTTGATGCGGCCGTTGTCGGCGCCGCCGCCGGTGGCGCAGATGCCCACGGGGGACATCATGACGCGGTTGTTGAACACGAACTCGGTTCTGCCGCGGCGGATGGTCAGCGGTTCAAACAGTTTGGGATACTTTTTGATGTAAGCGGGAATCATGAATGGAACTCTCTTCTTTTTAGTGGAACAATGAAAGGATTAGAACAGGAAGGAACCGAGACCGTAGCCGAGCACCATGACAACCACCCAGTTGATGAGGCTGTAGAGGATGCCATAGGTCATGACGCAGTTGCCGGGGAGCCATTCCTTTTCGCCGTAGAGGTATGCGGTGAGCGTGGAGGCGGGAGGAGTGATGATGCCCAGGGAACCGATCATGAGAATGCTGAAGAGAATGGCCGGCATCTGCACGTCGCCGCCGAGGGTCAGGCCGATGGTGCAGGCGAGAGGCGAGAACATGGCGAGGCAGGCGAGGTTGTTGGCCACGTTGGTGACGATCATGCAGAGGAAGGTGATGATGGCCACGAACACCAGGGCGCTCTTGCCGGCCATGAAGGGCTCCATGCCTTCCTTGATCCAGGTCATGATGCCGGTGCTGTCGGCCTGGAAGACGGCGGCCATGGTGAGGGAGGTCATGGTCACATAAAGAGCGGGCCAGGACATTTCCTTGCAGAGGATTTCCTTGAAGCCGATGCCGTCACGGAAGTGGATGAAGACATAGATGGCGATGTAGGCCATGAGAATGCCGTTGGTGGTCATGGCGTTCAGGAACTTGGTGATGGCCCAGTCCTTGGGAGCCACGTTGGGCCAGAGCAGCATGACGAGCAGAACGAGGAAGGAAATGAGCACGTACTTCTGATGTCCGGTAAGTTCGACGTCGGCGCCGGCGAGAGAGGCGGAGCCGTTGATGATGGGCGTGACGTCGGGCTTGAACACGAAGCGGCACAGGAACATGACGATGCCTATGCTGGCGGCCAGAATGATGAAGGCGCAGGCCATGTGGGCGGCGTAGTTGATGTCGTTGACGCCGAAGAACTGGGTGTAGGAGCCGTACACCACGGCGGGGCCGGACTTGAAGGGCAGCAGCTGATAGGCGCGGCAGCCGATGTAGGAGCCGGAAAGAATGACGAATATGGGCCACTTGTCGCCGGCCTTGAAGCCGAACTGCTTGCTTACTTCCTTGACCAGAGGATAGAACATCATGATGGCGGCGGTGGCGCTCACGAGAAGGTTGAAGGCCACCATGACCAGCATGAGCATGAAGGTCAGCATGTAGGGACGGCCGCGTACTATTTTGAGACCGACCATTTTGGCGGAGATGTATTCCGCGATGCCTGCGGAGCTCAGGATGGCCGTCACGGCGCAGAACAGGATCAGCATGATGACGGTGCTGTTGCCCATGGAGGCTGCAAAGACCTTCGTCATGCTGCCGTAGCCGCACATGCCGAGCATGATGAGACCCATGAGGCTGGGCCAAACGACGTCGCAGAACACCCAGCCGTAGAGAACGGCTATGAAGATGCCGAGCACCCTTATGCCCAGCGGAGTCAGCGGCTCCACCGCGGGAACGAAGTTGAAGAAGCAGAAGATGATCAGCAGCGCGACTACAGTATGAAGGTAATACCATGGGCTGTTTTTGCTCAGTTGTTTCAGCATGCCCGGACTCCCCAGAGTGTAGTTGAAGGTTGAGTCCTCAGCAGAGGAAGAATCCGCGGCGTTCTTCACCTGCTGAAGTGACTGTGATGTGTTCCGTCTACCCTTGTACCGAATGACACATGTCAGTGTTTTCATGCTTTCGTCGGTGAGTACCGCCGGCTTGAGAAAAGGCATTAAAATCACAAGCCGGTCTATGGGCGCAGTACTCTCCTGCGAGGGTATCTTGCTGATATCCGATACAATGCTATGCGCTTTGCCGCGCAAAAAGGGAAATATTAATTTTCTATGGCCATCTGAATGGTTTTGTTTACGTTAGAGGTTTCACAATCTCCGGTTGCCCGAAGACGCCATTCGTAGTACTAACCTGCTAAAAGGAAGCACTATATGCGTTTGGATTGGCTTGAATATTTTATCACAACAGCGGATTCTGGCTCCATCAGCGCCGCGGCGGAACGGCTGGGAGTGACGCGTCCGGCGGTCTCGACCGCGCTTAAAAAGCTTGAGCAGGATGTCGGTCAGGAGCTTTTTCTCAAGGGTCGGGCCGGAGTGACGCTGACTCCGGAAGGAGAGCGGGTGCTCGACATGGCCCAGCAGGTCATGGAGCTCATCGAGCAGATGCGTTCCGGCAAGGAGCCGGTTTCTTTCTGCGTGGATACGCAGGTGTCCATGCTCCAGTATCTTAAAGAAACCGTCGTCAATCCGTTCAGGGTGATTCATCCCGACATGGGCGTGCGGCTGCGGCCGGTGTACATCGGCGATGTGGTGGAGGCGTTCAGGCACGGCTCCAGAATTTCCGTCGTTCTGGACGGAAGAGAAGGCCGCGTGATCGAGCGCGTGCGGGGACTCGGCTGCGAGGCGGTCTTTCTCGGCACGGTCACGAGAAAGATGTTTCTCGGCGCCGGACATCCTCTTGCCGCCAAGGAAAAACTCACGCCCGAGGACCTGAAGAACGAGTACATAGCCTACTATTCCGGCGGGTTGAATCATATATCGAGGCACTATACGTCCTATTTCGCCGGAGAGTACCGTCTTGCGGACATTGAGGACGTGCTTTCTCTTGCCATACGCAACGAAGCCGTGGTCATACTTCCTGCGCAGACGCTTCGCTGCTGTCGTCTCGTGCAGGTGGGCGCCCTGGTGGAAAAGGACATTCCGTTTCCCGGAGTGGAGAAGGTGGCGCCCGTCCATGCCGTGCGGGCGGCGCATCTCTCCGCTGTCGAGAGGACATTCTGGGATTATCTTCTGGCCGCCTATCCTGGGTCTGGGCAGGCTGCGGCACGACAATAGCCGTCCTTTTTCCGTCACATGTGTTTTTAAGGAACATTCTTTCTTATCAGGCTGACCTTGTGAAAGGCCTGTCCGTGGGGGGGGGGCTGCGAGGGGAAAGACTCCCTTGCAGAAAATATGCACAGTCTCTGCCCGTATGAAGAAGAGGCCGCGACCTTTACCGGGCACGACGGAGAAGCGGCGGACAAAGCCGGGCCTTGATCTGCGGACGGATTCATGGACATGGGCGGCTGCGGTTCTGCGACATTTCTGGTCGTCCCGAACGGAAGAGCGGACTGCTCCTGCGTGGAGGCGAGGAGCGGCAAGCCCGTCTGATATGAATCGGGAAACGACTCATGTTCTGCATCGCCTTTTCAGGGGCTGAGAATGCCGGTATGGGCTGTGGAGCGGCAACGTCATGGAAAAAGCGATGCCCTGCAAGCTTGTTTCCGCGGCGGGGCTGCTGAGAGATACGGGCAATTTTTGTGCCGAAGACCTGTCATGTCGAACAGCGACCGAAGCTGACTGGAATATCCCGTGCGGGGGCTGTTTTTCTGGAACAGATGGTCGGAGAGGTGCGAAGCGGTATTGTTGACGGGGGGCGTTCCATTTATCTTTTTTTCACAAATTTGAGCGTCCTGTGATACGTTTTGTTCAGGAGTTCACTACAGAGGAGTGTTTTCTGAATGAGTCGCACGTCAGGAGAGGCATGTATTGCTTATTCCCAGACGGTATCGGAAAAAATCATGATGCGCATGCTCCGGCCTGCGCGATCTGCATGGCGGTCTGCTGATATCTGCGGATTTTGCAGAGGCGGGAGGTCTCCTTTGTATGAATGGACGTGTTTTTATGGGATAAATGTGTGAAAAAAATAACTAAATAAAGAATAGTTTTGTTATTTTACAATAAAAAAAATATAAATTTTTTTTTTTTTTTTTTTTTTTTTTTT
>ENA-OVGB01001647-OVGB01001647.1-human-gut-metagenome-genome-assembly--contig:-NODE-1647-length-18939-cov-3.072548_pt1 | contig 18939 bp, 18 predicted proteins | sample MGYA00237767_ERZ505413 | MGnify/ENA primary metagenome ERZ505413 (study PRJEB26158, sample SAMN06016410) | human gut metagenome | biome: human gut; feature: ankylosing spondylitis patient; material...
GCGAGCGGAACGAAGCAAAGCCGGGGCGGAAAAGATGCTGGGCGAATGACATGCTTCGATGAGAATTAGTATAAAACAGCGAAAGCGCCCTGCCGCCAATGTTCTGGCCAGCAGGGCGCTTTTCTCATCTCCGGGAGAATACGCCAAATCACGCCCTGCTTTCTTGATGCAGCGCGTAATAATAACCAACCGCGAAACGGTTCAGCATGGCGTTCCTGCTCCCTTCGTCTGTTCTTGACATCTATCATAGCGCAAAAAGCGCAAAAAAGCAAGAGGAAAATTGTTTCTCTCCTGCTTTTCTGCATATTTTTATGTGGATTCATACTATTTCCAAATGAGAATGTGCCAAGGCGCGAGCAGATGGCGCAGGTGAATGCAGGAAATAGCATTAGTCGTTGTTCTGCGCTTCCATATCCTCCAGATAACGTTCGAGTTTGCGTTTGACGCGCTGGAGGGCGTTGTCGATGCTCTTGACGTGACGACCCAGGTTGTCTGCGATTTCCTGATAGCTTTTCCCATCCAGATACGCAGCCAGCACTTCCTGTTCTAAATCCGACAGTACCTCGTCAATGCGCTGATGGATACCGCGCAAATCCTCCTGACTGATTATCAGCTCTTCCGGGTTTGACGAATGCCCTTCAGCGCAGACGTCCAGCAGCGTGCGGTCACTTTCCTCGTCGTACAGCGGTTTGTTGAGCGACACATAGCTGTTCAGCGGGATATGCTTCTGGCGCGTCGCGGTTTTGATGGCAGTGATAATTTGGCGTGTGATGCACAGTTCGGCAAAGGCGCGGAAGGATGCAAGTTTCTCCGGCCGGAAGTCGCGAATCGCTTTGTAGAGCCCAATCATGCCTTCCTGCACAATGTCCTCGTGATCCGCGCCGATGAGGAAGTAGCTGCGCGCCTTAGAACGGACGAAGTTTTTGTACTTGTTCAGCAGATATTCCACCGCCACCGAGTCCCCCGTGCGGCACAGCGCCACCACGTCCTCGTCCGTCATGCCCTCATAGACCGAATGGGCGGCACTACTGCTCAGCAGCGGCACGGAAGCAGGCTGTTCCGGTTCGCCGGGCACAGCCTGTCTCAACGGAAAATCCAGCAAAAATGCATCGGCTTCCGGCAGCATCGGCTCTTCCTGCTCCATCGGGTCATTGTCCTGATTCATTGCATTCATTCGATCGTCTGACAAACTGTTCACCTGCTTTTCGGGCGGCGCAAGGCGCGTCTCCCGCTTCACTCTCCGCGCCGCAGCTTTTCCAGCCGTGCGCGGATGTCCTCCGGCATTCGGGAAAAAATCGTGTTTCGGTTCATGTTGGGCTGATTCTGGTGCGCCGACATGCCGCTTTTGCGCATTTCTCGCAGCTCGCGCAGCAGTTCCCGGCTGGTCATGCGGATCGCGCCGCTGGACAGCACCTGCGATTGCTCCAGCCCGTCCGACGTAGCGACGCGCAGTTCCCGATAGCGCGGGGTCTGTGCCGCGGCGCGCTCGATGTAGCTGTCTGCCGTTTCGCCGTGGCGGGTGAAAATCAGCGTCAAATCGCCGTGCTTCTCCTCGGTCGTCGTCGTGCGCTCAGACTGGTAACCATCGAACACCAGCAGGATTTCCTCGCCCGAAAATCCGGCGTAGTCCTCCAATTGGCGCATCAGCCGGTCGCGCGATTCGTCCAGCGGCCAGCCCTTTTTCTCCGCCTCGCTCCACGCGCCAATGACGTTGTAGCCATCGACAATTAGCAGCGGTTTCATGCCCGGCGGCTGGACAGCACGCGGTACATCACCACGCCCGCCGCAACGGACGCATTCAAGCTGTCCAGATGCCCCGCCATCGGCAGGGACACCTTCTGGTCGCAGTTTTCCAGCACGAGATGGCTGATGCCTTCGCCCTCGCTGCCGACAACCAGCGCCACGCCGCCCTTGAAGTTGACCTTCTCGTAGTCCGTGCCGTCCATCGTCAGCGCGTATGTCCAGATGTTGCGCGCCTTGAGCATTTCAATCACACGGGTCATGTTCACAACGCGCGCAACCTTGATGTGCTCAATCGCGCCCGCGGATGCCTTGACTGCCGCCGGGGTCAGCCCGACTGCGCGGCGTTCCGGCACAATCACACCGTGCGCGCCCACGCACTCGGCGCTGCGGATAATCGCGCCCAGATTGTGCGGGTCGGTGATGCCGTCCAGCAGAATTAGGAACGGTTCTTCGCCCTTTTCCTCCGCTTCCGCCAGCATCGCCTCGACCGTGCTGTACTGGTACGCCGACGCGAACGCCACCATGCCCTGATGATTCTTCGCCAGCTCGTTCAGGCGCTGATGTTCCACTTCCTGCACCGGGATGTGCGCTTCCTTCGCCATCTGCACGATTTCGCGCGCAGAGCCGGTCAGCTCGCCCTTCTGCACCAGCAGCTTTTCGATATCACGACCCGCCTTGAGCGCCTCGCGAATCGGGTTGCGCCCTGCCAGCAGCTTCTCCTGCACTGCTTCTTCCGCCACGGGCTGCGCCATCACGGGCGCAACAGCCACCGGGCGGTACTCCGAATCGCGATAGGACGGTGCCGGACGCTCGTCGGCCATTTCCGGGCGGCGATCATAGCGGTCGCGGCGCTCGTAGGGCTTGCGGTCGCCATAGGACTTCTTCTCGCCGTAAGGCTTGCGGTCGCCGAACGACTTCTTTTCGCCATACGCACGGTTGTCGTCGCGCTTGCCGCTGGGACGGCCGCCGTGGCGCGCCCCGCGGTACTCCGAGCCTTCTTCCACCCACTTTTCGCGCCCAAAGGACTTCTTGCCCTGCGGCTTGTGGGACGGTGCATTGTCATAGTATGCCATATTTCAAATTCCTCTATTCTTATTCATTGTCGGTTGATTGATTCTGCTTTTTCTGTTCGTCTGCCAGCGAATCGAGCCATTCGCGCCTTGTCCGGCGAATCTCCCCTGCCTTGCCGCAGGATTTTTCCCCTTCCGGACACGCGCCGCGCAGACATCCGGGCCCCGCGTCCGCAAACAGCGCCGGGGCAATTTCCATGCACAGTCGGTGCATTTCCGTCGCCAGCGCACGGATTTCCCACTGCGCGCGGCTGCACATGCGCAGGCTGAAGAAGTGCCGCAGCTCGCGCACGTTCATTGTCACCATCATGCGCGTTTCGCAAGCGCCGGGCAGCACGAATCGGGCATCCTCATTGCCGCCCTCGCCCGCGCCGAGCTTCTCCTGCCACCCAGTATACCACTGGTGCATGGTGTCCATCTGCCGCTCAAACTCCGCGACAGCATCTTCACCCAGCGCCTCGATTTTCGGCGGAACGATGTAGCCAAATCCCTTCTCGTAGCTGACGTAGCGCTGGCTCTGCACCGAAAAGCTGGCGAGCCGGTGGCGGGTAATCTGTGCCAGCAGGACGCGCGAAACGCCCTCCATCGCAAAGGTGAAGCTGGCATGTTCCAGCACGGATTCATGCCCCATCGACAAAATCCGGCTGACGAACTCGCTCTGGTCGTCACGGCTGACGCGCTGCTGCAAACTGTCCACCGTCGCGCGGGAGTAACACAGCCGAGCGCCGAGCGCCACGACCTCCTCCGGCGAAAGCGTATGGCGAATCAGGGCGACTTTCATGGTTGAGCGGGGCATGATGCAACCTCCTGACTTTTTCGGAACAGTTCAAGCAACCGTGCCTCCTGCCCAGTCAGGTACAAATACCCGACGAGGGCTTCCAGCGCCGTTGCTGCCTGATAGTCCATGGCGGTCTGATTTCGGGGGGCAGCGTGGTGCGCGTGAGTATTGCGCCCACGGCGGACAATGGCGTTCTCTTCCTCGGTCAGCGCTCCCTCGATGCGTGTCAAAGCCTCCGCCTGCGCGTGTGCATTGACGACCGTGACCGCCGCCTGATGGCAGTGATGCAGATTATACCCCCGGTACAGCAGGCGCGACCGGGTCAGCAAATCATAGACCGTATCCCCGATATACGCCAGCTGGAGTGGATTCAGGCGGCGTGCATCATCCTTGGTCATCGGCGCTTCTTCGCGCAGGGTCAAAGGCATTTCCTCCTTCATATGCCCGAAAAAGACAGGCATACCGAATGAAGCGTCCTTTACAGACACAACCAGTGTATTATACCATATTTTCGCCCTGTCCGACAAGGGTTTTCCGCACCTTTGGGAAAGAAAATTTGTCGCGCGTGCCGTTTTCCGGACACAAAAATACCGAACCGCGATTGCGATTCGGCATGTGGTACACCATTAGGGACTCGAACCCTAGACACCCTGATTAAGAGTCAGGTGCTCTACCAACTGAGCTAATGGTGCACATCTGCGAAGCATCCGTCTACCTTATGAGCGGCGTTTGCATCAGCAGATAATATTATAGCGCGATTCAGCGATTTGTCAAGAGGGAAAATCACTTTTTTTCGAGAAAAATCAGCTTTTCTGCGCATTTTCATGTGTCCACGGGACATTTCGCCCGTCCAGACCCGCCAGAATGCCGCTTCCAAAGGCGAACATCAGGTTGAAGCCGCCGCAGTCGCCGTCCACATCCAGCACCTCGCCCGCCGCGTACAGTCCCGGCAGGCGGCGATTTTGCAATGTCGCCGGGTCAAAATCCGCGACCGACGCCCCGCCCGACGCCACCTGTGCGCTCTCGAAGCCGGAAACGCCTGTAACGGGGAGAGAAAAATATTTAATTGCATTTACCAGTGCGTCCAGCGCCGCGTCGGAAACGGACGCAAGCGGCTGCGCGCCGAGGCCGCAGGCATGGCAGAGCGTCTTGCCGAGGCGCGGATGGAGCATACCGGAAAGCAGCTCCTCGCCCGCCAGCGCCGGGAACGCTTCGCGCCGTGCCTGCAAAAGCGCCCGCACCTGCGGCGCGGGATACTCCCGCAAAAAATCGAGCAGCAGCCCGGCCCCCTGCGCCTGTCCCGCTGCCCGCGAAAGCGTGAACGCAGCCGGGCCGGAAACGCCCGTCTCGGTAAACTGCACCTCGCCCGCGTCCTCCAGCAGCGTTCTGCCGTCTGCGCGCAGACGGATGCGGCAGTCGGCCCGGACGCCCTTCAGGCCCCGGATGGGGGCCGGGTCCGTGCGGATCTGCGTGAGGCTGGGGTGCAGCGCCGTGCGGCTGTGGCCGAGCTGCGAAAGAAGCTCGTAGCCGGACATCGTTCCGCCCAGCGCCTTTCCCGCGCAGCCGCCGCAGGCGACGATCAGCTTATCTCCAAAATACGCGCTGCCGTCCGCGCCTGTGACCTGATAGCCGCGCGCTTTTTTCTTCACGCTCTGCGCGTCGAAGCCGCAGACGAGCTGCACGCCCGCCTGCGCAGCGGCGAACCGCAGCACGTCCACAACGCTGTTGGACTGATCGGACAGGGGATAGACCCGCCCGGACGGCTCTGCCGTGGTCAGAAGGCCCAGCGCGTGGAAAAAGTCCAGCGTCGCCGTCCCGTCAAAGCGCGAAAGCGCGGCGCGGGCAAAGCCCGCGTCCTGTCCGTGATAGTGCACCGGGGACAAGTCGAGGTTCGTCAGGTTGCACCGGCCGTTGCCGGTGGCGAGCAGCTTGCGCCCGACGCGCGACTGCCGTTCGAGAACGGTGACGGTATTCCGTTCATCCTGCGCGGCGGAAAGCGCGGCCATCAGCCCGCTGGCCCCGCCGCCGAGAATCAAAACCTTCATGTGCTGCTCCTTGGGGTGCGTGGTATGGAATATGTACAATTTCTGTGCAGTTTTCCGTAAAAGGCGCTGCCTGCTGCGGGCGGACAGAGTCGTCCGCCCCTACAAGTGCTCCTGGTCCTGTTACTGCATCCGCTGCTCCAGTGCGGCAAGGCGCAGGCTGGTGCAGAAGATCTCCATGGCCTGCTCCAGCTCCTCGACCGGGGGCAGGGACGGGGCGATGCGGATGTTGGAATCCTGCGGGTCGCGGCCATAGGGGAACGTCGCGCCTGCGCTTGTCATGACGACGCCCGCCTCTTTGCACAGCGCCAGCGTGCGCTTGGCAAGGCCCGGAGCCGTGTTGACCGAGACGAAATAACCGCCCTTCGGCCGCTGCCAGGAGGCGATGCCGAGCGGTGCGATCTCGGTATCCAGATGGCGCAGGACGCACTGGAACTTCGGGTTCAGAATGGCCGCATGCTTTTTCATGAGCTCGAGTGTGTGGGCCTTGTCCTTCAAAAAGCGCACATGGCGCAGGGAATTGACCTTGTCATAGGAGATGGTCTGGATGCCGATGAGCTTTTGCAGATACGCCTGATTATCCTCGCTCGTGGCCATGACGGAGAAGCCCGCGCCGGGGAGCGTGACCTTGGACGTGGAAGCAAACTCATAGACCATGCCGTCGTTTCCCGCCTCGCGGCAGAGCGTCAGGATGTCTCGGAAGGGGACGAACTCGCCGTCAAACTCGTGGATGCAGTAGGCGTTGTCCCACATGAGGGCAAAGTCGGGCGCCGCGGGCTTCAATGCCGCGATGCGCGCGATCGTCTCGTCGGAATAGATGATGCCGTCGGGGTTGGAGTATTTCGGCACGCACCACATACCCTTGACCGCCGGGTCCTTCACGGCCTGCTCGACCTTGTCCATGTCGGGGCCGGTGGGGGTCATGGGAATTGTAATGAGTTCAAAGCCGAACGACTCGGTGATTTTAAAATGGCGGTCATAGCCGGGGGCCGGGCAGAGCCACTTGACGGTATCCAGCCTGCACCACGGCTTTTCCGAGCGTGCAAGGCCGTGCGTATAGCCCTTGCTGACCAGATCGTACATGAGCGTCAGCGACGCGTTGCCGCCGATGAAGCACTCCTCCGGTTTGCAGCCGAGTACGTCCGCCCAGTATTCCTTCGCTTCTTTGAGGCCGGAAAGCTCGCCGTAGTTGCGGGCGTCGACGCCGCCGGAAATGCAGTCCTCCGGGGTTTTGAGGATGCTCAGGATGCCGGAGACGAGGTCAAGCTGCTCCCTGCCGGGCTTGCCTCTTGCCATGTTGAGCTTCAGCTCCTTCGCCTTCAGCGCGTCGAACTGCGCCTTGACTGCTGCGTATTCCTCGCGCAGCTGTGCGGGGGTCAGATTCTGATATGCAGTACTCATACCGTCGTGATCCTTTCTTCCATCCATTCTTTGCAGCGTCGCTGCCTGATATATTCAGTATATCGCGTCCGCCTGTTAAAAGCAAGCAAAAAGCCTGTTTTCCCAAGGAAAGCGCCGCACAGCGGGTGTTGACGAATCTTCCATTTTCGGGTATGATAGAATAACTCTTGCCGTGGAGGTGTGTGTACGGATTTGGATGAGGCAATGATGCGCGAGGCGCTCCTGCTTGCGCGGGAGGCGGCAGCGGACGGCGAGGTTCCGGTGGGGTGTGTGATCACGCTGGAAGACCGCATTGTCGGCCGTGGCCGCAACCGGCGCGAAAAGGGAAAAACGGCGCTGGCCCACGCAGAGCTGGAGGCCATCGGCGAGGCCTGCCGGACGCTCGGCGGCTGGCGGCTGTGGCAGTGTACGCTGTACGTGACGCTCGAGCCGTGCCCCATGTGCGCAGGCGCGATTTTGAACGCGCATCTGCCGCGCGTCGTCTTCGGCGCGAAAGATCCAAAATCCGGCGCGGCGGGAAGTCTTGTCGATCTGCTGCATCTGCCGGGCTGCTTTCAGCCGGAGGTCAGCGGCGGCATACTGGAAGCGGAATGTTCACAGGCGCTGCGCGACTTTTTCCGAACGCTGCGCCAAGCACGCGCATCCTGCAAGGATGCAGATGAAAAAAAGGAAGGGACTCTCTATGCGATATCAGATCACGTCTGACTCTACCTGTGATCTCAGCCCGGAGCAGCTGGAACAGTATAATATCCGCCTGCTGCCCCTCTATGTGAGCATGGACGGCAAGACGCTGCGCGACGGCGTGGACGTCAAGCCCGACGATATCTATGCCCACGTCTCCGCCGGCGGAAGTCTGCCGCAGACGGCGGCGGTCAATCTGGCCGATTATGTCCGCGCGTTCACGGAGCTGTCGAAAAAAAACGACTTCGTCATCCACGTCTGTATCTCTCTGGACTTCTCCTGCTGCTACCAGAACGCGAAGCTGGCGGCGGCAGACTTTGACAACGTGTACGTCGTCGATTCCAGAAACCTGTCCACAGGCCACGGTCTCGTCGTGCTGGAGGCCGAGCGCATGGCGCGCGAGGGCATGGAGCCGGACGATATCGTCGCGGCGCTGCACGATCTGACGGGCCGCGTGGAGGCCAGCTTCATTCTCGACCGGCTGGATTACATGAAAAAGGGCGGCCGGTGCTCCGCCGTGACGCTTCTGGGCGCGAATCTGCTAAGGCTCCGCCCGTGCATCGAGGTCAGAGACGGCAAAATGGGCGTCGGCAAAAAATACCGCGGCAGCTTTGACAAGTGCGTCTGCGAGTATATCACCGATAAAATTGGAAACCGCAGCGATCTGGAGCTGCGCCGCGTGTTCATCACGCACTCCGGCGTGCCGGAGGAAACGGTGCAAAAGGCTGTGGAAACTGTGCAAAAGTTACAGCCGTTTGAGGAGATCTGCGTCACGCGGGCCGGCTGCACCGTCAGCAGCCACTGCGGGCCGGGAACGCTCGGCGTGCTGTATATCCGAAAGGCAGATCAATGAGGGAAGCACTGGAAGCGCGCTCCGGCTTATCGCCGGAGCAGATCGACACGCTCTGCGCGTTCGGGCAGGCGCTGATCGAAAAAAACAAGGTCATGAACCTCACGGCCATCACCGAGCCGCAGGCCGTGGCCGAGCTGCATTTTCTCGACTGCATTGCGCTTTTGCGGGCGGAGGACTTTTCCGGAAAGCGCGTGATCGATATCGGCTGCGGTGCGGGCTTTCCCGGCGTTCCGCTGAAGATCGCCGAGCCGTCGATCGAGCTGACGCTTCTGGATTCTCTGGCCAAGCGCATGACATGGCTGCGGGAAATTCTGCCGCAGCTGGGCGTGGAGGCCGAAGTCGTCACTGCCCGGGCGGAAGAATTTGTCCAGACCCGCCGGGAGCAGTATGATATTGTGACGTCCCGCGCCGTGGCGCGGCTGAATATCCTCGCAGAGCTCTGCCTGCCGTATGTAAAGGTAGGCGGCGCGTTTCTGGCGATGAAGGGCGCGCTGGCGGGCGAGGAGATGGAAGAAGCAAAGCGCGCCGTGGCGCTGCTGGGCGGAATGATCGAGCAGGTGTACGAGTATCCCATTCAGGACGCGCTGCATAAGGCTGTTGTCATCCGCAAAATCAGGCCCACGCCGACGAAATACCCCCGCGCGTTCGCGAAAATCAAAAAAAGTCCGTTATAGGCCGGCCTCTGCCCGGCAGGAAGGAGCGGGCAGGATGGATATTCTCTCCCTGTGCCGGAGGATGGTCATGCTGTTTTTCTGCATGGCCTGCGGCTTTTGCGCCGCAAAGGGCGGCGTGATGGACACGCAGAGCAACAAAAAGCTCTCGGCGCTCGTCGTAAACGTTGCAAACCCCATGCAGATCCTCGCCTCCGCACTGACGGGTGAGCGCCTGCTCTCGGCCGGGCAGACGCTCCGGCTGGCGGGGCTGATCGCGCTGATCTATCTTGCGCTGATCGCCCTGAGCTTCCCGGCCGTGCGGCTGCTGCGCGTCAGGGACGCGGAGCGCGGGCTGTACCGGTTCATGTTCATCTTCTCCAACACCGGCTTTCTCGGCTATCCCGTCGTCGAGTCTCTGCTTGGCGGCGGCGCGGCGTTTTACGTCACGATCTTCGTGCTGTTTTTCCAGCTCTTCTGCTGGAGCTACGGCGCAAGTCTGATGCGCGGCGCGGCGCGCTTCCGGTTTCAGTGGAAGGTGCTGCGGCAGCCGTGCGTCGCGGCGTCGCTTGCGGCATTCGCGGTCTATCTGTCCGGCTGGCAGCCGCCCGCGCTGCTGCACCAGACCGTCAAATATGTCGGCGATATCACAAGCCCCGTCGTCATGCTGATCGTGGGCTGCTCGCTTGCGCAGATGCGCTTTAAGCAGATCTTCGGAAGCTGGCGGATCTACGCGCTGTCCGCGCTCAAGCTGGCGGCCGTGCCGCTGCTGGCGTATGCCGTGCTGCGGCACGTGCTGACGAATGAATTTGCACTGTGCGTGCTGACCGTGCTTCTGTGTATGCCCATCGCCACCAACACGACGATCCTGAGCTACCAATACGGCGCCGACGAGACGGCCGCCTCCTCCGGCGTGTTTGTCAGCACGCTTCTGAGCCTGCTGACGATCCCGCTGATGATGAAGCTGCTGTTCGGAACATAAGCGCAAAGCCTCACCCTGCCGCGGCAGGGTGAGGCTGCGTCTTTATCCGGCCTGATTCGAGCCGGTATTTTGTGCTTCGACAGAAAATATTTCCTAAATGTGGGGTTCCGCGCCCGTTTTCGACACACTTCGCGCGCGGCGTGTGGTATGGTGAGGCTGCATGGAGGCCGGATCGAGCTGAACGATCACCGCGGTCCGGTCATCAGGCTCTGACTCGCTGGCGCACGCGACGACCCCGGCGGCAAGCTCCCTCGGCGAAAGCGGCCCGCACGCGCGCAGATACTGCTCGCAGGCGGCTTCTGGTATGCCGTCGGTGGTAAGCACCAGCTGCTCTCCTCTCTGTAAGGACAGCCCCACACGCTCGGCCCGGTGTTCCTCTCCCACACCCAGCCCCGGCGGAGGCGAGGCTGTCCCTATTTTTTTGACTGTTCCGCCCTTCTTGAGATAGGACGGGGCCGCGCCCCATTTATAAAGCGCCCCCTCGCCCGTGCAAAGGTCCATCTCCAGCAGGTCGACCGTGGAAAAGCACCCGTCGCCCCGCAGGACATACAGCTCGTTCAGCATCGCCGCCGCGTCCATCGCGTCAAAGCCGAGCGTTAAGAGCGATTGCAGGACCGAGATTGCCTCCTGCGCGTCGGACTGCGCGCCGGAGCCGGTGCCCATGCCGTCGCAGAGCAGGACATACTGCGTCACGCCGCACTGGAAGCTTGTCCCGCAGTCGCCGCAGAGCGTATCGCCCCGCAGCCCGACCGCCCGGACGCCGAGCGAGAGCCGATAGCGCGGGACGCCCCCGGCGGGGCGCTTCTGGCCCGCCGCGCGTAAAAAGCGCGCAAGCTGACCGAGCAGCGCGCGGGAAATTTCCCGCGCCTCCTCGCTGCGCCGGAGGGCCAGCAGCTGCGACTGCTGGGCGCGCAGCGCCCGGTTGATGGCCGCGCGAAACGCCTCCTCCCGGATGCAGACCGCGCAGAAGCCCGCGGGCAGGTCGCCCTCGTTCGCCTGTCCCTGCCGCAGGATCGTCCCGGCGCAGGCCGAAAGCAGACGGCAGGTATCATCCGCGCGCTCCTGCCAGCACTGCTGGTGCTTGACGCAGCTGCGGCAGACGTCGTCCGCCGCGCTGTCAAAGATCAGCGCCGGGGCTGTCTGGGCTTCCTGCCCGGAAAGAGACAGCTTTGTCTCCATCCGCTGCAGGACATCCGCCGTCTGCACCAGCGTGCTGGCCGCAGCAGGCGCGTCCCGCCGCGCATCCGGCAGCGCAAAGCCGGGGAGCAGGCACGAGAAAACCGCGCCTGCCAGCACGCCCAGCGTCCAGCCCGCGTGCTCCCCGCCCCAGACGAGCACGCACAGAAAATACAGCCCCGCAAACGCCGCCGCCCGCGCCGTCCGGCGAAGGTCCGCCATCCGGCAGACAAGAAGCGGCAGGCAGAAGCAGGCCGTCTGCGGCGGAGACGGAAGGCTCCCGAGATCGAGCACCAGCCCGCAGGCCGCGCCGATCAGAAGCGCGTCCTGCGCGTCCTCCACCAGCAGGCACACCGCCGCTGCGCCGACCACGGACAGCGGAACGCCGAACGGCAGCTCCACGCGCACAAGTCCCGCAAGCAGACACACCGCCGCAGCGTATGGCCGCAGCCTGGCAGCCTCCTCCGCCGGGCAGAGCGCCCGGATGCTCACGACCAGCAGCGTCAGCCGCAGCGCAAGCAGCAGCGCCGCCCGGATGCCGCCGTCGGCCTGCAAAACGAAAATCAGCCCCAGCAGTGCGTAGATCCCGCCCGCCGCCGCCGGGACAAAGCCGCGCCTCTGCGCGGGCAGCAGATCGCGGAACAGGCAGCTGCCCGCCAGCATCAGAAAGCCCGCCGCGACCGGCTCCAGCGCAGCCGATAAGCCCCAGAACACGGCATAGCCCGCCACGGCCCCGAGATACGCGCACACAGCCGCCGGCCCAAACGGCAGCACGCACACCGGTGCAAGCGCCAGCGGCACGTGCGCCGATAAAAGCCCCGCGCCCGCCAGTACAAAGCTGAAGCCGCCCGCTCCGAGCGCGCGCAGCGCCTCGCGCAGCACGGGACGCGCCGCCAATCCCTGCGCCAGCCGCTGCCGCAGCTGCTCCGCTCCTGCTGTTCCCATCGCGCCGCCTCCTTTTGTTCCTTTGCGCAGTGTACCACCCGGAACGGGCGGAAACCCGTCGGGAAATGGCGCGGGAAACGCCGGAACGGCTCCAGCGCACGGCGGCAAAAAGAAAAGCCATCCTTCTTCTTGCGTTTATGGGGAAAATAGCGTAGAATAATAAAAAATCCCGGAGGGGGCCTTGACTTGGGTAAGGAGACGGAATACAAGCTGGCTGTCGGCGATCTGCAGCTGCTCGACTGCATTCTGTGCAGCCGGATGGTTATGGAAAAGCTGTGCGCGCCCTATGCCTATATCCGGATGCGGACAACGTATTACGATACGGAGGACGGCTTTCTTGCGCAGCGGCGCTGGATGCTCCGCCTGCGCACGGAGGACGGCCGCAGCGTCGTCACCATGAAGACCCCCGGCGAGGGGCATACGCGCGGCGAATGGGAGGTCGAGAGTGCGTATCTCGACGAGGCGCTGCCGAAGCTGGCCGCGCTCGGCGCGCCGCAGGAGATCGCCGCCCTGCAGCCGGACGCGCTTGCGCCCATCTGCGGGGCAAGCTTCACCCGCATCACGGCGGAGCTGCGGCTGTCGGAGAACACCAGCTGCATGATCTGCGGCGACGTCGGCGATCTGACCGGCGGGGGCAGGACGGCGCTTCTGTGCGAGCTGGAGCTGGAATTAAAGCAGGGAAGCGAGGAAGCGCTTTCCGCGTTCGCGCGGGCGCTTATGGACACCTATCATCTGTCCGAGCAGCCGCTCAGCAAACTGCAGCGCGCACGGGCGCTTGCAGAATAAACCGCCCATGTACCCATGCGGCAGAAAAACGAGGGAAAACGATCATGGATATCAACAAAAACGCCAATCTGAGTATGCTCTGCGATTATTACGAGCTCACCATGGGCAACGGCTATTTCGTGCAGGGTATGCAGGACCGCATCACGTATTTTGATATTTTCTTCCGCTCCGTGCCCGATAACGGCGGCTTTGCCATCGCGGCGGGTCTGGAGCAGGCGATCGAGTACGTGCAGCAGCTTCATTTTGACGAGGACGATATTGCGTATCTGCGCAGCCGGAATATGTTCGACGAGGGCTTCCTGCAATATCTGCGCGGCTTCCGCTTCACGGGCGATATCTGGGCCGTGCCGGAGGGCACGCCGATCTTCCCGCGCGAGCCGATCATGACCGTCCGCGCACCCGCCATTCAGGCGCAGCTCGTCGAGACGTTTCTGCTGCTGACGCTCAACCACCAGAGCCTCATCGCGACGAAGGCCAACCGCGTCGTGCGGGCCGCGAAGGGCCGCACCGTTCTGGAATTCGGCTCCCGCCGGGCGCAGGGCGTCGACGCGGCGGTCGACGGCGCGCGCGCCGCTTACATCGGCGGCTGCAAAGGCACGGCCTGCACGCTGACCGACCAGCTCTACGGCGTTCCGGCCGGCGGCACGATGGCCCACTCGTGGGTGCAGATGTTCCCGTCGGAATACGAGGCGTTCAAGGCCTACTGCGAAACGTATCCGGAGAACCCCACGCTGCTGGTCGATACGTATAATACGCTCAAATCCGGCATCCCGAACGCCATCCGCGTCTTCAACGAGGTTTTAAAGCCCCGTGGACTTACAAAATGCGGCATCCGGCTCGACTCCGGCGACATGACGTATCTGACGAAAAAGGCGCGGAAGCTGCTCGACGAGGCAGGCTGGCAGAGCTGCAAAATCTCGTGCTCGAACTCGCTCGACGAGTATATTATCGAGGACATCCTCAACCAGGGCGCGCAGATCGACCTGTTCGGCGTCGGTGAACGGCTCATCACGGCCAAATCCGAGGCCGTGTTCGGCGGCGTGTACAAGCTGACGGCCATCGAGGACGAAAACGGGACTATCATCCCCAAGATCAAGATCAGCGAGAACGTCGGCAAGATCACGAACCCGCACTTCAAAAAGGTCTACCGTTTCTTCGGCAACGACACCGGCAAGGCTATCGCGGACTATCTGTGCGTCCACGACGAGACGGTCGACGACAGCAGCGATCTGGAAATTTTCGACCCGCAGGCGACGTGGAAGCGCAAGAGGGTCTATAACTTTACGGCGAAGGAACTGCTCGTGCCGATCTTCAAAAACGGCGAACTGGTCTACATGCTGCCGAAGCTGGACGACATTCAGAAATACTGCGCCGAGCAGGTCGACACACTCTGGGACGAGGTCAAGCGGTTTGACAACCCGCACACCTATTACGTCGATCTGTCTCAGAAGCTGTGGGATATCAAGGACCGGCTGCTGCATGAGGGCGGCAGGCTCGATCGATAAAAGTATCGCATCCGCCCGGCTTGCCGGACGGATGCGCATTTATGGAGGGATACAGCATGGCCATTCGCGTGGGGATCATCGGACGGAATTTTGTCGTCGCCTGGATGCTGGCGGCGATGGAGCAGGTGCCGGAGCTGCGCCCGGCGGCGATTTATTCCAGAAACGAGGAAACCGGCAGGGAATTCGCGAAAAAATACCATCTGGACGCGGTGTTCACCGATCTGGAGGCGTTTGCGGCCTCGGACGCGTTCGACGCGGCGTATATCGCAAGCCCGAACCTCTGCCACTTTGACCAGGCCATGTGCCTGCTGCGGCACGGCAAGCACGTGCTGCTGGAAAAGCCGGGCGTTCTGAGCAGAAAGCAGGCGGAGAAGCTTGTCAAGACGGCAAACGCCAATCACGTGGTCTATCTGGAGGCCATGCGGCTGGTGTTTGACGATGCGCTGCCCATCATCCGGGACGCGCTGCCCGAGATCGGGACGCTTCGCCGCGTCACGGCGGAGTTCACGCAGTATTCCTCCCGCTACGACCGCGTCCGCGCAGGAGAGCCGCATATCAACGCCTTTGACCCCGCGCTGTGCAACGCGGCGATCCTGGACATGGGCTGCTATCCCATCCACGCGCTTATCTCCCTGTTCGGCGAACCCGCGCACGTATCGGCAGAGGCATACCATCTGGAAAGCGGGTTTGAGGCAGGCGGCATTGCGCTTCTGCGCTATGACGGCTTTGTCTGCGAGGCGATCTGGTCAAAGGTCTGCAAACAGGCCGCGCCCACCACATTCATGGGCGAGGACGGCTCGATCCTGCTCGACGATATCAACCACACACGCCGCATCTGGCTCGTGCGCCGCAGCGGAGAGACGGTCGAGCTGCCATACCGCGAAAAGCTGCCGAACAACATGATGTACGAGCTGCGCGAATTCGCGGGCTATATCGCCTCCGGCACGCAGCCGGAAAAGCGCAACCGCGACAGCATCCTCACCGCCGCCGTCATCGAAGAAGCCCGCCGCCAGACAGGCACGACATTTGATGGGCTTTGATTTCGCCGCGCTGCGCCCGGAAGTCCGAGCAGCAGGCAGCAGCGAAAAGGGGAATCCCCTCGGCAAATCCGAATTGCATTTCTCCACGTAGCTGTAGAGGCCGACGACCCTGTCGGCCCAAAAATGTTGCGAATTTGCCGTAGATTCCCGTGAAAACACAGCATCCTGCGGGCGGACAGAGTCGTCCGCCCCTACACCTGTCTCAGAAATCCTGTGCAAAATAGGAAAATAATGCTTCTTCGACAGAGTGTAACGCCCACGGCGCTGGGAGCGCCGTGGGCGTATTTTGCGCTATTATGCGTTTGCGCGGTCCATGAGAATGATCTCCACGTCGGAGGAAACGCCGCCGTGGTAGATGGTCAGCGTGATGGTCTGGCCGGCAGTGAACTGGTTCTTGACGCGGTTGAGCTGCTCCATCGTCGTGACGGAGACGCCGTTGATGGCGGTGATGATGTCGCCCTCGGAAATGCCCTTGGCGGCAGCGTCGCTGTTGCGGTAAACGCGCGTCACATAGATGCCCTGCGGCAGACGGTAATAGATGCGGTACGTCGCGGGGAGCGTCTCGCCGTCGATGCCGATGGCCGGACGGCCGGAGACATAGCCCTTTTCGATCAGCTCGTCGATGATGGGCTTGGCCGTGTCGATCGGGATGGCAAACCCGATGCCCTCGACGGTCGTGGACGAGGAATAGAAGTTGCTCATCTTCATCGTGTTGATGCCGATGACCTGCCCGTAGCAGTTGATGAGCGGCCCGCCGGAGTTGCCGTTGTTGAGCGCGGCATTCGTCTGGATCAGGCTCATGGTGCGATCGTTGACGGTCAGATCGCGGTTGATCGCGGAGACGATGCCGTCGGTCATGGTGCCGCGCAGCGCCGTTCCGAGCGGATCGCCGATGGCGGCGACGCTGTCGCCGACCTGCAGAACGGACGAATCGCCGAACTCAGCGGCCTGCAACCCTTCGGCCTCGATCTTCAGAACGGCAAGATCGCTCGTCTCGTCGCTGCCGATGATCGACGCGGTATATTCCCGGCTGTCCGCCGTCAGGACGCTCACGGCCTGCGCGCTTTCGATCACATGATGGTTCGTGATGACATATCCGTCCTCCGACATGATGATGCCGGTCCCGCTGGCCTTGCCGGACGGCGTGACGGTCACGATGGAGACGACGCTTCCGATGCACCGGCGGTAGATCTCCTGCAGGCTCAGCGCGCCCGCTTCATCGGAGGCGACGGTCGGCACGCCTGCGGGCGACTGCGTGATCGTCAGCTGCGGCAGATCCTCGGCGGCCTGCTGCGTCTGCGCAGGCGCTTCGGCCTGAACGGACGGTTCCGTTTCCTTTGCTGTCTGCGTCTGCTCGGTTGGAGCGGTCTGCGCCGGCTGCGTGCCGACGGTCAAAAGAAAGCCGGTATCCGACCGGTTGAGCGTCACGCCGACATCGCGCACCAGATGCACCGTGCCGGTCACGGCCAGCGCCAGCAGGCCCAGGATCAAAATAGCCGTGACCCATTTTCCGGTGTGCCTGCGCCTGCGATCCTCCATCGGCGTCGGCTGCGGCTGCCAGTTCTTTGTGGAATTGTCGTCATAGAAGCTGTTGTTGTCAAAGCTCATATCAGACACCCTCTTGCTTGGTTATGCACTTAGTATATCCCGCGGATTTGAACAGACATTGAACGATCTGTAAATCTTCCGTGCAGTCCGTCAGCGGACTGTGGGCAGCGTGAAGTTGAACTGCGTCACGCCGTTTTCGCTCGTGGCCCAGATATCGCCGCCGTGCGCGCCGACGATGGTCTTCGCGATGTAGAGGCCGAGGCCCCAGCCCTCGCGGTCAGCCGAACGGGATTTGTCGGCCTTGTGGAAGCGGTCGAACAGCAGCGGCAGCTCGTCCTTGTCGATGGTCGGGCCGGTGTTTTCAACGCTCACGCGGGCCTTGCCGCCGTCGACCTGCACCCGCAGGGCAAGCCTGCCGCCGTCGGGGCAGAATTTGATGGCGTTGTCGATCAGGTTATAGATGACCTGCGTGATGCTGTCGCGCTCGGCCCGCGTCCAGACGGGCTTGTCCGGCAGATCGACGCGCACGTCGAGATGCTTGTTATAGATCTTCTGCTCGAAGGTGATGAGCACGTCGCTCAGCTCCTCGCCGAGATCGAAGCGCGTTTTCCGGCTCTCCTCCACGCCCATGGCCTGCAGCTTCGCGATGTCGAGCATATTGCGCACCAGCCGCGAGAGCCTGCGCACCTCGCCGGAGACGATCTGCATATAATGCTGCTGCTTTTCCGGCGGGATGGTCCCGTCGAGCATCCCGTCGATGTAGCCGCCGATGGTGGTCATGGGGGTTTTCAGCTCGTGCGAGACGTTGGCAATGAAGGCGTTTCGGCGCTGCTCGCTCGTCTCGAGCGAGTCTGCCATGGTGTTGAACGCCGAGATGAGCGCGCCGACCTCGTCGGTGCGTCCGTCGTCCGTGACGCGGGCGGAGAAGTCGCCGTGGGCGAACTTCTTGGCCGCGACGGCCATCTCGTCGAGCGGCTGGGCCATGCGCTTGCTCGTCACGAGCGAGAGCAGCAACGCGATCATCATCACGGCTGCGGACGCGGCGAGAAACACCCACACGAACGTGCGCCAGCCGTCGATGATCGTGGCGCTGTTGGTCGTCACGAACACGTAGCCGACCACGCGCGCGGCCGTGCCGATGGTGATCGGCTGCGCGACGACGTAGTGCGGCGAGGCGTAAAACCCGCCGAGGTTCGTGATGAGGTTGAGCTTGCCGTCGCTGCGCAGCTGGATCATCGACGCGGTGCCGATCGTGCGGCCGAGGTGCTCGCAGGCGATGTTGCGGCACGAGCAGGACACGATCGTCCCGTCGGTGTCCGTGATGAAGATGTGGTTACCGGTAGATTGTGCAAGGGTGCTGATGACCATACGCAGGTCCCAGTTGGAGAGCTCGCCGTCGCGCACGAGTGCCTGCGCGGCGTGGCTGACCTCCCCGGCGTTGGAGACCATGTTGTCGCGGTATTCGCTGATGACATAGCTGCGGCCGAGGAACACGAATGCCGCGCCGAGGATGAGGAAGCTGAACATGACCATGGCGGCGGTCGCGGCGAAGTTTTTGAAATAAATACTCTTCACTTACGTCTCTTCCGCTTCAAACTTATAGCCCACGCCCCAGACGGTCTTGAGCTCCCACTTGTCGGAAGCGCCCGCCAGCTTTTCGCGCAGGCGCTTGACATGGACATCGATGGTGCGGCTGTCGCCGTAGTACTCAAAGCCCCACACCTCGTCCAGCAGCTGGT
>ENA-OVGB01001655-OVGB01001655.1-human-gut-metagenome-genome-assembly--contig:-NODE-1655-length-18876-cov-4.373147_pt1 | contig 18876 bp, 15 predicted proteins | sample MGYA00237767_ERZ505413 | MGnify/ENA primary metagenome ERZ505413 (study PRJEB26158, sample SAMN06016410) | human gut metagenome | biome: human gut; feature: ankylosing spondylitis patient; material...
CGAATATTTCTGTATATTTGTGATCAAAGAATTTTCCATTATATCTCACCCTGCTTTTCGCAGCGACTGCAGGTAAATTGGAAGCAGCTGCTTACCTTTTTCCCTCAGGCTATAACTGCCGCCTTTCAGACACCAGTCATAGATCATTCCCCGTTCCAGAGAAGCATAATTATCCGCCAAATTTTCCGCGCTGTCTTCCTTACTGAATTCGCCGGTTTTCTGCCCTTCCTCAATCAGCTGCGGAATCAGAATCTCAGCAGCGTCTACAGAAGTACTGTAAATATCATGCATCAGGATAACAGAACCATCTTTTACATTGTTCATAACTTCTTCTACAGTGGATTCGACATCAAGTGTCTTCCAGTCAAGTGTATCGATAGACCACAGAATCATAGGTGTTCCAATTGCAGCCTTAACAGTATCATTGACGGAACCATAAGGTGGTCGGACAACAGATGCTCCCTGGCCCGTCAGGTTGACGAGCTGCTCATCCACTTTAGCAATTTCTGAACTGATCTGATCAGCAGATAAAGTTGTCAGCTCAGTATGATCATAGGTATGATTTCCAAGTTCGCAGCCCAGTTCTTTCATACGTTTCACCTCATCCGGAAAACTGGCAATCTCAGTGCCGACCATAAAGAAAGTAGCCTTGGCATTATTCTGTTCCAGACAGTCCAGAAGACGGTTGGTAAAGGAACCTGGCCCGTCATCAAATGTAAGGGCGATTGCCTTCTGGGTTGTTGAAGTATCGTTTTCTTTAGAAGTATCGGAGCTACCGGAACTTTCCGAATTCCTGGAATCAGAATTTTGGGAAGATTTCCTGGATTTCTCAGAAGAATCCTTCGCTGGAACATAATCTTTCAGTGATCCGTCCGCATTCAGTTCATAAGTTTTTTTATCAACTTTAATAGTCCCGGTCTGCAAAATACCATCCATGTCGAAATAATATCGTTTCTTTCCGATATCGGTCCAGCCTGTCTGCATGATTCCGGTGTCATCCATATAGTATTTCTTGCCATCAGTGTCGGTCAGCCAGCCGGTATATGGCTTGTCGTTTACAAGAAACATCCAGTTACTTCCGCTGGAAGCCCAGTGACCTTTTGATGCCTCTTTTGAGATATCAGAACTTAATGCAGGACCGCCTGATGAAGCCGCGGAAGAACTCTTTGAAGAGTTTTTCTGTGAGCTTTTGCCGGATTTTTCTTCTGTAGATTCAGATAATGTTTCGGATGCATTGTCGGTTGAATTTTTTGCCGAAGCATTATCTGAACTGTCAGGTGAAAGATCATCGGAACTATCGGAAGAAATATCTGTAAAATTTTCATTATTATCAGCCACTGTTCCTTCAGAAGAAAACTCCGAAGAATCCTGATCTTCTGATACAAAAACTCCGGCATCACTGTCTGCGCTGACCTGTGAAGGACCAGCAGAAGAACGGGTAAAAATTCCTCCGAAGATCAGACACAGAACAATGGAAAGCAGGATCAGCCAGCGGTTTGTACGTTGTAAATGGCCTTAGAGCGTGTTTGAAAAATCAATCCCGCAATTTGAACACCCCACCTCCAGGATCTGCCACTGGCAGCTCCTTACGGATGCATGGTAACTTTGCGGTATATTTGCGAAAAGCAATTTTCAAACACGCTGTGCTAGCCCTATCATACAATAAAGAACGACAAAATACAAGGTAAATCCCCCTTGGCAAATTTTGGTTTATTTCCCCGTTGATAAGACGGGAAAAAAATTATATAATAGAACAATGGACGAAAAAATCAGAATTAATAAATATTTAAGCGAGGCGGGTGTATGCTCCAGACGTGAGGCGGACCGGATGATCGAAGAAGAAAGGATCACTGTGAACGGCCAGAAAGCTGTAAGCGGTCAGAAGGTAAGCACAGAAGATGAAATCTGTATAGACAATGTACCTGTCCATAAAAATGAAAAAAAAGTAATGCTTCTTTTTAATAAACCCAGAGGAATCGTGTGCAGCACGAAACAACAGCGCCAGGAAACAACAGTGACAGATTACCTGGATTATCCTTTACGGATCTACCCTGTAGGCAGACTGGACAAGGATTCTGATGGACTTATACTGCTTACTAATGATGGTGACATGATGGACAAGCTGCTTCGTTCTGTTAATGGACATGAGAAAGAATATATTGTCTCAGTTAATAAACCAATTAATAGAGACTTTATAAAGAGAATGTCGGGGGGAATATATCTTAAGGAACTCGACAGAACTACAAGAAAATGTGTTGTAGAAAAGATATCAGACAGGACATTCAGAATAATTCTTACACAGGGACTTAACAGACAGATAAGAAGAATGTGTTCAGAATGTGGATATAGTGTAACTAAACTGACAAGAATAAGAATTATGAATGTGCAGCTTGGCGATTTAAAGTCAGGCGAGTACAGAGAGCTTGACGGAAAAGAACTTAATACACTTTATGAGCAGATATATAAGTAGTTATGTAAGGAGTGGATTATGGATTTATTACAGGAATATTCAGAACTTAAGAAGACTATAGATTATCATATGGACAGATATTACAATCAGGACGAACCAGAGATAAGTGATTATGAGTATGATAAGCTTATGATAAGGCTTAAGGAGATTGAGAAAGAGCATCCTGAATGGGTGACAACTGATTCACCTTCACAGAAGATTGGTGGAACTGTCAAAAGAGAAGCCGGAGTCAAGGTGACTCATAATGTACCTATGTTATCTATAGAAGATGTGTTTTCAGAAGATGCAGTGTGTGCATGGATTGATAAGGTTCATGCCATGCATCCTGACTGCACATTTTCAGTAGAGACTAAGATTGACGGCTTAAGCATGAGTTTAAGATATGCAAAAGAAGCTGATGGAAAGCTGCATTTGCAGTTGGCAGAGACAAGAGGAGACGGTCTTATTGGTGAGGATGTTACAGCTAATGCAAGGGTAATTGGTGATGTATTACAGGTTATTGATCTTCCTTATGATTCACTGGAACTTCGTGGTGAAGTGTATATGAGCCATGAGGATTTTGAAAAATATAATGAAGAACAGGAAAGACTTGAGAAAAAGACAGCTGCTAATCCTAGAAATCTTGCAGCCGGAACATTAAGACAGCTTGATACTTCAATTACTAAGAAGAGAGGGCTTGAGATGTTTATCTTTAATGTACAGGACGGACCAGCTGAGATTATGGAAAGCCACAGTAAGGGAATGGATATATTAAAAGCAGCAGGTGTGCCGGTTGTATATCATAAGATATGCAAGACAAAAGATGAGGTTGTCAGTGCCATTGATGAGATAGGAAGAATGAGAGAAGAACTTCCATATGATATTGATGGGGCTGTTGTAAAGATTGACCATATTGCTTTCAGACAGGAGTTTCCGGCAGGAAGTAAGTATTCAAGCGGACATATTGCATACAAATATCCGCCAGAAGAAAGAGTTGTTGTTATGGATGATATTCTTGTAGATGTGGGAAGAACAGGAAAACTTACATTTACAGGAATATTCCATGATTCGGAAACCGGAAAGCCTGCAAGGCTGTGTGGTACAAGTGTATCAAGAGCTACTCTTCATAATCAGGATTATATTACACAGATGAATGTAGGAATAGGTGGAGAATATAAACTGTTTAAGAGTGGTGAGATTATTCCTAAGCTTAATGGCTGCGTAAAGGTACCTGAGCATGTATTTGAAGCACCAAAGGTATGTCCTGTATGTGGAGAGCCTCTTATAAGAGAAGAAGATACAGCAGATATAAGATGCGTCAATCCTTCATGTGCAGCACAGTTGTCAAGAACAGTGGCGTATTTTACATCACTCGACTGCATGAATATTATGGGTCTTGGTGAAAATCTTGTTGATGCTCTTATAAAATATGGATATATACACAATTATGCTGATATATATACATTGAAAGAACACCGTGATGAACTGATTGAAAAGGGAATTATAGGAAAAGAGAAGAATACTGATAAGCTGATTGCTGCTATTGAGAAGTCTAAAGAGAACACACCGGACAGACTGCTTACTGCACTTGGAATAAGAAATGTTGGCAAGAATACAGCCAAGCAGATTATGAATTGTTATGATAATCTTATGGCACTTGCTGATGTGGGGGAGGAAGAATTACAGAATATTCCTGATATAGGTGCAACTACAGCAAAATGCATATTTGATTTTTTCCATGATGAAGCTAATATTGAATTGCTGAAAAGGTTAAAACAGTCAGGTCTTAATATGCAGATGCCAGAGAGAAAAGAAATGTCAGAAAAGCTTGCAGGAAAGACGATTGTTGTAACAGGAAGCTTTGATAATTACAGCCGTAAGGATATGGAAGAGCTGATTGTTTCTAATGGAGGAAAGGCTACCGGAAGTGTCAGCAAAAAGACTGATTATCTTGTTGCAGGAGAGGCGGCAGGCTCTAAGCTTGATAAGGCTAATTCACTGGGGGTTACAGTGCTTACGATTGATGAATTTATGGAAATGATAAAGTAAAATAATTTTTTGTTCAGTTATTAAAGGTGATATGATATAATCAGACAACAATGATAACAGAAAGAAGGAACAGTAATGCCAATTAAGATTCAGAGTGATTTACCAGCTAAAGCAGAATTGGAAGAAGAGAATATATTCGTCATGGACGAAAACAGAGCTATTTCACAGAATATAAGACCTTTGGAGATAATAGTTCTTAATCTTATGCCTATAAAGCAGGATACAGAATTACAGCTTTTAAGAGGTTTATCTAATACACCTTTACAGATAGATGTTACATTTTTGCAGATGTCATCACATGTTTCAAAGAATACATCAGCTTCACATATTAAGAAGTTTTATCAGACTTTTGAAGAAATTAAGAATAATAATTATGATGGAATGATTATTACGGGGGCACCTGTCGAGAAGCTTGACTTTGAAGAGGTTAATTATTGGGATGAACTTACAACAGTAATGGAGTGGTCTAAGAAGCATGTTACATCAACAATTCATATATGCTGGGGTGCGCAGGCCGGATTATATTATCATTATGGTGTCAGGAAAGAATTACTTTCTAAGAAACTTTCAGGTGTATACAGGCACAGAGTTATGAATCGAAAAGAGCCTTTAGTGAGAGGCTTTGATGATGTGTTCATGGCACCACATTCAAGATATACTCAGGCAAGCAGACAGCAGATTCTGGATAATCCAAGACTTAAAGTTCTTGCGGATTCAGATGAAGCAGGAATATATATTGTTTTAGGTGATGGTGGAAAAGAAATATTTGTTATGGGACACCCTGAATATGACAGATTAACTCTTGATCAGGAATATAAGCGTGATATTGATAAAGGAATCGAACCTGAACTTCCAGTTAATTATTATCCAGATGATGACTGTAACAGAAAGCCAATGCTTTCATGGAGAAGCCACGCCAACAACCTCTATACGAACTGGCTCAATTATTATGTATACCAGATAACTCCTTATGATTTGAATGAGGGTTATGATAATTACTGTATTTAAGCGGTTTACAGGAGATTTTGATGTATCTATCCAGAGAAAAATATATAATGTTAATATTATAAACTCAAACTTCGCACATTAAAATGTGCCTATACACCTTGAAAATTCAATAATAACTGGCATAAAAATAGCATGAAACCAAAGGTTTTGGTATAATTGAGTTGTCGAAAAACAATTACAAACCGGAGGCTCATGCTATGAATAAAAGTATAACACAAGCGACTCAAAATGATAAGCAGATTTCTAAATCTATCAAATGTTTTTTCACAAGGTTTCATATTTCCTCAGCCTTGAAAGCGGTCAATGCCTACAAAAGGAAAGGCACTCCTGTAACTGAGATATGAGCAGATAGACTGGCTTCTTAATGATGCGATGAGCAGGGAGAATTGTAACTATATATTCCTATGCCACGATGCATTTGATTATCCGGAAGGCTATTCTACAGAGTCTAACAGGGATACACTCCATGCAATAATGGCGGCAGCTTACACGCATACTCCGTTTGCAGCTAATTCATTTGCAAAGGATTTCACTAACTGGAGTGGAAATGTGCTTCTGTATCACAGTGGACATCTTCATATGGAAAGAGCTGTGTTTGACAGCGAAACAGGAGGACTTCCACTGCTTAATACACAGACTTCGATGTTTTCAGTGCAGAGCCGTGGCTGGATGCAGGACAAGGGATACTATATGGACTCGGGAAGACAGAAGGACACCGCGACTGAGGCACTGTTTGATGTTGTTGTTGCAAGAAAAGATGATATTAATATTGTGAGATTTGGCGTGGGGGATGATTATTCGTTGAAGAAGAAATAATAATATATAGTTAAAAAGTGACGGCTATGGGACTTTTATAAAATATTTTTAGTAAACTTATTGCAATATGGTTGACATTATGCCGCTAAAGAGTTAACATCTAACAAATGAATGTATTGAAATAAGTACAATACAGATAAGAATGTGTGCACAGTTTTTATAAATAACCAGTTAACATTTATAACTTTAAGATTAGTTTAATTAATGAACTACAGGAGAAATATTATGAAAAAGAAGTCAATAGTAGCTGCAATAAGCGCGTTATCACTTATTGTTTCGATGAATACAGGCATTGGTTCTGTATTTGCAGGTGAGCAGAGTACAGTCCCAGGTACTGCTGAACAGCCATTTGTTGTTACAGATGGTTTATTTGACCAGACTAAGACAGAGTCAGATTTAGGACTTTCTAAGATTGAAGGAGCAGAAACTGTTACAGTATTTACAGCAACAGATGATACAGACCATTACTGCAATGGTGTTGTTATGACTGAATTCAAGGGAAAGCTGTATACACAGTGGCAGAGTTCAGCAAAGGATGAAGATGCAGAAGATACATGGGTTGCATATAGCGTAAGTGATGATAATGGAGCTACATGGAGCGAACCTAAAGTGCTTGTTCCTACAATAGATAATGGATATTGTTCATCAGGAGGATGGTTTGTAAGTGGTGATACACTTGTATCATATATTAATGTATGGTATTCAGATACTACGCCAAGAGGTGGTTTTGCATATTATGTAGAGTCAACAGATGGTGAACACTGGTCAGAGATGAAGCCGGTATTAATGAAAGATGGAACACCTATGGAAGGTATTATAGAACAGGACCCACATGTACTTGCAAGTGGGAGAATAGTTAATGCAACTCATTTCCAGCCAGGACTTTTTGCATATCCAATATATACAGATGACCCATCAGGTACTAAAGGCTGGGTTAAGGCACAGTATACCTGCATGGAACAGGGCGAAGGTGCAACAACTTCAAGAGAGATGGAACCAAGCTTATTTGTCAATGAAGATGGAACTATTGTTATGACTTTCAGAGACCAGAACAGCTCTTTTGTAAGACTTGCAGCAATAAGTACGGACCAGGGTGAAACATGGAGCGAAACAGTAAGTACTAATATGCCGGACTGCCGTGCAAAGCAGAGTGCAGGTAATCTTCCAGATGGAACAGCTTACCTTGTTGGATGTTCAGTTAATAATAAAGGCAGATGGCCTTTGACAATCACATTAAGCTCAGATGGCAAGACATTTGATACAGCATATGTACTCCGTACTCATGATGAGTTCCCAGAGTTAAAGTATACAGGTAAAGCCAAGAGATTAGGTTTCCATTACCCTAAGTCAGTTGTTATAGGCGATTATCTTTATATTTCATATGCAACAAGTAAGGAATATGTAGAATATACAAGAATTCCATTAGACGCTATTTCACTTAATGCAGACAAGGAAGCGCCAGTTATCAGTGGTATTGAAGATGGTGCTGAGTACACAGACTCAGTAACATTTACAGTTGAAGATGCTAATCTTAAGAGCGTAACTGTGAACGGAGAGGCATTAACAGCAGAAGATGGAAAGTATACTCTTACAGTAAGTGATGGACAGCAGGTTGTTGTTGCAGAGGATGAAGCAGGTAACAAGACAGTAGTTAAGGTTATGGTAAAGGCTTCAGCTAACAACAGCACTGAGACAGCAGAAAATACTAATACTAACAGCGATAGCAATGGTAATAGTAATGTAAGCACACCTCAGACAGGTGATACTATGATGCGAGTTGCAGCTATAATGGCAGGATTATTATTGGCCAGCGGATTAGTTATATTTGCAGCAGGAAAGAAGCGCAGAGCTTAGTTTGAAAATGTGAGTATATCAGAATAAAAAAACCGCCGCCTTAAACATACTCTATATAATAAGCAGCAGATGGTAGCAACATTTGACTACATATTATATAGACATTGTTTAGGGCGGCGTTTTTTTTATTAATCATTATGGCAGTCTGCTATGACATTATCCTTCAATAGTAATTCTCTTAGTAGTTTCAACCTGTTTAGCTTCTTTCTTAGGAATAGAAAGTCTTAAGATACCACTTTCATACTTAGCCTTGATATCATCCTCAGTGATAGCATCGCCAACATAGAAATTTGTATTTTAGTTCATGTTCTGTAGAACGAGCATGTAAAGTGGAAAATGGAGATTGTAAAGCTGATTTACAACGTAATATTACAAAAACTGATGAACATGAATATGATATAGAATTGAAACTATTAGTAAATAAATCAGATTTATTGGTTGTAGTTATTACAAAAGCACATTTTGTGTATGAGGCGGAAACATATGAGAAGGAGGAGAGCATTATAAAAACTAATACAGTTGCTATAATGTTTCCATTTATTCGTAGTCAAGTTACTTTATTGACTACACAACCAGGAATGACTCCAATAGTATTACCACCTATAAATACAACAAAATTTGAGTGATATTTTTATTAGTACTCAAATATAAGTTAATCTTTATGAACAGCAGTATTCAAAAGTAGAATATTATTCAATTGTATGTTTCAGACTATCTGATTAAGTTCAGGTAGTCTTTTTTCAAAGGCGGTTCTTGAAAAACAGAAAAAAGATAACAGCTATATCACTCACCCTTTAAAAATCCCCAATCCCATGTTATAATCATTAATCATCAGAAAACGGAGATAAGAACATGAGCGTAGTAACAGAAAAGTCAAAGTGCAGAATTCTTAAAGTAGCATCAATGCTTGCGGTAACGATGGGAATTATAATGGCATTTTATGCGTTTTATATTATGTCGGAGCTATATTCATTTTCAGCAACAGAGCAGGGAAAGGCATTATATATGATTGTCAAGCTGCTGAATATAGCATTTATAGCAGTTATTGTTGAGGGAGTTTACTTTGCAATTGCTGGATTTTATGGAATGACAAACATAGGTGCTGTTGATGCTGTAAAGAAAATCAAAGTTTATGGAATTGTTATGACTATAGCAGGAGTTGTTGATTTAATAATAGTATTTGTGGTATCTAAGTATTCAATAACTGGTAACACGCTGATTCTTATATGCCTTCCGGTTGTAATAGGAATTATGTATCTTGCAGGTGCATTTTATAATGAAAAGCTGATAAAGAATAATAATGGTGTGGAAGGTGATGGCAATGATTGATCCGAATGGAATAATGCCGCTTAATTTCTTTAAATACAAGGGTGTGTATACAGGACAGCACAATGGAATGAGATATATGATTAAGCAGACAGGAGAAAAGCCTGATTTAAAGCTTTCTGCGTGCGTGTGGCGCGGACCATATGCTTCATGTGCTGTTAAGGAAGAAGATAAGACAACAGAGATATTTGAACTGACAGAAGATGGTCGTCTTGCTGCCGTGGAATGGATAAGGCAGCAGTACGAATCCAGACTTGACTATTGGGAAGCGGCACCGTCTATAAAGGACGCTGTTCCGATTGTTCATGAATAAAGAGAATAATATATACAATGCAGCATATGGCGGCACCGGTAAGCAGGAGAGTGTATTCTTCTGCTTCTTTTATTATAAGACCAAATACAATGCGGCATATAATTCTTGATGAAAATATAGATATGACCGCAATACATAATGGCACAATTATACTGCTAAACGGGTCTGGCTGGATGTTCAGCTTCTTGTATATATTAAAAATGTAAAGCAGACTCATGCATATGTTGCTAATAAGAACACCATACAGATAACCGGTTATGCCAAACTTTGGAATAAGCAGAAATACACAGGTAAGCCGGATGATAATTCCGGTTATATTAATTATGAATGTAAGGGCGGTATGTCCCATGCCATTAGTCACGCTTGTAAGGCTGATTTTTAAGTAGAGGAAAGGACACAGCCATGAAAGAATGCAGGTGTATATGTATACAGAGTCTTCGTGGAACATCATTGCACCTAGGCGCGCACCATAGTTAATGAATAAAAATATGCTTATAATGCCGAGACTCAAACACATGGAAACTGTTCTTTTTACTGTCACAGCAAGATGGTCAGACAGGACATTCGAACTTTCATCAGATACCTTTGGAAGAAGCATAAGTGCAAATGAATTAGCTGCCGTACATGGAAAAAGCACAAGTGGAAGAGCCATTCCTGTAAGTATACCAAACTGGCTTATTGCATCATCTTTTGACAGTCCATGCATGCACAGGATTGCGGGAATAAGAATTGCTTCTGCCCCTTCAAGCAGATGCAGAATAGTCTGATTGGCGTTAATTGGAAATGCATATTTAACAATATATTTGTATTCACGGAGTGAACAGGACAGCTTCTGCGTCATGCTTTTATTATGAAGGGAACGGAAAAACAGCGGAATAGCACAGTATGTTGCAGCTGCAAGTTCACCGAATATATTACCGGTAACTGCATCAGCAATTGATATTGTTGATACATTTTTTATGCGCACATAAAGTATAATAGTGCCAATACGCACAAGCTGTTCGACAAGCTGCGAGGAGGCAGGTAGAAAAGATTCCTTCTGGCTGTAATAGTAATTAGACAAGCAGTTATGTATGCACATGAATGGCAGAGAGATTGCGGTTATACGTATAATTCCCTCACAGCGGCTTTCCATAAATATATGATTTGCAATGAAATTGCTGAATATAAGAAATAAAAGCATAACGGCAATTGAAAGAAAAATAGTAATCTTTAACGCGCAGAAAAGCCATTTCAGAGATGGTGATGATGCTGAATATTTTGAAACAGCTACAGAAAATCCACTACAGCATACTGCAAATGCAAGCGCAATAAGAGGTATGCACATCTGGAAAAGTCCGACTCCTGCAGCGCCTGTATAATTAGTGAGAAGTATCCGAAAATAAAAACCGAGCAGTTTTGATAGAACGCCGGCAATTGTAAGTATTATGGCGGATTTGAATATGCCACCTTTTAAGGATAATTTATTATTCATAGCAGACACCACAGATTAACTTATTAACAATATATGCCCTGTCTGAATACAATATTATAAGGAATTGCAGGGCGGAGATATAATGATATATATGGACAATGCGGCGACAACTGCCGTCAGAAAAGAAGTGGCTGAAGCAATGCTTCCATATTTTTTGGGAGATTATGGAAACCCGTCAGGTGTGTACAGATTGTCTGAAAAAGCTAAAAATGCTGTTGAGGAATCAAGAAGTATTATTGCGGATATAATAAATGCTGACAGAAATGAAATATTTTTTACTTCCGGTGGAACAGAAGGGGATAACTGGGCAGTTAAAGCAGAGAGTCTTAAAAGAAAACAGGGACATATAATAGTAAGTTCAATAGAACATCATGCTGTGACAGAATCGGTACTGTGGCTTAAGGATTACGGGATAGATGTCACATTTGCACCAGTTGATGAGCAGGGAATTGTTAAGCTGGAACAGTTAGAAAAAATGATTAGAAATGATACATTTTTAGTGTCAGTTATGCTTGCTAATAATGAAATTGGAACTATCCAGCCGATAGAAAATGTATGTGAAATTGCGCATGAGTATGGTGCAAAGGTTCATTCTGATGCAGTGGCGGCATTTGGACATATTGATGTTGATGTGAAAAAACTGGGCGTGGATTTCTTAAATGTAAGTGGGCATAAGATATGCGGACCAAAGGGCGTAGGATTTCTGTATGTCAGGGGCGGAAAGCCAGAACGGTTCATGCATGGAGGCGGACAGGAGAACGGACTTAGGGCAGGCACCGAAAATGTAGCTGGGATTGCAGGACTTGCTACAGCAGCAAGAATTGCTTATGAAACTCTTTCTGACAGGGCAAGGCAGGAAAAGAGAATCAGTGACTATATGATTAAGAGAATACTAAGAGAAATTCCTTATTCAAGGCTTAATGGAAGCAGGGAATGCCGCGTTACAAGTAATATGAATTTCAGCTTTCAGTATGTTAATGGCGGAATGCTTGTTGTAATGCTTAATAAGCAGGGAATATGCGCGTCTGCAGGTTCAGCATGTACATCTAATTCAGGAAAGCCATCACATGTCCTTCTTGCACTTGGGCTTGATGAAAAAATAGCGGAGGGTTCACTTAGGCTGACAATTAACCATACAATTACACATAGGGAAGCTGATTATGTGGTTGAGTGTATTAAGAAAGATGTTGCCAGACTGCGGGAATTGGCTTAAAATTATTATATCAGACAGTTACGGAGGTTAAAATAATATGTGGTACGAAGAAGCGGTGTTTTATCAGGTATTTCCACTTGGATTTTGTGATGGATTAAGAGACAACGACGGGGTGATGAACAGATGCATATCAGAATTTGCAGACTGGATACCGCATTTGCAGAAGTTAGGAACTGATGCGGTGTATTTTTCTCCAATTTTTGAGAGCGATTATCATGGCTATGATACAAGGGATTACCGTGTGATAGATAAAAGAATAGGAACTAATAAGAATTTTGCAGAGCTTGTGTCAAAGCTGCATGAGGCAGGAATAAAGGTAGTCATTGACGGTGTGTTTAATCATGTCGGAAGGGGCTTCTTTGCATTTAAGGATGTATGTGAGAAAAAATGGGATTCTGCCTATAAGGACTGGTTTAACATCAGCTTTGATGGCAATTCACCATATAATGACGGCTTCTGGTATGAGGGCTGGGAAGGATATTACAATCTTGTGAAGCTCAATCTGAATAATCCTGATGTGGTTAATTATCTTATTGAGTCAGTGCGTGGCTGGGTTGATGAATTTGATATTGATGGAATCAGACTTGATGTTGCGTACTGCCTTAACAGGGATTTCATGAAGCGTTTAAGATACGAAACAGACCAGATGAAGCAGGAGTTTTTCCTTGTAGGAGAAATGCTTCACGGTGATTACAACACAATTGTGGGTAATGAGTGCCTGCACAGTGCAACTAATTATGAGTGTTATAAGGGGTTGTATTCGAGCTTTAATTCAATGAATATGTTCGAGATTGCACACAGCATAGAAAGGCAGTTTGGAAAAGAACCATGGTGTCTGTATACAGGAAAACATCTGCTTACATTTGTTGATAACCATGATGTTTCAAGGATTGCCAGCACACTTACCAATAAAGCACATCTGCCGCTTATATATGCACTTATGTTCGGTATGCCGGGAATTCCATGTATATATTATGGAAGTGAATGGGGATGCGAGGCAGTTAAGGGCAGCGGCAATGACAATATCCTGCGTCCGGCGTTTGATAAGCCAGAATACAACGAGCTGACTGATACAATAAGTTCATTAGGACAAATGTATCATAACAGCAGGGCATTAAGCTATGGTGATTACACAAAGAAAGTGCTTACAAACAGACAATATGTATTCAAAAGGGAAGCAGATGGAGAAAAAGTGCTTGTTGCAATTAATGCTGATGAGAATGAGTACACAGCGTACTTTGATACAGAATGTGCAGATGCACTTAATCTTATAACAGGTAAGAAGGAAGATTTATCTGGGAAAATAGTTCTTCCACCTTACAGCTTCAGATTTTACAGATGCATGTAGAATGTGCAGATAAGATATATGAATATAAAATAAGCCGGAGCTCATCATAATCTGATGAACTCCGGTTTTCTTTCATTAAATATTGTGTAGTAATTAAATCCTGCGTTCTTAAGCATATCTGCCACGACATCAAATCTGTAAGCAAAAAACTTAACTTCGTGTGCATCAGAACCTACAGTGATTATCTCTCCTCCGAGGTCGTGATACATTTTAACAATATCAAGGCAAGGATTGGGTTCAGTCATACCATATTTAAGACCGGCAGTGTTGATTTCAATTCCTTTTCCTTGCTCAATGATTGTTTTAAGAATTATGCAGATTAAATCGTTAAAATCGTGCCAGTTATATGTGTAAGAATTGGCGGGTATATATCTTGCAATATAATCAAGATGACCATACACATCAAAGTTGTGACAACAGCCAAGATTATCAAGAATACTTTCGTAATAAGTTAAAACAGTATCCTTTGCAGAACGTTTCTCCCAAAACTCAGGGTAGTAGGGATCTTCTCCATATACAAGATGTGACGAGCCTATTATGAAATCAAGTTGCTTTTTAGAATCATAAGCATTAACTCTGTCAGCGACGCTTCTCATAAGTCCCTGTTCAACACCTATGTGAATATTGATTTTATCTTTGTATGATTCTTTCAGATTCTGGAAATACTTAATGTATTCCGGGAAATCAAGGTCAAACATGACTTTTCCATCTTCTAAAGGAGCATCAAAGTCATTATGGTCGGTAAAACAGATGTGTTTAAATCCCAGTGAAATAGCATTGTTAACAACATTTACAGGGTTCTCCTCTGAATCAGAAGAGAACATAGTATGTATATGTGAATCTGATAACAGCATAGTAATGTCCTCCATAAAATATTAGTCATATGCTTAAATGTCAATATACATTATACATAAACATAATTAATCCGCAATTGATATTTTTGATGTTTATGTAGAACATGTAAACTAATGTAAAATATAGGTAATTTTTCCTTGAAAATGATTATTAGTATTGATATTATTAAAAAGACAGCGTATAAATTCTGATTATGTGAATGCGCATAGATGTAGAAGTACCAACTACGCTGTCCGACCTTGACTTTTATGCGCAGATAGGAGCTTTCGTGAGTTTTGAATTGATACACATTGTGATTATTCTTCTCGGAGGAATAGCGCTTTTCCTTTTTGGAATGCAGCTTATGGGAGATGGATTAAAGAAAGTGGCTGGAGGAAAACTGGAAGTTATTCTGTACAGATTAAGTAATACACCCCTTAAGGGGGTACTGCTTGGTACAGGTGTTACGGCAATTATCCAGTCATCGTCGGCAACTTCTGTTATGGTTGTTGGTTTTGTTAATGCTGGTATGATTAAGATGAAACAGGCTATCGGTATTATTATGGGAGCAATTATTGGTACATCTGTTACTGGATGGGTATTATGTCTTTCTGATATCAGTGGTGGTGCCGGATGGGTAGACTTACTTTCAACAGAGGTTCTTGCTGCTGTTATTGGTGTTATTGGAATCATGTTCAGGATGGTCTGTAAGAACCCTACAAAAAAGCATATAGGTGATATTATGATAGGCTTCTGTATCCTTATGGTAGGAATGCAGAACATGAGTGCAGCCGTTGCACCTTTAAGATCTGAGCCTGCATTTATTGATATGCTTACCAAGTTCTCTAACCCATTTATTGGAATTCTTATTGGACTTTTAGTTACAGCAGTTTTACAGAGTGCATCTGCTACAGTTGGTATCCTTCAGGCTTTATCAGTTACAGGAGCTATTTCATTTTCGGTAGCACTGCCTATTATAATGGGTATTGCTGTCGGAGCTGCCATGCCTGTTATCATTTCTTCATTTGGTGCGACTACAGATGGTAAGAGAACAGCATTTGTATATCTTCTTGTTGATGCACTGGGTGCTTTAATATGGGCAGTAGTATTTTATAGTGTTAATCATTTTGTACATTTTTCATTTATGGACAGAACGATGACAACTGTTTCGATAGCATTTGTGAACTCATTATTCAGAGTTGCAACAGTTGCTGTACTGTTTCCATTCATCAGATTCCTTGAAAAGATGGTATGTGCAATCTTCAAGGAGGTTGTTGATGAGGAAGATAAAGATATTGTTGAAATCAGTGTACTTGATGACAGATTTATTGCTCATCCTACAGTTGCTATTGAACAGGCTAAGACAGTTCTTTGTTCAATGGCACATATGGCACAGAAAAATCTTATTCGTTCCATGGAACTGCTGGATACATTTTCACAGGTAAAATACGACAAGATTCAGAGAAGAGAAGATAAGGTTGACAGATATGAGGATAAGCTTGGAACTTATCTTGTAAAGATTACACAGCAGGAGCTTACTCCTGGACAGAATAAGGAGGTTTCAAAGCTCCTCCATACAATTTCTGATTTTGAGAGAATAAGTGACCATGCTGTTAACATATCACAGGCAGCAGCAGAACTGTTTAATGAAAAACTTAAGTTTTCTGATTGTGCTGTTGAAGATGTTGAACTGATGTCATTAATTATGAAAGAAATAGTTGGCAATGTAATAGATGCATTTGAACAGAACAAGGTTGAATATGCCTATAAGACAGAGCCGTTAGAAGAACTCGTTGACATATATTGTGATGAAATGAAGATGAATCATGTCAAACGTGTCCAGAAAGGTGAATGTACACTTCATCAGGGCTTTATATTTAATGACCTTCTTACAGATTTCGAGAGAATTGCTGACCATTGTTCTAACGTGGCAGTTGCGATTATTGAGCTTGAGTTAAATGTGTTTGATACACATGAGTATCTTATTAATCTCAAGAAAGATAATGGAACTAATTTTGATAAATATTTTGAGGAATACAAAGAAATGTTTCCTTTAAGCCAGTATTAAGCAGAGATTAGTGTTAAGTAAACAATATTGGATACAGAATTTGTTAAGATTTCGTCAAAATGACTAATTGATAATGAGTTATTATTGAAAAAAGTGCAAAAATGTAAAAATTGGGAAGAAAGCCTTGATATTTTGCTTCTTCTTATGTAAAATACACGGTAGTTGAAATTTTAACAAACTATGTTATAAAAATTCATTTTAGGAGGAATTGTTTTTATGTCAGTAAAAGTTGCAATCAATGGTTTTGGTCGTATCGGTAGACTTGCATTCAGACAGATGTTTGGTGCAGAAGGATATGAGGTAGTTGCTATTAACGATTTAACAAGCCCTAAGATGCTTGCTCATCTTTTAAAGTATGACTCATCACAGGGAAGATATGTTAACTTCGGTGAGGAAGATCAGGTAACAGCTGATGATGAGGCTGGTACAATCACAGTTAAAGGCAAGACTATCAAGATTTACAAAGAGCCAGATGCTAATAACTGCCCATGGGGAGAGATTGGCGTTGATGTAGTTCTTGAGTGTTCAGGATTCTATACATCTAAGGCTAAGGCACAGGCTCATATTAATGCAGGTGCTAAGAAGGTAGTTATCTCAGCTCCAGCTGGAAACGACCTTAAGACTATCGTTTACAATGTAAACCATGAGACACTTACAGCAGATGATCAGATTATCTCAGCTGCTTCTTGTACAACAAACTGCTTAGCTCCTATGGCTAAGGCACTTAACGATTGTGCAACAATCGAGTCAGGTATTATGTGTACAATTCATGCTTACACAGGTGATCAGATGATTCTTGATGGACCACAGAGAAAGGGTGATTTAAGAAGATCTAGAGCAGGTGCTTGCAACATCGTTCCTAACTCAACAGGTGCTGCTAAGGCTATTGGTCTTGTTATCCCAGAACTTAACGGAAAGCTTATTGGAGCTGCTCAGAGAGTTCCAACACCTACAGGTTCTACAACAATTCTTAATGCTGTAGTTGCTAAGAAGGTTACAGTTGATGAAGTTAATGCTGCTATGAAGGCTGCTGCAACAGAGTCATTCGGTTACAATACAGAGCAGATTGTGTCTAGCGATATCGTTGGTATGAGATTTGGTTCATTATTTGATGCTACTCAGACAATGGTTAATGAACTTCCAAACGGTGGCTGCCAGGTTCAGGTTGTTTCTTGGTATGATAACGAAAATTCATACACAAGCCAGATGGTAAGAACAATCAAGTATTTTGCTGAATTAAACTAATATAAATTCGGCTTTGTGCCGGAATGAAAGCCGGGGAATGAAGCTATAGTCTTCTTTCTCCGGTATTTTACTATCGCGTGGCACTGTCCCGCAAAAACAAGGAGGCAAAATCCTCTCCTCACCATAAGGTTCGGATTTTTGCTTCGCAAAAACAAGGAGGATTCATTATGCTTAATAAGAAGTCAGTTGATGATATTAACGTAAAAGGCAAGAGAGTATTATGCAGATGTGATTTTAACGTGCCGTTAGACGGAAAGAAGATTACAGATGAAACAAGACTGGTTGCAGCACTTCCTACAATCAAGAAGTTAATCTCAGACGGTGGTAAGGTTATCCTTTGCTCTCATTTAGGAAAGCCGAAGGGACCGGATGCAGCATTTTCTCTTGAACCGGTTGCTGAAAGACTTTCTGCACTGTTAGGACAGGAAGTGAAGTTTGCAGCAGATGATACTGTTGTAGGTGAAAATGCAAAGGCTGCTGTTGCAGCTATGAATGACGGTGACGTTATTTTACTTGAAAACACCAGATTCAGAGCAGAAGAAACAAAGAATGGTGAAGCATTCTCTAAGGATTTAGCTTCTATCTGTGATGTATTCGTAAACGATGCTTTCGGTACAGCACACAGAGCTCACTGCTCAAATGTTGGTGTTACACAGTTTGTAGATACAGCTGTTGTCGGCTATTTAATGCAGAAGGAAATCGATTTCCTTGGCAATGCAGTCAACAATCCGGTAAGACCTTTCGTAGCAATCCTTGGTGGTTCGAAAGTATCTTCAAAGATTTCTGTTATCAACAATCTGCTTGATAAGGTAGATACATTAATCATCGGTGGTGGTATGTCTTATACATTCCAGAAAGCACATGGTGGTAATGTAGGTC
>ENA-OVGB01001666-OVGB01001666.1-human-gut-metagenome-genome-assembly--contig:-NODE-1666-length-18814-cov-9.933205_pt1 | contig 18814 bp, 19 predicted proteins | sample MGYA00237767_ERZ505413 | MGnify/ENA primary metagenome ERZ505413 (study PRJEB26158, sample SAMN06016410) | human gut metagenome | biome: human gut; feature: ankylosing spondylitis patient; material...
CCGAGCGCAAGCGCAATGCATCCCGGATGCTGCGCGGCGAGTGCGTTAATCCGACGGATGCCGGAGGGCTTGAGCGTGGCAAGCGAGGTATTCATGGGCAGACGCATGGCATTCCTTTCGTGAGGGTTGCACTAGGATAGCGCGGCGGAGCGCCGTCATACGGTGTAACCTAAACGGAAACCGACCGGAAAGGAGGCGGCATGGAGACGACCGCACGCGGCGATGTACCAAAAACACTGCATAACATCGCGTTTGTCAGTATTTCCGAGAGCGCCGATCTTGAGTTTTTGCTCTGGGACCTGCAGGATGCCATCGCCGCCTATGCACAGCTTTCCGGCACTGTGCTCCCCCACCCGGTCGTTTTGGAGGCGGATGATTCCGGCAGCGTTGCCGGTGCCGCCGATGGCATTGTGTTCGCCATTGAAGATGCACCCAATGATGAAGCGATGGCGCCCATTAAGCAGATGCTCGACCGCTTTGGCGGCGCAGGGACGCGTGCCTATGTTGTTGTCCAGGCCGACGTCGGCGGCCTCGAGCGAGCACACGGGCTCGTCGTGCGTCTGCGAGCGACGTGCGACCTTCGTGGGCTGTCATGGTGCGGCGGCGTTGTCGTCTGTACCGGCAGCGGCTTCGCGGCGCTTCGTCACTCACCGCGCATGGGACTCTTGCGGCGACCGTTTTCGGAAGCGATGGACAAGCTCGTAGGCGCCGTTCGTATGGGCTGTTCGGTTGAGCATGCGCAGCGACTTGGTGGTGGTAATGCCGAGGACGTCGACGCCGACGGCATGATTTGCACCGAGCCAGCCGTGCCCGCGCCGATCTGGCGAGGCGTTCTGAAACGTCTGGGCGCCCACGCTCAAACAAAAATCTAAATTAATAAGCTGCCCAGTCAACGGCTTCACTCCAACGCTCGACAAGCCGCTCCAAACGCCACGCCGCGTTGGCAGGACTCGTCGACGGCAGCACGATGGCAGGTAGCCCCGTCCGCTCTTGTAGATAGCGTTTGTAAAGCCGCCCGGCCGCGCCGCCGTTGCAGATAACGACCTCAATCGGCGTGACATCGGTAATGCGCTCGATATGTGCCGGCGCAACGTTGCGAATGCTCGCGTCACTCGAGCCCTTAATGTCACAGCTCTCGATCACATCCCACAGGGCCACGCCGCCGTTCAGCAGCATGGATCGCTTGGCGGCAATCGAGGCGTCGAGCGTCGCAGGCTCGCTGTCCACCAGAGGGTCGCCCTCGTTGGGTGGCACGGGCACACCGAGGCACGCGGCCATCACACGCCAAAAGCGATTCTGAGGGTTGCCGTAATAAAAGGCATTGGCGCGCGAAAGCACCGAGGGAAACGACCCCAGCACCAAAACGCGCGAGTGCTGGTCGAACACGGGTTCAAACCCATGCTCAATATGTTGATAGTCCTCGTCGGACGCAGCCATGGCCTAGGCCCTCAACAGATAGCGTACCTCGTAGGGCGCAAGCTCAAGCGTGCCCGCAAGCTCAACCGCAGGTGCACCGTCGGTAAGCAGGTCGACAAAAGACCCATTGAGCTCGCCGGCGCCAAAGGCGTAAGGCTCGTCCACGGCATTCACCGCCACAAGTACCGTCGCGCCGTCGCAGGCGCGCTCGAACAGCAGCTGCTTGTTCTGGATCACCACGTTGCGATAGGCACCGTAGTTGAGAGCACGGGCCGCCGCGTCGTCGGCCGAGCGAAGGTGCGTGAGCTGCGTGACGAACGCCGTCAGCTCGTTGGGCGCAGGCTCATCGAGCGCAGGTCGCAGCGCCCAGTCACCATCGGGGCCGCCCTTTTCGCCGGCAATCCCCCACTCGCTGCCATAGTAGACGCATGGGATGCCCGGCATGCCAAAGAGCATGCCGTAGGCGGGGCGCAGGCAGGACTTGTCCGTCAGGATACTCGCCAGGCGCGGCACGTCATGGTTGTCGACAAACGACAGCAGATGCTTGCCGCGATAAATGCACCACGGGTCACCACCAAACTGGCGATGCAGCGAGTGGGCAATCTCGAACATGTTGACCGAGTTAAAGCTGGAGTACAGACCCTTGTAGCACTCATAGTTGGTGCAGGTGTCGAGCATCTCGTCGTTGACGATCTGGTTGTAGTCGCCGTGGAGCGTCTCGCCGATCAGCACAAAGTCGGGCTTGAGCTCACGGGTAAAGGAGTGTAGCCGGCGCATGAAGTCGCGATCGAGCATATAGGCGACGTCCAGGCGCAGGCCGTCAACGCCAAAGACTTCGGCCCAGCGGCGCACGGACTCAAGCAGGTAATCGACCACGGCGGGGTTTTGCAGGTTGAGCTTCACAAGCTCAAAATGGCCCTCCCAGCCCTCGTACCAAAAGCCGTCGCCATAGCAGGAGTCGCCGTCAAAGCTAATGTGGAACCAGTCCTTGTACGGCGAGTCCCACTTACGCTCCTGCACATCACGGAAGGCCCAGAAGCCGCGGCCGACGTGGTTGAAGACCGCATCGAGCACCACACGGATGCCATGGGCGTGCAGCGTCTCGCATACGGCGGCAAAATCGGCATCCCCGCCCAGGCGGCGGTCGACATGGCGCAGGCTGCGCGTATCGTAGCCGTGGCTGTCGGATTCGAGCGGCGGGTTGATGAGCACAGCGCCAACGCCGAGTTCTTGCAGGTAGTCAGCCCATTGGGCGATCTTCATGATGGGTGCATCGGGGTTGGGCGCAGCGTTGGCAGCCTGGGCGAGTTCATCCTCGGCAACGGGAGCGGCGTTTTCGCGCGGAGCTCCGCAAAAGCCCAGCGGATAGATCTGATAGAACGTCGTCTCGTATGCCCACATAGCAACCTCCCGGTAAGCTCAACACAACGATATCCATTGTATGCCCGGCTTGTATCCTCTCCCCCAAAATAAGTTGCGGTGAAATAATTCCTGCTTGGGCCTTCAGAGGCCTTAAACAGGAGCTATTCCACCGCAGCTGATGAGGGGACGTGATTAGGCGACGGGCTTTGCGCGGCGTATGGCTGGGAACAGTACGGTGATGGCAAGGATGACGCCCACGACGGTAATCGCCCCGCCCGCAAAGCCAATCCAAGCGATACCGGGACCCGAACCCGCGGCGCCGCCGATTGCGGTGCCCGTGCCGATACCGAGGTTAAACAGGCCCGAGAAGATCGACATGGCGACGGCCGACGAATCCGCCGGCGTGTACTTGATGAGCTCGGCCTGGAACGCAACGTTAAAGGCCGTGGAGCAGCAGCCCCATAGCGCGCAAACAGCGAGAACGGCGACGAGCGACGGTGCAACCGGACCCATGAGCAGCAGGGCCACAGGCACGCCGGAGAGTGTGATAGCCAAGAACGGAAAGCGATGCCCATCGAACAGGCGGCCAAACAGCCAGCTTCCGAGCAGACCAGAGCAGCCGAACGCCGTCAGCGTCATGGTGATGGCGCCTGCGTCGACGTGCGCGACCTGTGCCAGGAACGGCTCGATATAGCTGTAACCCGTATAATAGCCGGTCGCCATAAAGACCGTGACCGCATAAAGCGCGATGAGGAACGGGTTCTTGAGCAGCTCGGGAAGCTGTTTGAGCGTAAAGCGCTCGCCCGCCGGCATGGCCGGGAACACCGCGGCCTGGTAGACAACCGCGACAGCCGAGAGGGCCCCGACCACGGCGAATGTCATGCGCCAGCCCACGGCCAGTCCGATGGCGCGGCCGATCGGCAGGCCAAAGATCTGCGCGATGGACGAGCCCGTGGCGATCATGCTAATGGCGAGCGCCCCGTGGCGACTGTCGACCAGGCGCGAGGCCATGATCGCGGCGACCGACCAGAACACGGCATGCGCGCAGGCGACCACCAGACGCGCGCAAACCAAAATAGGATAGGTAGGCGCCACGGCGGACAGGAACTGACCCAGCGAGAACACGGCAAGCACGCCGAGCAGCATACGCTTGAACTCGAAGCGCGAGGCAAACACCATAAGCGGCAACGACAGCAGCATGACGCCCCAGGCGTAGACCGAGATCATGATGCCGGCCTGGGCCTCGGTGAGCGAGAACGACGCGGCGATATCAGTCAGAAGGCCGATGGGCATGAACTCCGACGTGTTGAACACGAACGCGCAGCAGGCGAGCCCGATAAGCGGGAGCCACTGCTTGAGTGAGATGCCATCCTGTCTTGCCTGAGCCATGTAGAAACCTCTCCGATTGTCTTGAGCGGTGGGCGATTATATAGCAACGGCCCCGCATCCGTCAGTACAGATGCAGGGCCGCAATCAACTCAATACACAGAGGTTGCGCCGTCAATAAATAACTAAGCCAACCCCAGCAATATGCCCGCCGAATGCACGACAAACGCCACGATCCAGGCGACCGTCACCTGAAACGCGAACACGGCAACGGCATAGCGCGCGCCCAACTCGCTCTTGACGGCGCCGATGGACGCCACGCAGGGCGGGTACAGCAGCGTAAAGACCAGGAACACGTAGGCGGTAAACGGCGAAAACATGGTCGACAGTGCCGCAGGCGAGGTCGCGCCCAAAAGCACCGTGAGTGTCGATATGACGCTCTCCTTGGCAATAAGTCCCGTGACGAGTGCCGTCGAGGCGCGCCAGTCGCCAAAACCGAGCGGGGCCAACACCGGCGCGATGATGCTACCCAGACCGGCAAGCAGGCTTTGCGACTGGTCGGCGACCACGTTAAAGCGGATATCGAACGTCTGCAGGAACCAGATGACCACCGTAGCGGCAAAGATAATGGTAAAGGCCTTGGTAATAAAGTCCTTGGCCTTATCCCATGCCAGCATCACCGTCGTCTTGACGCTCGGCAGGCGGTAATTGGGGAGCTCCATGATAAACGGCACCGGGTCGCCCTTAAATGCCGTACGGTTGAGCACCAAAGCCGCAATGCAACCAACCGCAATACCAATCAGATAGAGCGAGACCATGGCGGGAACCGTCGCCTGTGGGAAAAACGCCCCGCACAGCAAGCCGTAAACCGGCAGCTTGGCCGAGCAGCTCATGAACGGTGTGAGCATGACCGTCATCTTGCGGTCGTGCTCGGATGGGAGCGTACGGGTCGACATGATAGCCGGCACGGTGCAGCCAAAACCGACGAGCATGGGCACAAAGCTGCGGCCCGACAGGCCAAAGCGACGCAGCACCTTATCCATGACAAAGGCCACGCGTGCCATGTATCCGGAGTCTTCCAGAATGGAGAGGAACAAGAAGAGCACGACGATAATCGGCAGGAAGGTCAGCACGCTACCCACGCCCGTAAGCACGCCGTCGACAGCCAGCGAGCGCACCACGTCGTTGGTTCCGAACGCCTTGAGGCCCGCATCGGCCGAAGCAATGATGGCAGCGATGCCGTCCTCCATGAGGCCCTGCAACGCCGCGCCGATCACGCCAAACGTCAGCCAAAAGACGAGGCCCATGATCACCAGAAACGCCGGAATGGCTGTGTAACGACCTGTCAGGATGCGGTCAATCTTGACGGAGCGCACGTGCTCGCGGCTTTCGTGCGGCTTGACGACGCAGCGCCCACACACGTCGCCGATAAAGCTAAAACGCATATCGGCCAACGCAGATAGGCGGTCGGTGCCGGCCTCGCCCTCCATCTGGGTAATGATGTGCTCGATAGCGTCGAGTTCGTTGCGATCCAGGTGAAGCGCCTCGGTTACCAGCTCGTCGCCCTCAACCAGCTTGGTCGCCGCAAAACGCACCGGAATATGCGCCGTCGCGGCATGGTCCTCGATAAGGTTGGCGATGCCGTGGATGCAGCGATGCAGCGCGCCGCCGTCCGGGCCATCGGGCGCGCAGAAGTCCAGGCGACCGGGGCGCTCGCGGAACCGCGCCACGTGCAAGGCATGATCAACCAACTCGCCGATGCCCTCGTTGCGGGCAGCGCTAATGGGGACAACAGGCACGCCCAACAGGCTCTCGAGCAGGTTGACGTCCACGGCGCCGCCGTTGGCCGTCACCTCGTCCATCATGTTGAGCGCGATGACCATGGGGCGATCGAGCTCCATAAGCTGCAGCGTCAGGTACAAATTGCGCTCGATGTTGGTAGCGTCGATGATGTCGATGATGGCGTCGGGATGCTCATCCAGGATAAACTGGCGGCTCACGATCTCCTCGCCCGTGTACGGCGACAGGGAGTAAATGCCGGGCAGGTCGGTAACGCTTGCCTCGGGGTGGTTGCGGATGGTGCCATCTTTGCGGTCGACCGTCACGCCAGGAAAGTTACCGACATGCTGGTTGGAGCCGGTCAGCTGGTTGAACAGCGTGGTCTTGCCGCAGTTCTGGTTGCCGGCGAGGGCAAAATGCAGCGGTGCGCCCTCGGGCACGGCCGTCTTCGCGGCGCGGGGCGAATACGTCCCCTCGCCGAGTGCCGGATGCTCCGTCGTGCCGATTGCGGCGTTGGCGCGCGGACCCATATCGGTGTCGTGAACGCCCACGAGCTCGATGCGAGCGGCATCGTCCTTGCGCAGCGTCAACTCGTAGCCACGCAGGCGAATCTCGAGCGGGTCGCCCATAGGGGCGTACTTCATCATGGTGACTTCGGTGCCCGGCGTTAGGCCCATGTCCAAAATATGCTGTCGGAGCGCCTGATCGTCGGATGTCACCGATGCGACAACGGCGTCCTTTCCAATCTCGAGTGTATCGAGTCTCACGCGCTCATCCTTTCGTTAGACGCGGTTAACCGTTTACCGGGGCTAACCAACTCGTAACGACAAATGATAGCGCTCTGAACTATTTTATAAAGTCAAATACCGATGTTTACCTGCGCAAACTTTATGCGGTGCGCCCCGAAAGCTCTTTGCGCATACCGCTCAGCGAGATCGAAACGGAACCCGACCGCGCGGTAGCAGTGAGTCGATCACCCTCGACTGACCCCGTGCATGCAAAGGGCGCCTTGCCCATCAAGACATGGGAGATAGTACCCGAGAGTTCAAAGAAATCGCCTTCAGCGCGGGCACTCGAGAGAGCGATATTGAGACCCCTGACGTTTAGTACTGCCCTGAGCACGCCGTTCACCCCATGTGAAAACGTCACCTCGCCGCGTTTACTCCCCACCGGCGTCTGGGCCGAAACCACATACGTACCCTCAAGCATGGCTCCTCCTCTAAGCAGACTTTTTGAAACGGGCAAGTAGTCTACTTTTACATATGGCGCTCCAGGAAGCGGAAGGCTAGGCGGATCCAAGGACGGACTGCCACCTGCTTGTCCTCGTTGTCGACCGCGGTGTTGGCGTTGCCGAGCGAAAGGCCGTGACCGCCCTGGTCAAAGACGTGCATCTCGCAAGCGACGCCCTCCTCGGCCATGCGCTGCGCAAACGGATAGACCTGCGCAATCGGCGCCGTCTTGTCGTCCGAAACGCCCCACACAAAGGTCGGGGGCATCTGGCGCGAAACGTGCGTGGTAGGGCAAATGTCGGCCAGGTGCTCATCGGTCGCCTCGCCGCCCGTCACCATCGACAGATAGTCGTTGAGCAAATCGCGCCCCGTCTTGCCACCCGTCTTGGGCACGCGCAGGTCGATGCGCGGGTCGCGCGTCTGCATATCGCGCACATAGGCAAGGTCGAGCAACGGATAGCCCAGCACCACGGCGTCGGGACGAATATCCTCCGGACGAGCCCCGGCAAGGCCCGCGAAAGGTCCGGTCTTCCACTGCGTTGCCAACGAGGCGCAGATCATGCCGCCCGCCGAGAAACCCACGATGCACACGCGCTTGGGATCGACATGCCACTCGTCGGCGTTGGCGCGCACGGTAGCGACCATCTTGGCGAGGTCCGCCTGCGGGTGCGGAAAGCTCACGTCGCCCGTGGCGCTCGTCACATAGTTGAGCACAAAGGCCTGGTAGCCGCGGTCCAAAAACGCAAACGCCACCGGGTCCTGCTCGTGCGGAGCGATATGCGTAAACCCGCCTCCGCCGCAGATGATCACCGCGGGGCGGCGGCCATTGGGCTTGTCGGGCAGCGGCTCGGCACCCAGATACGTAAACGTCGCCGGATAATCCTCGGTCGGCTCCTCGCCCCACAGCGCATGGTTCTCAATAATCATAGGTGCTCCCTCCGTGCGATTCGTGCGCACTCGTTTTTCGCACCTTAGCGTACCCCACTTGAGCCCGCGGCGCAGAAACACCCCCGCAATAAGTTGGCCTTCAACTGATATATCACAAAATCGCTGTTCAGAGGTATCGTTGGACAGCGTAAAATAGGAGCGCTGACCGTGCTGGGAAACACGTACGAAACGTTTCCGGCAAACCACACGCGTGCAACATGCGCGCCTGATACGTTGGAGGCATCTATGGGTCTGCTCGATTCGCTCAAGTCCACGTTCACTTCGTCGGGCGAGGCGTCCGTTCCGCCCGCAGCAAGCTTCGCCACCCGCGAAGGCGTCATCTACGCTCCTGTCAACGGCGTGCTCGTCAATCTGAGTGAGGTTCCCGACGAGACCATCGCCTCGGGCATGCTCGGCCAGGGCTACGGCATCGAGCCCATTACCGGCACCATTTACGCCCCCGCTAACGGCCGTATCGGCGCCACCACCGTCACCAACCACTCCATCGGCATGATCACCGAGGACGGTCTTCGCGTGTTCATCCATGTTGGCCTGGGCACCGTGGAAATGAACGGCAAGGGTTTTGCCCGCTTTGTCGAGATGGGCGACACGGTCAAGGCCGGCCAGCCGCTCATCAGCTTCGACCGCGACGCTATCAAGGCCGCCGGTCACGAGGACATTGTGACCGTCATCATCTCTGAGCTCGACCGCCTCAAGAGCATCGACCACGTCGGCGAGTCTGGCACGCTTATCGGCGGCAATCCGCTCGTCAAGCTTGGCGATCCGCTGCTGGTTGCCAAGACCAAGTAGCCAGGCCCCGCGCCACACAGCCAAAAGGCACCTCGTCAGGCGCCCGCGACCATTTGGCCGCGGGCGCTTTTCGTTTGAAAAACCATCCCGCCAATGCCTTATCTGTATAGCCCAAATGAGCCGAGCTGCTAGAATATCGAACTGTATGGATAACTATCATTCAACCGTTATGGGAGGATACGTGAACCGCACCAAAATCGCGCAGCTCTATGCCGATGCCGAGTCGCTCGGCGGCCAGACCGTCACCGTCGCCGGCTGGGTCAAGTCCGTCCGCGACATGAAGAACTTTGGCTTTGTCACGCTCAACGACGGCAGCTGCTTCCGCGACCTGCAAGTCGTCATGAACCGCGAGGCACTCGACAACTACGACGAGATCGCCCATCAAAACGTCTCGGCCGCACTCATTTGCACCGGCACCGTCAAGCTGACCCCCGATGCACCCCAGCCTTTCGAGCTTTCTGCCACCTCCATCGAGGTCGAGGGCGTCAGCGCCCCGGATTACCCGCTGCAGAAGAAGCGCGCAACCGTCGAGTTCCTGCGCACCCAGCAGCACCTGCGCCCGCGCACTAACCTGTTCCGCGCCGTGTTCCGCATCCGCTCTGTCGCGGCTGCCGCCATCCACCGCTTCTTCCAGGAGCAAGGCTTTGTCTACGTCAACACCCCCATCATCACCACGAGCGACTGCGAGGGTGCCGGCGAGATGTTCCGCGTGACCACGCTGGATCTGGACAATCTGCCCAAGACCGAGGACGGCGCTGTGGATTACAGCAAGGACTTCTTTGAAAAGCCGGTCAACCTGACCGTTTCCGGCCAGCTGGAGGCCGAGGCTATGGCCATGGCCTTTGGCAAGGTGTACACCTTTGGCCCCACCTTCCGCGCGGAGAAGAGCTTTACCACCCGCCACGCCGCGGAGTTCTGGATGATCGAGCCGGAGATGGCCTTCTGCGACCTGAACGGCTACATGGACAACGCCGAGGCCATGATCAAGTACGTCATCCGCTATGTGCTGGACAACTGCCCGGACGAGATGGCCTTCTTTAACCAGTTCATCGACAAGGGTCTTGTCGAGCGTCTGGAGCTGGTGGCAAACAGCGAGTTCGCCCGCATCAGCTACACCGAGGCGATCGAAATTCTGAAAAAGAACAACAAGAAGTTCCAGTACCCCGTGGAGTGGGGCGTGGATATCCAGACCGAGCACGAGCGCTACCTGACCGAGGTGGTGTTCAAGAAGCCCGTCTTCGTCACCGACTACCCGAAGGAGATCAAGAGCTTCTACATGAAGCAGAACCCGGACGGCAAGACCGTGGCCGCCGCGGATATGCTGGTGCCCGGCATCGGTGAGCTGATCGGCGGCAGCCAGCGTGAGGAAGACTACGACAAGCTGGTGGCCCGCATGGACGAGCTGGGCATGGACAAGTCCACCTACGACTGGTACCTCAACCTGCGCAAGTTCGGCGGCGTGGAGCATGCCGGTTACGGCCTGGGCTTCGAGCGTATGATCATGTACCTCACGGGCATCCAGAACATCCGTGACGTGCTGCCCTTCCCCCGCACCGCTTACGGTTTCTAAGGATTAAATTCAACCCTCTCAGTCAAAGCCTGTCGGCTTTGCCAGCTCCCCCGAAGGGGGAGCCTATTGCGGCTCTTGGATAAAGGCAGCATAGCCTCTCCCCTCGGGAGAGGTGGCATTGCGGAGCAATGACGGAGAGGGTTGTTTTCAACAAGGAGATAAATACAAGTGGAAAATATCGCTCCTGCCCTGTTGGACTGGTTCTACGCCAACCGCCGCATCCTCCCCTTCCGGGAGGACCCCACGCCCTACCATGTCTGGCTGAGCGAGATCATGCTGCAGCAGACCCGGGTCTCGGCGGCGCTGCCCTACTACGAGCGCTTCCTTGCCGCCCTGCCGGATATCCCCGCGCTGGCCGGATGTGAGGAGGAAAAGCTGCACAAGCTGTGGGAGGGGCTGGGTTATTACAGCCGGGTGCGCAATTTGCAGAAGGCAGCGAAGATCGTCTGCGCTCAGTACGGCGGGCAGCTGCCTGCTGATTACAACGCCCTGCTGGCCCTGCCCGGCATCGGGGAGTACACGGCGGGGGCCATTGCATCCATCAGTTTCGGTCTCCCGGTTCCCGCCGTGGACGGCAACGTTCTGCGGGTGTTTGCCCGGCTCTACAACGACCCCCGGCTGGTCACCGACCCGCAGGTGAAGCGGGAGTTCACGGCACGGGTCATGGAGCACCAGCCGCCCGCAAAAGCCGGAGACTACAATCAGGCTCTGATGGAGCTGGGCGCGCTGGTCTGCCTGCCCAACGGCGCACCTCTGTGTGAGCAGTGCCCGCTGGGCACGCTCTGCCGGGCCCGGGCCGCAGGCACCGCCCTCTCCCTGCCCCAGAAAACGCCCCCCAAGGCCCGGCGCATCACACCGGTCACGGTGGCGCTGGTGCTGAACGAGGGCCGGGTGCTGCTCCAGCAGCGGCCCGCCAAGGGCCTGCTGGCCGGGCTGTGGCAGCCGGTGCTGTGGGAGGATACCACCCTTACCGCCGCAGAGACCGCCGCCCGCCTTGCTGCCCTGGGGCTGGACTGCACAGGGGTACATTTCACGCCCCTGCCTGCGGCCAAGCACATTTTCACCCACATCGAGTGGCACCAGAGCGGCTATTTCCTCACTGTGCCGGAGCAGCCCGCCCCCGCAGGCTGCGTCTGGGCCGGAAAGGAGCAGCTGGAGGCCGCGTATACCCTGCCCGGTGCCTTCAAGGCCTACAAAAAGCTGCTGCTGACCAAATTGCTGTGATTCCCCGGATTGATGAAATTTCTGCATTTCGGATTGTAATTTTTTGCTTTTCCGGGTATAATAGCCTTATCAAAATGAACTCCGGTTCCATGAACCACCGTTCCCCACCAGAAAAGGAGTGTGTCCTATGAAGAAATCCTGTCTGATCGCTGTTATCGCCACGCTGGCCGCTGTGGCCGGTGCGCTGGCCGCCGTGGCTGTCTATCTGCACCGCCGTGAGAAGGAGCTGGACGAGTACGAGCGTCTGCTGTTTGGCGAGGATAAGGCCGAGACCGTTGAGCCTGCCGCAGAGCAGCCCGCAGAAGATCCTTCTGCCGAGGATGCCGCAGAATAAACCAAACACCGAAAAGCGCACCCGGCTTGTCTTTTTTCGACTGGTCGGGTGCGCTTTTTCATAACGGCATCCCCTCTCAGACGCTCTGCACCTGAAAGGGGATGCCGCCTAAGGAGTACATATCCATGAAACGATTTTTGTTGTGGGTCGTTGGTGTCATTCTGGGCGTTGCCGTGCTGCTGGGCGCGGTGATGACCGTAAGCTATTCCTTTACCGGCGAGGGTTCCCGCCCGGCGGCAGACACGCAGTTCGGCGGGCAGGCGCTGGAAGTGAACGGCTCCTGCTGGCAGGTGCCGCTGCTGGGCGGCGTGTTCGATAAGGTGTTCACCAGCCCGGAGACCCTGACTGTGCAGAAACTGGGCGTGCTGTATGACGCACACCCGGCCCTCGCCCTGCCCGATTGGGCCAGCTACACCACCCTGACCATCGAGAGCGACATCGGCAGCATCGTGTTTGCGGGGTCGGCCTCTCAGTACGAGGACTTTCTCTTCCCTGCCAACGGGGATTACAAGGCAAAGCTGACGGTCTGGCGGCTGCCGCAGGATTACCTTGCCACCCAGTTTGAGGGCGGCTCCACCGGTGCCATCCGCAGGAACCTGGGCGTGGAGCACCCGGCCAAGCCCACGGGCTGGTACAGCTACTCCTTCCGGTTCACCCTGCAGGCCAGCGCAGAAGTCGCCCTTTCCACCGAGCGGCTGGAGCAGGGCGGTGTGGCGGCGCTTTCCATCACCGGCCTGACCGGCGAGACTGCCCCCACCGTGGAGACCGACCTGGGCAGTGTCCAGTGCGTCCGGCTGGGCAGCGGCTGGCGCGCCTACATCCCCGCCGCCTACAACGCTTCGGCGGGTGGGCACACGGTCAACGTTACCGTCAACGGCGAGACCTTTGCCCGGACGCTGACCGTTCTGCCCAAGGATTTCGGCACCGTGGAGGTGGAGCCGGAACCTGCATCCACCGAGGCCGCCAACGCCGAGTTCCGGAACAACATCTGGCCTCTGTACGAGCAGCCCGTGCGGGAAAAGCTCTGGGCCGGTGCCTTCCTCTGCCCGGCAGAAAACTACATGACGCTGGTGGATTTCGGTCAGGTCAAGGTGACCGGCGGCCAGCAGGGCAGCCGCTCCAACTCCACCCAGCTCTACACCATCCCCGGTGAGCCCTGCCGTGCCCCGGCGAATGGCGTGGTGGTGTTTGCAGCCGATCTGGCCCTCACCGGCAGCACCGTGGTCATCGACCACGGCTGCGGCGTGCGCAGTTATCTGTACGGCCTGCAGGAGCTCTCCGTGACCCGCGGCCAGACCGTGGAGCGGGGGCAGGCTGTCGGCGTGCTGGGCGAGGAGCTGACCATGGACTTCAAGCTCGGCAGCAAGAGCGTGAACCCCTGGCCCCTGTTCCAGACCAGCGGTGGGTTATTCTGGCAGGAGAAGGGCTGATCCTGCAAAAAATTTGCAGAAACTTGTAACGCTTTCTCCTTTTTTGCGTTATTGGGGTGAAAGGCCATGAAAAAGGAGGGCAAAAGACGATGAAAACGAATTGTGATATCATCCGTGACCTGCTGCCGCTGTATGCGGAGCACATCACCAGTGAGGCCACCAACGCACTGGTGGAAGAGCATCTGGCCGAATGTGAAGCCTGCCGCGCCGAGCTGGAACAGATGGAGCAGCCGGTGCCGGTACGGCCGGAAGCGCAGCCGGATGCGCCCCTGCGCAGGATCAGGGCCGCCCTGCAAAGAAGGAGCATCCGTGCAGCAATCGGCTCTGTGCTGGCAGCCCTGTGCGCTCTGGCAATGATGTTCTGGATGGGCACTGCCCGCGTCCCGGCCACCGCAGAGCAGGCTCATTTCTGGACCTACAACCGCAAAGAGAATGGCGCAGACATCTGCATTCTGGAAGTGCAGGGTGAGGGTGTCTGGCTGGATATGGAGGACACCTTCAGTTGGGGCAAGCCGCAGATCACTGTGCGGGCCATGCGCTACCGCTTTCCGGGCGTGCATCGGGTACTGACAGCCCTGGTGGATTCTGATCAATCCACTGTATGGGTCATGGTGTCTCGCACCCAGCTGCTGACCGTGGACTGCGCAGACCAGACCCTGTACTACCGCGATGGACAGCTGGTAGACCGCTACATCGTGCAGGAAAACCCGGACGGTACCTTCGACTACGCCTACGGCACCGACCAGGAATACGGCATCGACTATAAGAAGGGCTGAGCCTATGGACATCGACAGCATTTACCGGCTCTACTTCCGGGATGTGTTTCTGTTCCTGCAGGGCCTGACCCACAACGAAGCGCTGGCCGAAGAACTGACACAGGAGACTTTCTTCAAGGCACTGGACGGCCTGAAGGACTACGACGACCGGCAGGATGTACGGGCGTGGCTGTTCACGGTGGCCCGCAACGCCTATTATTCCCACTGCCGCCGGACAAAGCGCACTGCCCCGCTGGAAGATGCCGAAACCGCCCCCGCCGACACTCCGGACATTGCCCAGCTGCTGGTCGATCAGGATGCGGCATTCACCGTGCATCAGTGTCTGCACACGCTGGACGAGCCTTACAAAGAGGTGTTCAGCCTCCGGGTATTCGGCGAGCTGCCCTTTGAGCGCATCGGGCTGATCTTCGGCCACAACGCCGCATGGGCCCGGGTGACCTACTACCGGGCCAAGACCCAGCTGCAAAAGATGCTTTCCTCTTCCACCTGACATTCCCTATCACAGCAGAACACCCCCGGCCCAAAGGCGCGGGGGTGTTCTTTTTTGTGCGCAGGACTCAGATCGTTTTTGCCTGCTCAAGCTGACCAAAATAAAAGGGGGTTAGGGCTTCGCTGATTGTTGCGTTGGCAACTCCACCGCAATGGTAGTGCCCTTCTCCGAACTTTTCTCCACCCAAACGGAGCCGCCGTGGAGGTCGGCGATCTCCCATACCAGTGAGAGCCCCAGTCCTGCGCCGCCGTATTCCCGGCTGCGAGACTTGTCCACCCGGAAGAAGGGCTGGAAGATACTGCGCTGATACTCCTCCGGGATGCCGCAGCCGGTGTCGGAGACGCGGAGCAGGAGCTTTTCCAACTCCTGAGTGACAGAAACCCGTACCGAGCCGCCCGGCCGGTTGTACTTGACAGCATTCTCCGTCAGGTTGAAGATCAGCCGGTAGATCAGTGCATCGCTGCCGGTCATAATGCCGTCGCCCTCCGCCGTCAGCGTGACGCCGAGCTTATCTGAGAGCGGCGCAAGATCTGTGAAGATCTCCTCGATCATGGGAGCGAGCTGGATCCGCTCGTTCCGCGCCACCTGCCGCAGATTGCTCATCTCCAGCAGTGTCCTGGTCATCTGTATCAGCCGTTCCGTCTGCTCACGCAAAAGCGTGAGGAACTCCGCCGTCTCCGGTCGCACATCAGGATGCTCCGCGGAAAACAGCTCCAACTGCGCCTGCATTAGTGCCAGTGGCGTGCGCAGCTCGTGGGCGGCGTTGCCGGTGAACTGCCGCTGGGCGGCAAAGGCGTTGTTCAGCCGCTCCAGCATCTGGTTGAACGAGCGGCTCAGCTGCCGGAACTCCGAAATGGCGTCTTCATCGATCCTCATATCGGCAAGATTGTTCAGCTGCACCTGCTCCACCTGCGAGGCAAAGCTGCGCAGGGGCTTGAGAGCGCGTCCGCTGACGAAATAGGCGAGGATGCCGCTGAGCAGCGTTACCGCCGCCGTGATGTACCAGTTGGTGGTGCGGAAGCGCCCCTGCACCCCATCGACGACGATGGTCAACTCCTCGTTGGGCGCTATGAGCTGCGGGTCAAAGCTCGCCGCTCCGCCATCATTCAGGATCACCGTGCCGCCGCCTTGCAAGCTGTCCGCAATGGTGTCCATATAGTACACACCGGAGGAGCACAGCAGCAAATTCATGGCCACGCAGGTGATGCCGATGAGCAGGACGGACATCAGCGTGATGCGCCACTGCAGGGAAAGACGCTTCATACTTCCTCGCCTCCCATCAGATAGCCCTCGCCGATGCGGTTGCGGATGGGGTCATAGCCCAGCACGGCGCGGAGCTTTTTGCGCAGGGCGGAGATGTGGACGCGAATGGAATTGCTGAAGCTGTCCACGCTGTTGTCCCAAACGTGATCCATCAGCTCTTCCTGACTCACGGGCCGCCCCTGATGCACCATCAGGTATTCCAGGATCCCCGTTTCCTTCCGGGTGAGCGTCAGCGTCTGCCCGTTGACGGCGGCGGTACGGGAGCGGGTGTCAAAGGTCAGGCCTCCGCAGCTTAGCAGCACATCCTGCTGGGTGAACTGCCGCAATGTCAGGCTGCGGATGCGGGCCTCCAGCTCGGCGAGGTGGAAGGGCTTTGCCAGATAGTCGTTGGCCCCGGCGTCCAGCCCCTGCACCTTGTCCTCCACCTCGCTGCGGGCGGAGAGGATCAGCACCCGCGTCTCCCGGTCGGTCTGCCGCAGGGTGCGCAGCACCGTCATGCCGTCCTTTTTCGGCAGATTCAGATCAAGAAGCACCAGATCGTATCGCTCCACGCCCAGAAGCGCCAGCGCCTTTTCCCCGTCATAGCAGTAGTCCACGCTGTAGGCCAGCCGCCGCAGGCTGCGGACGATGGTTTCGCACAGGGCGCGTTCATCTTCAATTACTAAAAGGTGCATGAGAGCCCTCCTTTTTATTTCTTCGTTTTTTGTGTTGCTTTCATTATAGCAAAAACAGATAAGGTTTGCGTTAAGTTTTCGTTCTTAACAGAGACTTTAACTCTCCCGCGCTATGATGGGGGCAGAAAATCGGAAAGGGTGATGAAAAATGAGCTGCGGGAAAAAGGCAGCGGCGCAGATCGTGCTGCTGATGGCCGGAGCCGCCATGCTGTGCTTCGGTGTCTGGCGGGGCGAGGCGGCGACAGTGCTGAGCAAAGCAATCAAATTATGTCTGGAGTGTGTGGGCATTGGGTAAAAAGTTTTCAGGCGTTTCACAGACCATGTCCCGCTTCCGGGGCTGGATTCAGGCGGGGGCGACGCTGCTGACCAACCTGCATCTGCCGAACTTCCTCAAGGGAGGACTGTATCAGGGCGCTGGGAAAACCGTCTGCGTGCCGGGGCTGAACTGCTACTCCTGTCCGGCGGCCTCCGGAGCCTGTCCCATCGGGGCGTTTCAGGCGGTGGTGGGCTCGTCCAAGTTCAGCTTCTCCTATTATATCACAGGTTTCCTCATTTTGCTGGGAGTCCTGCTGGGACGCTTCATCTGCGGTTTTCTCTGTCCCTTCGGCTGGCTTCAGGAGCTGCTGCATAAAATCCCAACGAAGAAGCTCTCCACGAAGAAGCTCAAGCCTCTGCGATACCTCAAGTACGCCGTTCTGCTGGTGATGGTCTTCCTGCTGCCGGCGTTCCTTGTGAACGATGTGGGCATGGGAGATCCGTTCTTCTGCAAGTACCTCTGCCCCCAGGGTGTGCTGGAGGGGGCTATCCCGCTCTCCCTTGCCAATTCCGGCATCCGGGCGGCGCTGGGAAGCCTGTTTACATGGAAATTCGGCATTCTGCTGGCGGTGATCGTACTGAGCGTGCTGTTCTATCGTCCCTTCTGCAAGTGGCTGTGCCCGTTGGGCGCATTCTATGCGCTATTCAACCGGGTATCCCTGTTTCAGATGAAGGTGGATAAAAACAAGTGCGTCTCCTGCGGGAAGTGCGCCAAAGCCTGCAAGATGGACGTGGATGTGACAAAGACTCCCAACCACACCGAGTGCATCCGCTGCGGGATGTGTATCCGCGCCTGCCCCACAAACGCCGTCCGCTTCCGCTGCGGCTTTGGCGATGGGAAAGAAACTACAACAAAAATAAATACGGAGGAATCAAAATGAAGTTTCAAAAGTTTACTGCGCTGCTGCTGGCGGTCCTGCTGGTGCTGTCTTTGGCGGCGTGCGGCACAAAGGACAACGAAAAAAAAGCGGATATGAGCAGCAATGACTCTGCCATGACCGACGAGCCCAAAAATGCCGAGGAGGCACTTGCTCTGCACAAGGAGCTGCTGGAGCGGGAAAACACGCTCCTGTCGGAAAATGCCGAACTCTGGGAGAAGGTGTTCATGGCGGCCGATAAGGGCATGACCATGCAGGAGGACGGGAAAAACTACGGCGACTTCCTGCTGGATACCATCGAGGGTGCCAAAGACCAGTTCACCGACAAGGAGTATGAGTGGCTGAAGGAGTCGGTCACGGAGATCAGCAATATTGAAAACAAACTGACCGAGCTGGAAAACAAGTACCCCGAGATCATGCAGGAATCCACCGACGGCGATATGAGCGTGCCCGCAGGCAGCGACATGACCAATCCGCCCGACGACGGCAGCATGCAGAAATTCCCCTCCTTTGAGGGCAAGGATCTGGACGGCAACGAGGTCAAGAGCGACGAGCTGTTCTCCGCCAACGCCGTCACCGTGGTGAATTTCTGGTTCACCACCTGCAATCCCTGCGTGGGCGAGCTTTCCGAGCTGGACGCACTGAACAAGGAGCTTGCGAAGAAGGGCGGCGCACTCATCGGTGTCAACACCTTCACATTGGATGGCGATGAAGCGGCAATTTCCGAAGCAAAAGATGTACTGGCCAAGAAGGGCGCCACCTATCAGAATGTGTATTTTGACTCCGACGGTGAGGCAGGAAAGTTCACCACCAACATCTTTGCCTATCCCACGACCTATGTGGTTGACCGCAACGGCAATATCGTGGGCGAACCCATCGTAGGCGCCATCACGGAAGAGAAGCAGGCGGAGACGCTGCAAAAGCTCATCGATCAGGCGCTTGCCGCCGATATGGGCTGACAAACGGCTCGATCTCCTCAAATGTTTTTTTGTTTGAACATAAAAACAGCGC
>ENA-OVGB01001669-OVGB01001669.1-human-gut-metagenome-genome-assembly--contig:-NODE-1669-length-18787-cov-6.754751_pt1 | contig 18787 bp, 17 predicted proteins | sample MGYA00237767_ERZ505413 | MGnify/ENA primary metagenome ERZ505413 (study PRJEB26158, sample SAMN06016410) | human gut metagenome | biome: human gut; feature: ankylosing spondylitis patient; material...
TGCAGGAGGGGAGCTGATTCTTGGCTGGCGGAAATCTGCGTTGTTTTACAAAAGTCCGCTGTCTGAGCGGCTGCAAGACGCGAGTTCGGACTTTTGTAAAACGCTTTTAGCAGATTCCCGGCAGCCTAGAAGCCAGCCCCCGACGAAGCCCCGGCGGCAGGCAGCACACGCCTCACGGGCGTCCCTTTCACAAAAAAAGCCGAACCAGCCACATCCCGCAGCCAGTTCAGCTCAAACCATACAACTACAAACTCACTCACCATCAACCCAGGCAAGCAGCTTCCCGGTAAAATGCCGGTTAAAGAAATGAATCACAGGTCCCAGCCCAAAAGCCGTCACCAGCGTACCAATTCCAATCACACCACCTGTCAGATAGCAGATCAGCGCACAGAGCACATCATTGGACATTCTGTGCCAGAAATAAGGAATCTTCGGCCATCTCTCTGTCATGATCAGGGAAAGGCTATCATAAGGTGCAACTCCCTCATCCGGCATCTGATACATAGACAAGCCCAGACAACAAATCACAACACCAACGCACAGTGCCACCAGTCGAATCGGCAAAGCTGTAAGCTCCAGTCCAAACACTCCCGTATAAATATTATAAAAGAACGTAGTAATATAAGCCAGGCACACCGCATTCACAACAGTTCCAATTCCCAGGAATCTTCTGCCAAAAGCAATCTCAATGATCAATAACACGATATTTACAATCAGCTGAAAGTTACCATAAGCCATACCAAGCGTATCTGCAACCGCCATATTCATACCACTGAACGGATCTGTTCCAAGCCCGGCCAGCTTGAAAATTCCAATCCCCATACCTGCAAAAACATTTCCGATACACATGATCAGAACATGCTTCCAGTTAATGTTCTTCAAATACTCCCCCATAAACCTTCTACCTTATCCTCTCTGAAAATATTGTCAGGCAGATATCCACGATCCACCTTCACTGCGCAGGATCCATACCGGATAATACCTTAATAACCAGCCTGCTGCAACGCTTATATTCTATCACACCACCTCACCCCTGTAAAACACAAAAACCCCAGGAAACAACAAAAAGCAACAAAAAAAGACATCCGGCAGACCACATTATATGATCCGCCGGACATCTCTCTTTTTCATATCACGCTGTTAATTCAATCTCACAATCACCAGTCAATCCCGAAGCTCTCATGGCAGAGCCTCGTCATTTCAGATATCCCGAAAAATTTTTCCAATATCAATATTATTTAATGAACTTAACCTCTGGATAAATCGCCTGCTTGGCAGCCTCTTTACGCTCATTAAATACAACCTTGTTCTCCTCAAACAGGTTACGGCCCTGAGCATCAATAGACACGATCAGCGGACCAAACTCCTTAACCTTATTGCACCATAAAGTCTCAGGCATACCAAGCTCATCCCAGTGATGCTCAACAATCTTCTCAACCTCTGTAGCAGCCACAACTGCACATCCAGCCGGGAAAACACAGTGGATCGCACCGAACTCTTTGCAGGCACGCTCAGTATTCGGGCCCATACCACCTTTACCAACGATCACTCTGACACCAGTCAGTTTTGTAAACTCATACTCGAACTTCTCCATACGCATGGAAGTTGTCGGTCCTACAGAAACCATCTCGTAATCATCCTCTGTACCTTCGATCTTACGAACGATCGGGCCGGCATGGAAAATCGCTTTGTTGCGGATATCATACGGAAGCTCTCTTCCATACTCAACCAGACGACGGTGAGCAACGTCACGGCAGGTCATCAGATCTCCGTCCAGCCATACAATATCGCCGATTTTGATATCAGCCAGGTCTTCTGCGCTTATAGGTGTAATAAGAACTTTTTTATCTCCTCTGATTTCGATCATGATTTTTCCCTCCGTTTATATTAAGCATTAAATTTCCATGTGGAATGAGTATCACAGGTTACTGTAAGATCCGGATTTACAACCAAATGTCCACGACGGTGAGACCAGCATCCAACGTTTACTGCAACACCGATGGTAGATGGATGACGCGCGGTATTCTCGATGTTAACACCCATTACAGAATACTTTCCGCCCATACCCTGCGGTCCAAGGCCGATCGCATTGATACCGTCCTCAAGAAGCTTCTCCATTTTTGCCGCGTTTGCGTTGTCATTGTGAGAACCGATCGGACGCATCAGCGCTTTCTTGGAGTTCAGGGCAGCTGTCTCTACAGATGTACCTACACCTACACCAACAAGAAGCGGAGGACACGCATTCAGTCCATAAGTTGTCATCTGATCCAGAACAAAATCTGTAACACCCTCATATCCTGCGCCTGGCATCAGAACCATTGCTTTTCCAGGAAGAGTACATCCGCCGCCTGCCATGTATGCGTAGATCTCACATTTATCGCTGTTCGGAACAATATCCCACCATACAGTCGGAGTTCCTTTACCAACGTTTTTCTTTGTATTGTACTCATCAAAAGTCTCAACGGAATTATGTCTTAACGGTGCTGCAAAAGTAGCCTGAACAACAGCATCTTTCAGAAGTGCTTCCAGCTCATTGATATACGGGAAATTTGTTCCGCATTTCAGCCAGAACTGAAGAACACCTGTATCCTGACAGCTTGGGCGGTTCAGCTCTACAGCAAGACCCTGGTTCTTTGTCATTGTCTCATAGAGAACTTTTGGAAGTGCAGCTGTTTCCTGAGAACCAAGCTCTTCCAGTTTCTTAACTACGTCATCCGGTAATTTTTTTCCAATATGGGCAACAAAATCTGCTACCATGTCTGTTAATACTTTAACTCCATTTTCCTTAGTCATGATTTACCTCCTGATATGGTTCGATGGTTTAATGTTTTTTAGTTACATAGGTTTTTGTTGGTTGTTTCATCATTAATTTTGGCTGATTAATGGTTAAGATAGCTTTTTGGCTTATTTATCACTTCTCCTGTACTGTATGGTCAGTACAGAAGGGAATGAACTTAATTGATCAAAAATGTTGCTGGTCACAAAGTGAACAGTAACTCAAAAATTTCTCTCCTTACGGATAAAACGGGAACAGGATCGGTAACAGGATCATACAGATCACAAAAGATACCAGGATCAGCGGCAGACCGGATTTTACGTAGTCTTTGAATTTGTATCCTCCAAGACCAACTACCATGGTGTTTGCCGGCATACCGATCGGTGTTGCATATGCACAGGAACCTGCGATAACCGTTGCGATAACAACAGCTCTCGGATCTGCTCCCAGGTTGTTCGCAAGAGATACCGCGATCGGGATCATCAGTGCTGTGGTTGCTGTATTTGACATAAAATTTGTCAGTACACAGGTTACAATAAAGATCACCAGAAGAAGAAGGATCGGACTTGGATCAGATCCAAGAAGTCCCACGATTTTATCTGCGATCAGCTCTCCGGCTCCGGTTGTATCCAGCGCTTTTGCAAGTGTCAGAGAACCGCCGAAAAGAAATACAACTTTCAGATCAATGGATTTCAGTGCTTCCTTCTCGGAAATAACTCCTGTCAGAACCAGGATGATCGCTCCGATACATGCAGAAACCTCAATGCTGATACCTATCTCTTTCTCAAAGATCATTGCAAGGATCACAAGGATCAGAACTACCAGAGAAACGGTCTGTTTCCACTTCGGTACATGGCTGAAATCCTGCTGATCTTCAAGCGCTTCCCCGGATGCATTCTTTCCGTCCGGAAGAAATTTATATCCGATAAGGATAAAGTAGAGGATTCCGATCAGAAGCATTGGAACTCCAACCGGTGCATACATAAAGAAGCTTGTGGAAAGCCCCATCTCCTGAAGTGCATTCACACCCATCAGGTTTCCCGGTGCACCAATGATAGAAAGGTTTCCACCAAGAGCAGCGGCAAATACCAGCGGCATCAGAAGACGGCTTCTGGAATAACCGGACTCATCAGCGATTCCACAGACTACCGGGATCAGCACTGCTGCGGTACCTGTGTTGGATAAGAATCCGGACATTACACCTACAATTACCATGATCGCGATGATCAGTGTTTTTTCTGTTCTGGCAAATTTTGTGACCAGTCCTCCGATCTTATTTGCCATTCCTGTTTCAAACAATGCCTGGCCAACTACAAACATGCCAACGCAAAGGATTACGTTACTGTTTACATACTGTGAAAACGTTGTTGTCGCATCCACAACTCCTGTAAGGGTCAGGCCGATCGCACAGATCGAAGCCGTCAGACCAAGAGGAATTTTTTCAAGGATGAAACTGATAATGGTGAACACAAGAAACAGCAATGTGATAGTTGTCTGAGACATTTCTGTACTCTCCTTCCATTAAGTTTTGGTTTTCTCCTGAAAAGTATAGGCCGTACACGTTTCTTTTGATGGTTCCATTATAACCGGTGTACATATAAAAAAACAAATTAATGAAACACATATCCCCATAAAAAAATTTTATACTCTCAATTTTTAATGATAATTTTTATGCACTATTACCACAAAACTTTCTCGTTTTCAAATGAATATGGAATTTTTCACATGTCCATGATATCTTTATAATGACAGTCAGCTCCAAAGAGCATGTCCTGTTCCGCATTTCTTTCGATAAAAAACAGCGAAATCTGTCAAAAATTTCATCTGATCATACACGGAGAGAAGGTATATTATGACACTGAATCAACTACGCTATTTCTGCACAGCCAGCCGCTGCCACAGCATCACAAAGGCAGCCGAAGAATTATATGTGACCCAGCCCACCATTTCCATGGCTATCCGCGATCTGGAGATTGAATTCGGGATCAGTCTTTTTTCCAGAAAAGGAAATCAGCTGAGTCTGACCCAGGAGGGAGAGTCCTTCTACAAAAAAGCTACCTATATCCTTCAATATTGTAATGAGCTTCAGGCCGATTACTCCAGCATGTCCAGGATAAAGCCCCCTCTTCGCATCGGGATCCCTCCCATGCTGAGTACCGTATTTTTTCCGGAACTGCTTACGGCGTTTCACGAAAAGCACCCGGAAATTGCCGTAGTACTGGAAGAATACGGATCTGTCCGTGCCTGCAATCTAGTACAGGATGACACCCTGGATGTAGCTTTGGTCAATATGGAACAGTATAATATAGATAAATTTCACAACACCGTCCTGGCCAACGACCAGGTGGTTTTCTGTGTGAGCAACGACCACAGGCTGGCAGAAAAAAAATCAGTCACAACAAAAGATATGGCGAAAGAGCAGCTGATCTTTTTCAATGCTGACTCCGTCCAGAATCAGATCCTGAAAACTCGTTTTGAGATGGATGGCCACACACCCAATATCGTTATGCGGAGCAGCCAGATCTACACCACCTTACAATTTGTAAAAACCGGAAAATATGGCTGCTTTCTCTACTCCAGCATGACCGATAAATTTTCCACCTCCAATGTTACCGGTATCCCGCTCAATCCACCTGTCCGCATAAAAATCGGCATGGTATGGAAAAAAAGCAAATATATCAGTGGCGATATGCTGACATTTCTGCATTTCACCCGCATGTATTACAAAGAACATCCTCTGATAGAAAAATAAAAATCCATCAAAATCCCGATTATATGTCGATTAATTTTTCTAATAAATGAAATTTTTTTAAAAAACCCATTGAAATCCATCAATTCATGTGATACCCTGTGTTACAGTGTATTTCTACACAGAACGAATGACCGCCACTACCGCACACAAAAAAGGTTCTGGCATCATTCAAAAATAAAAAAACTCAGGAGAGTCTCTTCAAATCAAAAGAGAAGAGCGCCGAAGGTGTACGCAGCACACAAAATGCTGTAAATCTCTCAGGCAAAAGGATGGAGGAAAGAGTAATGTTTACACAAATCAACAACTTTATCACATGGTTTGACGGAGTCGTTTGGGGACTTCCGCTGATCATTCTGATCCTGTTCACAGGATTTCTGTTAACCGCTCGGTTAGGTCTTTTACAGGTAAGGCACCTCGGAAAGGCACTGAAATTCATGGTAAAAAATGAAGAAGGCGGCGATGGTGAGGTCACAAGCTTCGGAGCTCTGTGTACTGCGCTTTCAGCAACCATCGGAACCGGAAATATCGTAGGTGTCGCAACTGCTATCGCAGCCGGCGGACCAGGAGCACTTTTCTGGATGATCGTAGCCGCATTCTTCGGAATGGCAACCAAATACGCAGAAGGACTTCTGGCGATCAAGTACCGTACCATTGACAAAGAAGGCCACGTTCTCGGCGGACCTTTCTACTACATCGAAAACGGTATGGGAAAACAGTGGAGATGGCTTGCCAAGATCTTCGCATTTTTCGGAGCAGGTGTGGGACTTTTCGGTATCGGAACCTTTACACAGGTAAACGGTATCTCATCTGCAGTTACCAATTTCTTTGACCCGGATAAAGCACACACAGTAGCACTTTTCGGAAATACATATTCCTGGGCAACTGTAGTTGCATGTCTGATACTTACCGTATGTGTAGGACTTGTCGTTCTCGGCGGAATCCAGAGAATCGCAAAGGTATCCCAGGTCGTTGTACCGTTTATGGCAGTTCTCTATGTTGCACTGGCACTGATCATCGTGATCACAAACATCACTGCAGTACCTGCAGCGATCGTAACTATCGTAAAATCTGCTTTCACAGGAAGCGCACTTGCAGGTGGCGCAATGGGAACCATGGTCGTAGCTATGCAGAAGGGTATCGCCCGAGGCATCTTCTCCAATGAGTCCGGTCTTGGTAGTGCCCCGATCGCAGCCGCTGCAGCTCAGACAAAGGAGCCGGTACGTCAGGGTCTTGTATCCATGACAGGTACATTTATCGACACTATCGTAATCTGTACCATGACAGGTCTTTCCATCGTCATCACAGAGACATGGAACACAGGTCTTGAAGGTGTTGCCATCACAACAGCCGCTTTCCAGAAAGGACTTCCTTTCCCACCGGTTGTAGCATCTTTCTCACTGATGCTGTGCCTGGTATTCTTCGCATTCACAACAATCCTCGGATGGGATTACTACGGTGAAAGATGTCTGGAATACCTCTTCAACAGAAACAAAGCCGCAGTTACAACATACCGCTGGCTGTACATCATCTGCGTATTCATCGGACCATATATGACAGTAGCAGCTGTATGGAACATCGCAGATATCTTCAACGCCCTGATGGCGTTCCCGAACCTGATCGCTCTTCTTGCCCTGAGCGGTGTGGTTGTAAAGGAAACAAAAGATTTCTTCAAAAGACATAAAAATTACGAATAAGAAACTGCAAACACGCACAAACCCATAAAAATCCCCCCTAATATCATACAAAAAAGACGCGTACCTCTTTATCATCCGATAAAAGGCCGCGTCTTTTTCATTATAAAATTCCTACGCCAACGTCAGGATTTCCATCTGATGTGTAAGCTCTGCCGCATCCAGAGACACATCACTTCGTATATCTTTTTTCTCAAGCCGGATACACATTTCCTCTCCACCTGTCATATGGAAAAAATTATCCTCAAGAATTACATCCGCATCAGTAAATCCAATAGCTGTAAACGGGCTGAAGCAGCTGCTCTTCAAATGGATCACAAACGCATCCTCATGCTCCTCCACCTCAGCGGCGATCTCCGGTTTATCCAGTTCCAGATATTTATATGGAACAAGAGTCTCCACATCACGGAGCACTTTTCCATCAGCAAGTGTCACTTCTGCCTCAAGGAAAATCTTATACTTCCTGTCTTCCCATCTGGAAACATCCACCGCCAGGATCTGCCCGGACTCCTGCACACCCACAGTGCCCTTTCCGGTAATCTTCTCAAGGATCTCGCATTCCATATTTTTCACATAAAAGACAACCTGATATGGCTGCGCTTCCATACTTTCATTTTCCAGATATACCTGCATGGTATCCTCATCCCGGCACATGCTCACAGCCTGTGGCGCATAGAATTTTTTCGCCATATAGTGAAGCGCCTTCCAGCGGCCAAAATAGTCGATGCTTGCCCAGGATGCCACCGGCCAGTTATCGTTGATCTGCCAGTAAAGAGTACCCATACAGCGGCCTCTGTGGCGTCTCCAGTGGTCCACTCCATACTTCATGGCCATTCCCTGGAGGATCTGGCTCACATAGAGAAGCTTGCGGAAATTCTCCGGATAACGGAAATTCTCGGAAAGGTAATACAGGATCTTTCCGTTGGCTGCAGGATTTTTCTGGTGGTTCTCCATCACCCTGGAAAAAATATTCCGGTCTTTCTCTTCCGTAAAACTCTCCACAGTTTTCAGACACGGGAAGGACTGGAAACCAAATTCCGAACAGAACCGGAAATAATGCTTCTGATAATCCGTAAAAGGCTTCTGGCCATGCCATACATCCCAGTAGTGACAGTCCCCCCGGTTCTCATCATCCGGCTCATCAAAACAACCCCCGGAACTCGGAGAAGACTGCCAGAAAAAGGTCTCGCTGTCTGCCGCTTTCACTGCTTTTGGCACCACATGCTCAAACATTTTTATGTAGTCCGCACGAAGATATTTCGACTCACTCTGCACCTCCGGCCAGTGATCCCAGGCAGATTCCATCTCGTTATTTCCGCACCACAGTCCCAGAGATGCATGATGACGGAGACGTTTTACATTTTCTGTAATTTCCTTCGTGATATTCTCTTCAAATTCTTCTGTAAGATCATAAACATTACAAGCAAACATCAGATCCTGCCATACGATCAACCCCATCTCGTCACAGAGATCATAGAAATGATCCGAAGGATAATAACCGCCACCCCACACACGGACGCAGTTAAAATTGGCACGTTTACAGGATTCCAGAAGGTACTCCTGAAGCTCCGGCGTGATCCTGGAATAAATACAGTCCTCCGGAATATAATTTCCGCCCATGGCAAAAATCTTCACGCCATTGACACAGAACGCGAACTCTTTTCCCCAGAGATCTTTTTCCTGGCTGATGGTAAGAGTACGGAGACCAATGCGCTTCGTTATAGTTTCCAGAACTTCGCCATCCTCATCCAGAAGTTCCACCTTAACTTTATATAACGGCTGATCGCCGTAGCCGTTTGGCCACCAGAGTTTCGGGTTGTGGATTCTTCCCGTCAGAGTTACAGAATTACTGTTCAACAGTACAGCTCCATCTGCATATATCTCTAAGTCTCCAGTCTCCTGAACCGCATGTCCATTTCCACGGACACTCGTCATATCCTTCCGGATACTCACTCTCACCTGACACTTATCCACAGCATCGCCGCTCACAGCTACAGTTGTACACACATCCACAGCATTATCCCCATGCCTTTGTGTGATCTTCACATCCTCAATCCTCGGATGACTGTACGCTTCCAGATAAATATCACGGAAGATTCCGGCATCAATCGTCTGGGGGCCCCAGTCCCATCCAAACATGCAGTGTGCCTTACGGATCAGCTGGTTTCCTTTCATTCCGCCGCAGGGAACATAATGGATCTCTTTATTCTCTTCATACTCATAATCTTCGATATACTTAAACACCGACCGAAATACGATCCGGATCTGGTTCTCACCGGAATGAAGAAATCCTTTCACATCCAGTTTCCAGGTACGGTGCATATTATCTGTAGATCCGGCTTTTTTTCCATTGATATAAATATCCGCAAGTGTGTCCAGTCCCTCGCATACCAGGATCACTTTCTTCTCATTAAGGACATCCTCCGTAACCGCAAACGTTCTGCAAAATTCATAATCCTTCCAGAACAGTTTCCTCGTAGCATCTTCATTGGTGCGGTAAAAAGGATCTTCGATCTTTCCGGCCCCGTAAAGTCCGGAAAGCACAGATCCCGGAACCTGCACTGCACATAATGTATCTTTCCCCGCTTCCGCCAGCTCCCACCGGCCATTTAACATAATCTTCCTCATAAAATATACCTTCTCCTGTAAAAATCCCCTTGCAGACTATGGCATTTCCATCAATTACTATATCAAACCTGACTGTTCAGAATATAACTTCCCGGAATTACTACAGACTTTCTTATATTATTCTGTAACACATTCGTTTTTACAGTCCTATATTTGGGACTGTTGTATTTTTGCAATCTGTCCTATAATCCGGACTTTATTTTTATTATCCTTACAACCCTTTTTATAACTTTCCCCCATAATTCCGGTAATTCTCAATATAATCCAGGATCTCCTCCGGATCTTTCATGAACCGGCACATATCCACAACATCTCTTGCCATGAATTTCTCCCCTGCCGTATACTCCAGAAGGGCCCTCATGCTGTCATAATATCCGTTGATATTATAAAGAACGATCGGCCTGTCGATCCGTCCCAGACTTTTCAGTGTCAGGATCTCAAAAAACTCCTCATACGTACCAATTCCACCAGGTACCACGATGGTCGCATCGGAACGGCTTTCCAAAAGGTGCTTCCTCTCACGCATATTTTCCGTAAAAATAAACTCTGTACAATGCTCATACAGGACTCCCGGCTTGTCAAAAAATCGCGGTGCGATCCCCAGGATATAACCTTTCTCTCTGTCAACGCCACGGGCCGCCGCACCCATCAGACCTTCTTTTCCACCACCAAAAACAAGGCCGTGGCCACGTTTTCCCATCAACCGTCCCAGTTCCTCTGTTTTCTCATAATAGATCTTTTTCAGCTCTGCGCTGGACGCTCCATAGATACAAATATTCATGATTCTGTCTCCTTCCCTGCTGCCTCCACAAATGCCCGGAGAAGCTTCAGCTGCTCCGAGGAATCATACATCATCTCCGGATGCCACTGTACAGCCACCGCAAATGGATGATCCTCAAGTTCCATAGCCTCCGGCACCCGATCTTCGGACCAGGCTGTGATCCTCACATTCTCCCCGGCATCTTTTATCGCCTGATGATGAAAAGAATTCACCCGGATATCTCGCTTCTCATAAATCTTTTCCAATATACTGGCTCCGGCAATTCTCACTTCGTGCCACGCTACATTTCTGGGGTACTTATCCCCGAAATGATGTTCAAAACCGCCCTCTTTTTCCAGATCCTGATACAAGGTCCCGCCACAGGCCACATTCATGATCTGAATGCCACGGCAGATCCCGAGGATCGGCTTTTTCTTTTCCAGCATAAAATATCTGGAAATCGCAATATCTTGCTCATCCCGCATGGGCATGATTGTTCCGCAATATCCTTTCGGAAACGCCCCATACCGTTCCGGTCCCACATCATGTCCGCCGGAGATCAGCACTCCGTCCAGTTGGTCCAGAAACGGCTTCGCCGCCTCCAGATCTCCATACTGCGGGAGCAGCACAGGAATCGCCCCGGCTTTTTCCAGAATATACACATAATCACCACTGACAAAATCCCAGTCCTGCCCGGTGATCCCCATACCTGAAACCATTCCAACAGCATCCCTGTAGTCAAAATTACAGGTGACGCCGATCACAGGTTTTCTTTCCCTCATCCTTCTCCTCTTTCCACCAAAAAAATAATTATTTTTTCAGTACTTCCAATATTTTTATCGTCTGTAACACATCCTCTTTTCTGCAACATTCAATCGTCCATGTCCGTTTTTCTGTCTGGGGCAGTAATGCAAGTACTTTTTCATAAGGGATATTCCCCTCCCCAAGAGCTGCATGGGAATCCCGGTCGCCGCTGTTATCATGAACATGCACATGAGTCACATAAGGCGCCAGCTTCTCTGTCCATTCCAGCACCGGAATCTTCGAATAACAGTGGGCATGCCCCATATCAAAACAGAGATGAAAATTCGGATATTTTTCCCCCATCAGTTTATAAACATCCAAAACCGGATCAATCTGCGGGTCAAACACATTCTCCATGACAACTTCCAGTTCTTTATGCGTTTCCAGAAATTCTCCGAAAAACTCCGCCACTCTCTCAGGCCATCCCTGAAGGTAGTGGACAAAAGGATTCATGCAGGTATGATAAACGATCTTTTTTGCCCCAAGTTCCACACCTGCTGTATAAGTTTGGTGAAAACGCATCATAGTAATTTTTCGCACTTCACTGTCAAAGGCTGCAGGATCGATGTTCATAAAAGGCCCATGCAAAGTCAGTCCCCGGCATCCCATAAATTTCAGTCGTTCCCGATAACTGCAGACAGATTCCTTCAGATGATCCAGATTGTCCGCAATGGAAAATTCAATACTTTCGATTCCCACTCCTGTCTGACTGATGATTTCCTTCATCTCATCATCCGGCAGAAGATGACTGATATATATCATGATTATTTACCTCTGAATATAACTTTTGCCGGCCTCTGCTATCAAAGCAAAGACCGGCTTTCCGTCATTTCCGATACATCTGGAGTGCATCCGAAAATGCCTGTTATTTTATTATAATCTGACATACACATGGGGTCAAGCAATTGCCGCTGCCCGAAACTCCCATTTTAGTTTTTGATCTAGAACTTTTTATACGAGAACTTTTTCTACAGCGTTTTTCCAGCCGCTGTATTTCTGCTCTCTTTCTTTGGAGCTCATAGATGGAATAAACTGATTGCGGTTCTTCACCTCAAAAATGCTCTCCATCTTATAAAGTCCGCAGCTTAATCCAGCCATCAGGCCAGCTCCGAATGCGGAAGATTCCTCACATCTCGGAAGGCTTACAGTTGTTCCCAGGATATCACTCTGGAATTTCATCAGGTACTGGTTTCTTGTAGGACCACCGTCTACGCAGAGCTCTTTTACAGTCATTCCATCTTCTGCCTTCATCATCTCCACAATATCTGTGATCTGATATGCGATGGATTCCAGAGCTGCTTTTACAACTTCTTTCTTTCCGGTAGTTCTGCTCATTCCATAGATAATGGCTTTTGCATCGGATTTCCAGTAAGGTGCTCCCAGACCGGAAAATGCAGGAACCAGATAAGTAGTATCGTTCTTATTCGCCTGCTCTGACATTTCCTGAGTCTCACCTGGAGAAGTGATCAGTCCCATGTCATCTTTCAGCCATGTGATCACTGCACCTGTGTAGTTGATGTTTCCTTCCAGAACATAGGTAACTTTGCCGTTAAGTCCCCATGCAAGAGAAGTTACAAGACCAAGATCTGACATGATCGGTTCTGTTCCTGCGTTCATCATAACAGAGGAACCAGTTCCGTATGTAGCCTTAACCATTCCTTTTTCAATGCAGCCCTGTCCGAACAGTGCACCCTGAGAGTCTCCGATCACACCACAGATCGGAATCGGTGTCTGGAAATATCCCTCGAAATCTGTTATTCCGTACTCTCTGCTGGAATCACATACTTTCGGAAGCTGCTCTGCGTTGATGCCGAACCAGGTACAGATCTCTTTATCCCATTTCAGGTTATGGATATTGAAAAGCTGGGTTCTGGATGCGTTGGAATAATCTGTTGCATAAACCTCGCCTTTTGTCAGTTTAAACAGAAGCCAGGTGTCGATGGTTCCCAGGCAGAGATCGTTGTCTCTTTTTGCCTGTTTTACTTCCTCCACATTCTCCTGAAGCCATGCAAACTTCGCTGCTGGGAAATACGGGGAAAGATGCATTCCTGTCTTCTGACGGATGATCTCTGCCACACCGCCGTTTTTCTTCTGCTCACGGTCCGGGTCAATCATCACGTTTGTTTTGATCCGCTCACAGATCTCGGAAGCTCTGGAGCACTGCCATACAATGGCAGGTGCCAGAGGCTCGCCTGTGCTGCGGCTCCACGCTGCGGATGTTTCTCTCTGATTACTGATTCCGAGACACGCGATCTCTTCTTTCTGGATTCCGGCTTTTTCCACAAGGTTCTTTACAACCTGGATGGTATTGCTGTAGATCTCGGAAAGATCATGGGAAACCCAGCCTTTTTCGTTGATCAGCTGTCTGTGAGGAAGGTCTGTTCTGCAGACCAGGTCACCATTCACATCGAACAGGATCGCTTTTGTTCCCTGGGTACTCTGATCAACCGCAAGAACATATTTTTTTTCCATAGTTTTCCCCTTATTTCAGCGCGTCTTTTACAGTTTTTGCAATTCCTTCTGCGTTCATTCCGTAGTAGTCAAATACTTCCTTGGAAGTTCCGCTTACAACCGGTGCGTCCGGAAGTGCGATGTTCAGAACTTTACGTGGGCACTCAGTGCCAACAACCTGGCTTACCATGGAACCAAGTCCGCCAAATGGTGCATGCTCCTCAGCAGTTACAACAACTTTTGCGTTGGATGCTGCTTTTACGATTGCTTCTTTGTCCAGAGGTTTTACACAGTACATATCAAGAACTGTTGCGTGAATGCCATCTTTCTCAAGAAGTTTGGCAGCCTCGTAAGCCGGGCGTACCATCTCGCCACATGCGATGATTGCTGCGTCTGTACCTTCTGTAAGAACCGTTGCCTTGTCCATTTCGAACGGGCAGTTGTCCTCTGTATAAATATCCTCAACCGGATTTCTTCCTACACGGATGTATGCCGGTTTCTCATCTTTCAGAAGTGCTTCGATCAGTTTTGCTGTCTGGAAACGGTCACTTGGAAGATAAACTCTCATGTTCGGGATTGCGGACATAGCAGCGATATCCTGTGCGGAATGATGGCTCATTCCAAGAGCACCGTAGCTGATTCCACCACTGATTCCGATAAGTTTTACATTTGTGTTGGAGTATGCAACATCAATTTTGCACTGCTCATAGCTTCTTGTGGAAAGGAAGCATGCAGGAGAAGCTGCGAAAGCTTTTTTACCACAGTGTGCAAGACCTGCAGATACGCTGACAAGATCCTGCTCAGCGATTCCCATCTCAACGAACTGCTCCGGATATGCGTCTGCAAAAGGTGCCAGAGATGCAGATCCTCTGGAGTCACTGCAGAGAACAACGATATCTTTATCGGTTTCCGCTTCTTTTAAAAGTACGTCACAAATTGCTTTACGGTTTGGAATCTTATTCATAATTACAGCTGCTCCTTTCTCTCTTCAAAATCTTTCATGATCTGCTCATACTCTTCCTGGCTCGGTACGTGATGATGCCAAGCAGCTTTGTTCTCCATAACTGCGGAGCCTTTACCTTTAACAGTATTCGCGATCAGGACTGTCGGCTGGCCTTTTGTCTGTTTTGCTTCCTCAAATGCTGCGTGGAGCTGCTCAATGCTGTTTCCGTCGGCAACATCAATTACATGCCATCCAAAGCTTTTGAATCTCTCATGAAGATCGTCATGTCCCATAACGTCCTCTGTATTTCCGGAGATCTGAAGTCTGTTACGGTCAACGATTGCACAGAGGTTATCCAGTTTGTACTGATGTCCTGCCATAGCAGCTTCCCATACAGAACCCTCTGCAAGCTCACCGTCACCCATTACTGTGTATACACGATAGTTTTTCTTGTTCATTTTTCCGGCAAGTGCCATACCTACGCAAACCGGAAGTCCATGTCCCAGAGAACCGGAGTTCATCTCAATTCCCGGAAGTTTGTTGTTCGGATGTCCGATATACTGTGTTCCAAATTTGCTGAATTTCTCGTTTACTTCTTTGATATCAAGGAAGCCTTTCTTTGCAAGTACTGCATAATAAGCTTCTACAGAATGACCTTTACTCATAACAAAAAGGTCTCTGTCCGGATCATTCATATTCTCCGGGGAAATATTCATCTGGTCAAAATACAGAGTAACCAGAGTCTCCATAACACTCATATCACCACCGATATGTCCGCCTTTACCGGCAACGATCATATCTACTGTGTCTTTTCTGAGATCATACGCAAGTTTGCTTAATTCTCTAAAATCCATGCTGATTCCTGTCCTTTCTTTTTTCAATCTATATTTCATATTCACAGCCCGGCACATTTTTTATCCTGGAAAAACGTGCTGCTGTGTTTCCTGTTTATCATTCTCCGCGAAGATATGCCTTAACATCTTCCTCAATCGGGTCATAAAGATCCGGTGTTACGCCGATATATTTGCATGCCTCGTAAAGTACCGGAACAACGTTCTTGTGGATACCAACACAGTGATGGATGTATGGTCCCTCAACCAGTTTTGCCTCAAGACGTTTGATGTTCTCAACCTCAACCCAGAGGTAAGTTCCCATACCTTTCGGGCCATCAATACCTTTTGCGTTTCCAAGAAGAAGAGAATACTCTCCGTTATCTCCGTCAAAACGAACCAGAGAAACATCGCCGTGTTTTGCCTCAGCTGTGATGCTTCCCGGATGATCGAATGCCAGCGGGTAAGTAAGCTTCGGTGTCTCTTTTGCGATGGAAATCGGCCATGGTCCGCAGTGCTGAAGAAGCTCGCCATTCTCTACGTCAGGATGACGGATTGTCCAGTCAGCGAAGAAGCTTCTTGTCTCGCCCATGCCAGCTGCCTCTACCATAAGAGCTGTGATTGCACCATGGATATCTGTCTCACATACAGTCGGGATTCCCTCGTCATTTAACAGGGAGTTTGCTGCACATGGCATAATTCCAAGCTCGCTCTGAAGCTGGTTCCAGCACTGGATTGCGATTGCTTTGCAGCCGTATTTCTCAGCCAGATGTTTCATGGCAACCTTAAGAGCTGCTACGTTCTCAAGCTCGTCCTCTTTGATGCAGATCTCCATGTTGTCACGGCAATACTGCATAACCTCCTGAACCTCTGTCTGCTCTGCTTTTGCTTTCTTTACTTCATCGGTAAGCTCCGGCATCGGGATCGGTGCAAGCTGGATGTTGAATTTCTCAAGAAGCTCGCCCTCGTTGCACATGGTTGTCCAGAAATCAAACGGTCTTGTGGAAATCTGAAGAATACGGATATTTTTGAATGTTTTAACTACATTACAGACAGCAAGGAAATCTTTGATTCCTCTCTCGAATACCGGGTCATTCAGTCTGCAGTTTGTCATGTATGTAAACGGAACACGGAATCTTCTTAAAACTTTACCTGTTGCAAAAAGTCCGCACTGTGTATCACGAAGTCTTGTTCCGTCTGGCTCAGGTCTCTCATCCAGAGGCCCCCACAGAAGAACCGGAACATCAAGAGCTTTTGCAAGTCTTGCACACTCATACTCTGTACCGAAGTTGCAGTGTGGAAGGAAAAGTCCGTCAACTTTCTCTTTTTTGAATTTGGCGATGATCTTCTCAAGTCCCTCATCGTTGTAGAGAAGTCCCTCATCGTTAATGTCTGTGATATCTACGAAATCAACGCCAAGCTCCTCAAGTCTCTTAGCAGTAAGTCCACGATATTTTACTGCATCCGGTGCGCTGAAAATACTTCTTCTGGTTGGTGCGTAACCAATTTTAATCTTGTCCATGTTTGAACTCCTTTCATAAATCCATGTTTTACCTGTTTCTATGTGATTCATTTTTTTATGTTCATCTTTGTTATCTGTATAATATCTTGATTTCTACTTTATTTCTACAAAAAATAAAGTGATTTCTACTTTATTTTTCACTTTATTGTTGTAGATGCAAGAAAAACATTTTATAATTAAAACAGTTGAAAAAATACAGTCAGGAAAAATTATACCGATATACAGACACAACTCTACATTCAATACAGGAGGACTATCGATATGGGAATTACAGCAAAAGAACTGGCCGCCAGATTAAATCTCTCCGCCACCGCCGTCTCCATGGCCCTGAACGGAAAACCTGGCGTCAGCACAGAAACCCGAGCTCTGGTTATCCGGGAAGCAGAAAAAGCCGGCTATGACTTCAGCCGGCTTTCCATGAAAAAAAATGTGACAGGCGATATTTATTGCATTATCTGCCGTGCCCACAACGCAATTTTAAATTATACTCCAATTTTTTCAGAGCTCACCGAAGGTATTGAACAGGAATGCCGTAAAAACGGCTATCATCTGAAAACCTTCCAGCTCTACGAAAAAGCAGACGATCTCCAGAAATACATCGAAGAACTCCGCATTTCCCAGTGTGCAGGTGTCATCCTTCTGGGAACCGAAGTCTCTGCTTCCGTATGCCATGAATTCCTTCAGCTCTCCGTCCCTGTCATTCTTCTGGACTCTTACTTTGACTCTGCGGACTGCAGCTGCGTACTCATCAACAACGCACAGGGAGCCTACCTGGCCACCAGCTACCTCATCGACCGCTGTGGTCGCCAGCCGGGACACCTCTGCTCTTCCTACAGGATCACGAACTTCCGCGAAAGGACACACGGTTTTCACCGGGCAGTACGCGAACACGGGATGTCCACTGCCAAATCCATCATTCACGAACTCTCCCCCTCCATCGAAGGAGCCTTCTCCGACATGCTGGAGATCATCGACAGCGGAACCCCACTGGCAGGCGCCTACTTCGCAGACAACGACCTCATCGCCATCGGCGCCATCAAAGCCCTGAAACTCCGCGGCTACAAGATTCCCGAAGCCATCACCATCGCAGGCTTCGACAACATCTCCGAAGGCCGCGTCATAGACCCCGCCCTCACCACCATCGACGTCCCCCGTAAATTCATGGGAGAAACAGCCGCCGCCCAGCTGATCCGTGAGATCCGGACCTCCGTGCCACATTCCGTAAAAATTGAAGTATCCACCACACTGATCAAACGGTTTTCTGTATAACCGAAATCCTTTTCTGTAAGAGAATAGGTTCCGCTTTTTCCGGCAAATTTTTTCGCTTTTCAAAGCTGAGTAAATTGCGAGGAGGGGAAGCATTCACAGTTGCGAAGGCCATTTCCCCTCCTCGCGCTCCTCCCCTCCGGCCACGCAAATTACTGTAGGTTATGGAGATATGTTCAAATACTGGCGGGGCGATGGATGCCACGGTATTGGATATGAAACGCTGTGCCGATTTATTCCTATTCTCCACAACTTTTTTTCAGGCAATCACTTACTCCCATCAAACCACAAGGAAACTCAGCCTTTCCTCCCAGCCGTCCAGCGCAGCGCTGACGGCTCATCCAATTCTCTGAAATCCACTCAA
>ENA-OVGB01001678-OVGB01001678.1-human-gut-metagenome-genome-assembly--contig:-NODE-1678-length-18701-cov-2.684651_pt1 | contig 18701 bp, 14 predicted proteins | sample MGYA00237767_ERZ505413 | MGnify/ENA primary metagenome ERZ505413 (study PRJEB26158, sample SAMN06016410) | human gut metagenome | biome: human gut; feature: ankylosing spondylitis patient; material...
TGAGGATGGTGACGGCCTGGGCGTAGGTCACCTTGCTGTCGGGACGGAAGTAGCCGTCGAAGCCCGTTTCCACCAGCGCTTTCACAATCGCATTCATGTCCAGGCTGCCGTTTTTCGTCAGATGACCGCTTTCCTCGAACGATGTGTCCGGCAGAATCTTCACGTTGCGGATGTGCATGAACCCGATGCGCTTCATCGCGGAGTACTTGCGCACCAGCTTCGGAATGTCGTTCTTGGGCGAGCAGCCGAGCGAGCCGGTGCACAGGCACATCGTGTTTGCGGGACTGTCCACAATTGCCAGGTACCGGTCGATGTTCTCTTCGCAGGTGATGACGCGCGGCAGACCGAAAATCGGATACGGCGGATCATCGGGGTGCAGCGCCATCACCACGCCGCATTCCTCCGCGACGGGAATCACGCGCTTCAAGAAATACTCGATGTTCTTCCACAGTCCTTCTTCGCCCAGTTCGCCATACGCGCGGATGAGGTCGCGAACCTCGTCCTGCGTGTAGCTGGAATCCCAGCCGGGCAGGTGAATGTCGTCCTTGAGCGGGTCAAGTCCCTTCATCTGATCCCAGTACATGACGAGGCTGGTCGAGCCGTCGGCGGCTTTCTTGTCCAGCTGCGTGCGCGTCCAGTCAAAGACGGGCATGAAGTTGTACGTCACGCACTTGATGCCGTACTTGGCGCAGCGGCGGATGGATTCGCAGTAATTGGCAATGTGGCGGTCGCGTTCCGGTCTGCCGAGCTTGATTTCCTCCGTCACCGGGATGGACTCGACGACATCGAAAATCAGCCCGTGCGCCGCGCACTCATCCACCAAATGCTTGATGGATTCTTCCGGCCACACCTCGCCGGGCTTCACATCATAGACGGCGGAGACGATGGAGCGCATACCGGGAATCTGGCGAATCATATCCAGCGTCACCGGGTCGCTGTCCCCGTACCAGCGGAAAGAGCTTTTCATGGGTGGATGTCCTCCTTACATAGCCGCGGTTTTGCCGCCTGTGGTCTGGTATTTCTCGGCGTCTTCGGTGGTCTTGATGGTATCCATCGCCTGTTCGAGCGTCATGCCATCATTGACCGCCGCTTTGCGTGCACGGTTGACCGTCTGAATTTCCTTCATCTTCGCGCCGGTCAGGCTGTAGCCCTTCATCGCCCATAGCGTCGCCGCCCATGCCAGCATCGGAATGACGCAGAACATGATGATGACAGCGACCTTGATGCCCGTAGAATAGGGGGTCGCGTCGGTCGGCAGTTCGCTCAAGCCCGCGCACCACAGGAAGATAAGCGCCACCAACGTCTGCGCAAGAGAGGAAACCAGCTTATCCACCAGAGAGAACAGCGTACCCATGATGCCCGGAATATACTTGCCGGAGCGGTACGTCTCGTAGTCGGAGCAGTCCGCAACCATCGGAATCGGCATATCCGCCGTGGCGTAGTACGCGCCGTAGCCAATGCCGAAGCAGAGGATAAACAGCACCGTGTAAAGGTTGATGGCGCCGCCGCCATTATAGGGGAAGCTCAGCAGCAGGTTCGGGTTGCTTACGCTGCTGACAATGAGCAGCGCCAGCACGCCGATGTAGCAAACCAGCGCAATGCCGACGTACTTCTGCAAGGACGCCTTCTGTCCCTTCTTCTGGCTCGTGCGAACGCTGAGCAGGAAGAACGGCACCGCGAAAACATAGCCCAGAATCATCATCGGCAGATACAGGCTGTCATAGTTGCCCATCAGGATGCCGTAAAGCGCCAGCAGCACGGTAGTGTTCGTGGCAATCGCCAGCGCCAGCTTGCAGCCCGCGCCCGCAACCATCAAGCGCTTCATCGGCTTGTTGTTGCGGATGATTTCCATGTACTCGGACAGCTTGACCTTCTCCTGCTTGCTGCCGCCAATGCCGTAGTATTCCGGGCGATCCTTCTCGGCAATGCCGATAATCGCCAGAATCGTCAGCAGGACGGACACGCCGATGCCGATGGGGGTAATAATCGCATACAGTTCCGGACGCGCGTAGCCGGATACAACGACTGCGCCGCTCTCATCAAGGATGTTATACGCATTCTTAATCAGCGGAATTAGGAACTGCATCACGCCCATGCCCAGCATCGAGCCGATGGTGTTGAAGATGGTGAACATCGGGCGCTGATTCGGGTCGTTCGTCAGCACAGTCTGACCGGCGCGGGTAACGCTGGTCTGGAACGTGTAGCCGATGACCCAGACGAAGTAAATCAGCGTAAACAGGATGTAGCGCATCGCCATCATCGTTTCCGGAACGAGCGGAAGCAGGATGTACAGGCAGATAACGGAAATCGCCATGATGACCGAGCCGATTACCATGAACGGGCGGAACTTGCCCCAGCGGGTGCTGGTGCGATCCATCAGCGCGCCAATAATCGGGTCGGTAATGGCGTCGCAGATGCGCATAATCGTAACCATCAGGGAGGCATACAGCCCTAACTGCAGGATACTGGAGCCAAACTGCGCCACATACGACAGAATCAGGACAAAGTACACATTGGTTGCGCCGTTGTTGAGCGGGAAGAGCGCCAGCTGATACAGTTTTGCGCGGTTCACGCCGTCATTTTTCGCGGTCGTGTTGGACATGCTCTTGTGACCTCCTTAGTTATCCACCCAGTTCGACTTCTGGGCATTCTTGTTCTTCACGAGCTTGTACGCCGGGTTCGGCTTGTCCACCTTGTGGAAGTGCGCCGTGTCTTTCTTTAAACCGGAGAACGCTTCCACGTCCAAATCGCCGTCAAGCGGCACGGTGAACGTGAACACATGGTCGCTGCTGGTCTTTTTGCCGACCGTCTTGCCGTTGACCATCAGCGTCACGGTGTCATCGGTGGAGTAGACCTTGATGGTCGTCTTTTTGCCGCAGCGGTCGACAAAGCGCTTGGAGCAGATGTGCACAAAGCGGTCGCTGCTCCACCATGCCTTGTAGAGGTAGAAGCTGTCCTTCTTTGTCTTGCGGTCAAAGGTGACAAGTCCCTTGTGGTTCATGCCGGGTTCGCCGCCCTGATCGCGCGCGTCCGCCGCGAAGTCGAACATGTTCCAGACGTGGTTCGCCCACATCCACGGATGCCGCCGGAAGCACCGCAGCATGTACTCGTGGTACACCGCCTGATACTCCTCGGTGTGGTCGTTGCGGCGCGGATGGTCGGAATGCAGGTTCGGCATCCCCTCTGCGCCGTACTCGCTGTACCCCAGCAGGCGCTTGGGGTAGCACAGGTGCCAGAAGCCAATCCACAGGTCATTGAGGAACAGCCCCGGCACATACCAGCCCAGATACAGGTTCCAGCTGACGACATCGGTGATGTGCGCAACCTTGTTGAACGGGCCGCACATCGCGTAGCACGCCAGCGTGGTGAAGCGGGTCGGATCCGTTTGATGGATCATGTCGTTGAGAAGGCGGTGGTTGTCCAGCATGTCCTGCTTGTCCTTCGTCGCGATGGTGATTTCGTTCGACACGCCCCAGCAGACGATGGACGCATGATTGTAGTTCTGCTCAATCAGCTCTTCCATCTGGCTGATGGTGTTCGCGCGACCGTTGGGCATGTGCTTGCTGATGTAGGGGATTTCCGCCCACACAATCAGGCCGTTGCGGTCGCAGAGGTCGTAGAAATACTGGTCGTGCTGGTAGTGCGCCAGCCGCAGCGTCGTCGCGCCAATTTCGCGGATGAGCGCCATATCCTCGTCGTGCATCTCGCGCGTGATCGCGTTGCCGATGCCCTTGCGGTCCTGGTGGCGGCTCACGCCATGCAGGTCATACGGCTCATCGTTGAGGATGAAGCCGTGCTTTTCGTCCACGCGGAAGGAGCGAACGCCGAAGGGAATTTCCAGTCGATCGGTGACGCTGCCATCCACCGTGACTTCACAGCGCGCAGTATAAAGGTAGGGATCTTCCACGCCATGCCAGCGGCGCGCCTTCGCCATCTCGATGGTCGTGTCCAGCCCCGTGCCCGTGCCAACGACGCGCCCCTTGCGGTCAATAAGCGTCACGACCACGTCGCCCGCCGTCACCCGGCTCTGTACGCGCACCTTCGCGCCCGCGCCTTCGGGCGTCGCCGTCACGCGGATGCCGGACGAACCGAGGTAATCCAGCGCGAAATGCGCCTTGTTCACCACCAGCAGACGAACCATGCGGTAGATGCCGCCGTAGAACGTGAAGTCCGCCATCTGCGGATACACGCGGTCGTTCTTGCTGTTGTCCGCCTTGACAACCAGCTCGTTCTCGTCCGCCAGCAGCCCGGTCAGGTTCGCGCGGAACGTGGAGTAGCCGCCGTCGTGGCTGCACACGTTCTGCCCGTTCAGGCTGACCTGCGCAGAGGCGTTCACGCCGTCAAATTCAATCCACACTTCCTGCGTGTCCGGGTCGAATTCAGGCTTTTGAAGCGCCAGCGTGTAAGTGCATGTGCCGCGCTTGTAGTCGTCGCCGCCGTCCTGCCCGTCGATGGCGTTCCATGTGTGCGGAATGGAGACTTCGCTCGTCTGACCGTCCAGATTCGTGAACTGCCAGCCGTCCTTGAGTTCAATGATGTGTCGCATGTCGGAACCTCCTTGGGAGAATCAAAAAAGACGCAAAAGGCTCCGCCCATGCGGGTGGAGCGAAGGATTACGCAGCCTTCTCTTTGCGAGTGTACACAGCGATTTCGCCGATGATGAACGCGCCCAGCGCCAGTCCGGCAAACCAGAGGAAATTCGGGTCAAAGCCCTTTTCGTCAATCGCCACAAACACGTCGGTAACATACCAGTAGCACTTGTGCGCAAAGAAGCAGATGGCGGCAAACGGCGCAAACGCGGCAATCGCGCTCGCCACACCGTACTTCTTCAGCCCCACCAGCGCGCCGGACACCACGCCACCGCCGATAAGCAGCAGCACAACCCACTGGTCATAGCACACGCGCTGCGTCGCGCCGAACTTGCCGCCAATCACCTGATAGATGACCGCCGCCGCAATCGCCAGCACCGCGGAGACGAGCGTCGCATAAACGCCAAAGCCCTTCTTGGTAGAATTGCTCATGGAAAATGAACTCCTTTCATCAACCGGAAACACGCCGACTTCTGCCTTCGCCCGGTTTCTGCCCCGTCAGGGGGATTTCCTGATTTTTTTGCACCGCAAAGAAACGGTGCAGCCATTGCCCTATTCGCATAGGGATTGTTGCATCACCGCGCAGCCAAACGAACCTTTGCCGCCTCCGCTGGGAGGAACCGCATTTCCTCATCAGCCTCTGAACGGCACACGTTGGGATAGAAATATTATGTCATATTTTGACCATCGTTGCAAATCGTTTCCGCGCCGCGCGAATTGGGAAAAGACAAAAAAACGTGCTCTCGCGTCACACTCACGTCAATTCACGTCAATTGTATTCCGTTCACGGCATAAAATCTGCCGTATTTGTGTATCTTTTGTTCTTGCGACGCTTGTGTTCCTTTGTGCGACAAACGTTCTTCACTTTTGTGCCGTTTTGATATAGAATAAGGATAGAATGTGGCCGGGCGGACACAGGGCGGTCAACTACGCGCATTGATTCCCCCGATGTTTCCCCGGCGCAAGAGTCTCCGCCACCGCATTGGCGCTGTGATTTGACATTCACTCACAGGGCGTTTTTTTCGTGTGCAGGAAAAACGTCATTTGAAAGGAGAACCCGATTCTTATGAAATCTACCTCCAAGCATCGGACACTGAAAAAAGTGTTCCTGAATGTCACGGCGTGCCTGACGGCGCTGGTTGTCACGGGCAGTATCATCGCCAACGAGTGCGAAGTGCAGCTCAACTCCTTCCTCGGCACGAGCAGCACCAAAATCGTTACCAATCTTCCGGACGGCGTGACCGAAGAGGGCTACGTCCGCTACTATGACAGCAAGTACAGCACGCTGGCCGAACTGAAAGCCGCCGGCAACGCGAAGGTTCGCGAGGTCGAGGGCGAAGGCATTGTGCTCATGAAGAATGAGAACAGCGTCCTGCCGCTCGCCGCGGGCGCAAAGGTGTCCCTCGTCGGCGTGACGGCGATGGATCCCGTCTACGGTGGTACGGGCTCCGGCGCGGTGGACGCGGACGGCGCCCCGAACTACCTCGATGTGCTGACCGGCGCGGGCTTCGACGTGGTGGACAAGCCCCTGCTGAACTGGTATGTGAGCGAGGAAAAGAAGCGCAACGGCCACGAAATCGGCGAAGTCAAGTGGAAGCAGGTCAAAAAGAACCATGACGATACCCTGGGGCAGGGTGAAGACGTGGTGTACGTCATCGGCCGCGTGGGCGGCGAAGGCAACGACGTCGGCGCCGGCATCGAGGACACGTTCGATGAGAGCGGCGACTATCTGCACCTCAACGAGGACGAGCTGAGCGTTCTGGAAGGCCTGAAGGGCATGAAGGACGACGGCAATATCCGCTCCATCACCGTCATCGTCAACAGTGCGAACCCGGTTTCGATGGCGTTTGCGGATGAAGAGGATTACGGCGTGGACGCGGTGCTGTGGGTCGGCTCGGTCGGTCAGACGGGTCTGTACGCCTTGGGCGACGTGCTTTCCGGCGCGGTGAACCCGTCGGGCTCGCTGCCGGACACTTGGTGGAAGGACAATCAGCTTGACCCGGTGCAGAACAACTTCGGTGTTTACACCTACGAAGGTCAGGAGAACTACACCTATCCCGCCAACGCCAACAGCTACAACCACTATGTGGTCTATCAGGAAGGCGTGTATCTGGGCTACAAGTACACGGAAACGCGCTATGAGGACGTTGTGCTGGGCACGCCGAACGCGGGCAACTTCCAGTACAATAACGTCGTCGCGTACCCCTTCGGCTACGGGCTGAGCTACACGAACTTCGCTTTCTCCGATATGCAGGTGCAGAAGGTCGGCGAAGGGCTGAAGACCGAGTATCAGCTGACTGTCACCGTTACCAACACGGGCGACAAGGCAGGCAAGAAGGCGGTGCAGGTCTACGCGCAGAAGCCCTATACCGACTACGACGTGCAGAATCACATTGAAAAGCCCGCGGTGGAGTTTGTGGGCTTCTCGAAGACGAAGCTGCTCCAGCCGGGCGAGAGCGAGACGGTGACCGTCTCCGTGCCGGAATACTTTCTGACCAGCTACGACGCTTACAACACGGGCGTGTATATTCTGGAAGAAGGCGCGCATTACCTGACGATTGCCGATGACGCGCACGCGGCGGCAAACAACATCCTGACCGTGAAGGGCAAGACGACCGCCGACGGCATGACCGCAGACGGCGACGCTTCGATGGTTTACACGGCAACCTACTCCTTCGACGCGACGACCTACGCCAAGGCGTACGGCACGGGCAATGATGTCACTTCCCTGTTCGCGGCGGCGGACGTGAACCGCTACGAGGGCAGCGGCGACAACACGGTGACCTACTACTCCCGCAGCAACTGGGAAGGCACGGTCACGCCCGGCGCGGTGAAGCTGGCGATGACCCAGCAGCTCTTCGACGACACGGTGCTGACCGACAGCGACCTTCCTTCCGCTGACGGCTACGAATGGCCGGTGTTCGGCAAGCAGGCGGATCTGCAGCTCATCAACATGCGCGGCGTCGACGCGGATGATCCGCAGTGGGAAACCTTCATGGATCAGCTGACGTTCGACCAGCTGGCGAAAATCTGCGCCAACGGTCTGCGCATGACGATTGCCATCAACGAAATCGGCAAACCGGAGACGGTTGACCACAACGGGCCGTCCGGCGTGACGCAGAAATACTCCGTCGGTTCGAACGGCTACGCGGTGCAGACGAACGACCCCGATAAGAACATGAAGGGTACCTGCTACCCCTGCAACGGCATCATCGCCGCGACGATGAACAGCCAGCTGGTGGAGGAAGTCGGCGAACTGATCGGCGAGGACGCCATGTGGGCAGGCTATGCTGGTCTGTACGGCACGGGTCTGAATATCCACCGCTCCCCCTATTCTGGCCGCGTGTTTGAGTATTACTCCGAGGACGGCATCCTGACGGGTCTGATTGACGCACGGGAGACCGTGGGCATCCAGAGCAAGGGCGTGTACGTCTACAACAAGCACTTCGTCCTGAACGATCAGGAGAACAACCGCGCGGGCATCGGCACTTGGTGCAACGAGCAGGCGCTGCGCGAAATCTACCTGCGCGCATTCGAGCTGCCGATTATTCAGGCGGACGCACAGTGCGTGATGACGGCGTTCAACCGTCTGGGCGCCATTTGGGCAGGCGCGTACACCGAGCTGCTGACGGACTGGCTGCGCGGCGAAGCGGGCATGAGCGGCTTCGCGGTCACGGACATGTACGACGGCACCTACATGGTGAAGGTGAACGAGATTGTCGCGGGCAACGACCTGCCGGACAACTTCGTGGGCGAAGACATCAGCGAATTGAAGGACTACGGCCCTGACGGCGCGAAGGCGAACCCGATGGTAGCGCAGGCGCTGCGCACGTCCGCAAAGCGTGTGCTGAACACGGTTGTGAACTCGCGCGGCATGGACGGCATCAGCCAGTACACGCGCGTGGTACGCGAAGCGACGTGGTGGCAGCTGACGCTGAACATTGCGCAGTGGGCACTGGGCGCGCTGACGGCGGTGGCGTTTGTGCTGGTCGTGCTGGATGGCAAGAAGAAGGGCGCGAAGAAGTAATTCGATTCCTTCTTCGGGAATTTCCTGAGAATTTTCGGGGCACATGGCGAAAAGCTGTGTGCCCTTTTTGCTGCGCAGAGGTGAAACCCCTGCAAATCAGCGGAAAAGCAGGAATTTCCGCTGATTCCGACTTGTCCAAACCCCGAAACCATGCTATAATGGCTTCAGAATATTTCACGCAAGGGGGAGGCGAGACGAATGCTCCTAATTGCCATCGTCGATGATGAACGCAGCGATTCCAGCGCGCTTAAGGCGCTTGTCGATACCTACTTCCAGCAGAACCGTCAGGCGTATATGATTCACGTCTTCAACGGCGCGCTGGACTTCATCCGCAGCACCGAGAACCACGATATCGTGTTTATGGATATCCGCATGGATAAGCTGGACGGGCTGGAAGTGGCGCGCATCATGCGCAAAATCAACACCGATTCCGTGCTGATTTTCGTCACCCACATGGCGCAGCTCGCCATCAAGGGCTACGAGGTGGATGCGCTGGATTTCATCGTCAAGCCGGCTGACCAAGGCTCCATCAATTATGTGCTGGATAAAGCAATGAAGCGGCTGGAGGGCGTGTCGAACGCGGCATTTGCGCTCAAGACTTCCGACGGTATTGTCAGCCTATCTACCAACGATATTATCTATGTCGAAGTGTTTGACCACAATTTGGTTTATCACACCACCAAGGGGAATTACGACATTCGCGGACGGCTCTCCGACGTGATGAAGCGGCTCGACCCGAAGCGGTTCATCATGTGCAACCGCTCGTATGTCGTCAACCTGCGCTATGTGTCAAATATCAACAATGATTTTCTCGTTGTCGATGGCACGCAGATTTCCATTTCCAAATCGCACCGCAAAGAGATTTTGCAGCATTTCTCGAACTTTCTGGGGGAAAACCTATGAACATGCTGCATGACTCCTGGTGGATTTCGACGATTGACCACCGCGTCTCCACGGCGCTGGTGTTTTTTCTGCTGCTGATGACGATGGGAAACGGACATAAGAAGCCCTATTTTCCCCTGCGCATCCTTGTCAGTTTCATCGCGCTGTGCGCCGTCAGCTGGCTGACACGCTACTGGATTGACATCTGCCTGACAACAACCGTCGCGCAGGGCATCGGGTACAGCCTGCACCTGTTGGTCATGAGCCTGCTCTATTGGGGCGCGTATAGCTTCTGTTACCACACAACCCTCTCCGAATCATGCTACATGGGACTGCTTGCGCTAACGATTTTCAAGCTTGCATGGAACACATTCAAGGTTTTCGCAGCGGCATTTGGGATGACAGGTATCGCGTCGGTCTGGTCACGTTACAGTGTTTCCGGCGCCCTTGTGTCGTATCTGGTGTATATCGCCGTGTGCGCAGCCGCTTCTTTGCTCTATAAGCGGCTGATTCACAGCAATCCGCCGCTCAATGAGGCTTCCCGCATTGTCCGGGCTTCGGTCGCCGTTTTCCTGCTTTTTCAAATAGTGCTGGAATATTGCGGGCATGTGTTCACCTCGGCGCCGGATTCGTCCTTCATGTTCTATCTCTGCGCCCTGCTCTATACTGCAACAAACTACATCATCCTGATCACCATTGCCGATCTTGCCCGCTATCGGCAGGACAACGAAGAAATGCAGAAGTTCATTGCGAACAAGATGCAGTATTACCAGATGAGCCGCGACGGCATCACGTCCCTGCAAATCAAGTGCCACGACCTGAAGCACCAAATCGCCACCATCCGCTCGAAAGCGGGCAAAGAGAGTTTCGACAAGTACATTGACCGCTTGGAGGACTCCATCATCGAGTACGGCACGGTTGTTGAGTGCGGCAACGAAACCATCAACATTGTGCTGACGGAGAAGAACATCCTCTGCTCAACATGCGGGGTTAAGTTCTCGTACCTGATTGACGGATCGATTTTCGGCTTCATGTCGGAAATGGAGCTGTTTTCGCTCTTCGGCAATGCGCTGGACAACGCCTTGGAGGGCTGCAACAAGGTGACCGACCATGAGAAGCGGGTGATTTCGCTCAAAGCAAACGCCATGAACGGCATGGTGGTGCTGCATGTGGAGAATAGCTATGAAGCGCCGCTGAACATGGTGGATGATATGCCGGTGACGACAAAGGCCGGCACAGGGCATGGGTTTGGCTTGCGCTCAATTCAGGCAATTGCTGAAAAGTATGACGGCATAGCGACAGTGGTTGCGGAAAATGGCATTTTTAAGCTGACGGTAGTTCTGCACCCGCCAGCGGGATGCGGCGCTTCCCGCGTTAGCACGCAGAACCAGTAAGACGAAATGCCCAACCTTTGCGCCATCAACCCGCTCTTTCCAGCACGCTGCACATTCGTGCGCTGCCCATCAGCATTGAGGATTTTTTCTCGGTGCTGATTTTTTTTGCAGGCTGAATTGCGCCCACGGACTTGCCGGCGCATTTCACAATCTGCCATCAGTTCCAGAATATTCCGTTCTCGATTTTGCACTTTTCCCCCGTTTCCCTCCCAAATCGGGCAAAAAGTTGCCGTTCGCGACATATTTCCGTCGTGAACGGAACGTCCACACGGTTGCGACGGGGGTACAGGCATTCAAGACAAGCCCCTTCCAATCTGGCGATTTTTATGCTATTATATTACCAGCACCTCATGTTTCGCGCAGCATGAGGAAGAGAAAACGGAAAAGGAGAACCCTCAGCATGAAACGGATTCTGAGCTTGGCGGTTGCAGCGTCGATGCTGCTGTCTGCGATTCCCGCAATGGCGGAAACGGCGACCGAAGCAACCTACATTCCTGCTCCCTACAACGCGGAAGAAGTTGACCCCACCAAGACCTACCTTGAGCCTGTGTTCCATCAGAACGAGAACGGCCCGACCATCGGCGTGACGACCGTTGGTGTCATCCAGCAGGATGGCCTGTACTTCAAGGATTCCGACAACGACCACGAGCTGGACGCGTTCGAAGACTGGCGTCTGCCGGCGGAAGAACGCGCCGCGGACATGGTCACGAAGATGACGCTGACCGAACAGGCTGGTTTCGTCCTGAACGCCCTGATGGTTATGCCCGGTTCCAAGACGCTTGCGGACGTCAAGAATGAAGACGGCACCATCAATCCCGCCAAGGTTATGACCGTCATCCCCGAAGGCGAAACCACGAAGAGCCTGATTATGTTGAATTCAGCTTCCTCTTCGTTCGCCAGCATGGACAATCAGGTGATGTCCATTGGCAAGATTCGCGCGGGCGTGTACCGCGGCGGTCTGAACTACGACGCTTCTGTCGTTGCGCTGTACAACAACGTAACCACTGCGTTTGCTGAATGGGATTCCGCCAAGGCGGGTACGCCTGCAATCCCGGTGACGCTGATCTCCAACCCGATTTCCGCCGGCTTCCCGGATTCTCTGGGCATGGCGGCGGCTGTCCTGGGCGACGGCAACTACGACGCCATCAAGGATTATGCCGAGGTTGACCGCCAGATGTGGCGTTCGCAGGGCATCATCTTCATGTATGGCCCGCAGATCGACCTGGTGACCGACCCCCGTTGGCCCCGCAATAGCGGCACCTACGGCGAGCGTCCCGATGTGACTGCTGGCATCATCACCGCGCTGGTGGACGGCTATCAGTATGGCAAGGACGGCGTGAACGAGAAGTCCGTCGTGCTGTCTGCGAAGCACTTCCCCGGTGACGGCGCTGCCGAAAACGGCTTTGAGTCTCACACCTCTCAGGGTCAGTGGCGTCTGTACCCGACTGCCGGTTCTCTGGAAAAGTACCAGCTGGTCGGCTTCCAGGCTGCTGTTGACGCAGGCGTGGGCGCAATCATGCCTTGCTACTCCCGCGACGCGGCGGATGTCCGCTCTGTCCCGCAGACCTACCGTGGCCATGAAATCGACGTCAAGCAGCTTGGTTCTGCTTACAACTCCGAAATCATCACCACCCTGCTGCGTGACATCATGGGCTTCAAGGGCTTCGTGAACTCCGACTCCGGTATCACCCTGACCCAGACCTACGGCGTGGAATCCCTGACCAGCATCCAGCGTTTCGCGCTGCTGATCAAGGCCGGCACCGACGCCATCGGCGCTGAGCTGGCTCCGGAATACATTGTTTCCGCTGTTGAATTCGGCCTGCTGGACAAGGCTGACCTCGACCGCGCCAACATCAATCGTGCGACCGCGCTGTTCAAGCAGGGTCGTTTCGAGAACCCCTATCTGGACTACGAACAGGCTGACGTCGTGCGCGCCACCAACATGGAAACCGCGCATGACCAGGCGTATTCTCTCCACCTGAAGGCGACCGTCCTCATGAAGAACCATGAGAACACGCTGCCGCTGAGCAAGGACGCGGGCACCAAGGTTTACATCGCCTCCTACACCGGCACTGGTGAAAACGAAGCGACCCTCAAGGCGCTGGCCGAGCTGTTCGTGCAGCAGGGCTTCACCGTCTGCGAGGATATGGATGATGCCGATGTTGTGTACTTCTATGTGCAGCCCAAGGCGACCAACAAGGCGGGCGCTTCCGAAACCGAAGGCGTTCTGAGCCTGGTGGACGGCTTTGAAGTGGCTCAGCGTCAGCTGGGCGGCGGCGCAGACGCGGCTGTGACGGCTATGTTCGGCGCGGGCGGTCAGGAAAAGACCGGCGAAATGGTTGACGTGACCACTGTTGAAGGCATCAAGAAGCTGCAGAAGGCTGCGAACAAGATGCACGAAAAGGGCGGCAAGGTCATCGCGACCATCGTCTGCACCTCTCCGTGGATCCTGGACAACCTCGAGCCTTACTGCGACGCGCTGCTGGCGCAGTACACCACCTCTGCTGCTTCCCTCTCCAATGCGTACAGCGCGCAGGTGGACGTCATCGTCGGCAATTACAACCCGACCGGCAAGCTGTCTGTGACCATGCCTTCCTGCGAGGCTGTTATCGCCCTGACGGAAGTCCGCGACGCGGATGGCAACCTGCTCTACGAAGAATGCGCTTCCCCGAATGACGTGCCCGGCTACGACAAGGATCAGTACATTGCTCCTGAAGTGCTGGCGCAGTCTCCGTCCGGCAGCTACATCTACAAGGATGCCGACGGCAACTCCTACGTCTCCGGCTTCGGTCTGAGCTACTAAGCGTCATTTGCGGAGGTCTGACGGATTGCAACCCGCCAGACCTCCGCATCCCCCCCCTTTGCGCCAGAGATGAACGCGCGAACCGGCTCTCCCGGTTGTTCATCTCCGGCGCATTTCTTGATTGGAGGTTTTTATCATGAGAATCCATCGTTTAACTGCCCTGCTGCTATCCCTGCTCCTGCTGTTTTCCTGCGCATTGGCAGAAAGCACCGATGATAAGCTGATGGCAACCGTCAACGGCGAGGAGCTGCGCTACAGTGCCTATGTCACCTACCTGACGCAGTACCAGCAGCTGCTTTCCGGCGCGTATGACGAAACGGACGAGACGCAGGCCGCCTACATCGAAGACCTTGCGCTGACCACCGCGATTCAGGACATGCTCATCGAGCAGGACATGCACGCCAAGGGCTGCTATGACTTCGACGAAGAGACGGAAAACTGGATTCAAGCACAGGGACAGACCGCCTATGAGACGGCGCTGACAAATGTCGGTGAGACCCTGCGTGCTGAACTCGGTTACAGCGACGAAGAGGATATGTCTTCCTTCGCCTTGAGCTATGCCAAGGCGCTTGGCGTGACGGCGGAGGATTACATCGCCGTTTACCGCAAGCAGCGTGCAATGGTGAACTACTACACGGTGCTGCTGGGCGACAACCCGGTGACGGAAGACGCGATTCAGTCCGCCTACGAGACAAACGTGGCGGCAAGCAAGGAGCGCTTCGAGGGCGACGCCGCGGCATTCGAGACGGCGCTGTATTCCGGCGAAGAAGTGTGGTACAAGCCGGAGGGCTACCGCAGCATCCTGCAAATTCTCCTGCCTGCTGAGGGCGACACGGACGAAGCGCGGCTTGAAAGCGTTCAGGCGACAGTGGATGCTATTGGCGAGCGGCTCAACGCGGGCGAATCCTTCCAGACGCTGATGGCGGAGTACAACACCGACGCGGCGTTTTACGATGCGGATTTCCTGACCGTGGGGTATCAAGTGCACCGTGATTCGGTCGTGTGGGATGAGAAGTTTGTAGCGGCGGCGTTCAGTGAGCGCATGGCGCAGCCCGGCTGCTGGAGCGACCCGATTGTCAGCGACGCGGGGGTGCACATTCTGTACTACCTGTGCGATTCTAAAAGCGGCGCGATTGAGATGACGGATGCGATTCACGATGCGCTGTCTTACACGCTGTATCAGGAGATGTGCAGTGAGGCGCTGAGTGCGCGGCTGAACGAGCTGTCTGATTCTGCCAAAGTCGTTCTCTATTGATGCAGGGGGAATCGCGCCTCCGCAGAGGCGAAACCCCTGCCCTGCGGCGCAGAAATCGCCGTAAAGAAAAACCCCGTCTGACCGCTGGTCATCATCCAGCATCAGACGGGGTTTTGTCATGCCATCAGGCACTTGCAGGGGGCATTATACTATTTCCAGATAAGAATGCGCCAAGATGCGCCGCGAATTTTTCGTTCTGGCTAACGGGAGTGAAACGCAGCGTAGCAGCGCTACGCTAAATGAAACGACCGGACGACAGAGCGGAAAAGGCGCAAGCAGATGGCGCAGGTGAATTTGAAAATAGTATTAGCCCTGTTCCTGCTCCTGTTTGTAGCGGTTCATCAAATTATGCACGCGGTCATACGGCGACAGCAGCTTCGACAGCGAACGGTCGTGGTTGAGTGTCGCAATGATGTAGGAAATGTACTTACTCATGTCGGCTTCGATGAACCACGGCGCTGCCTGTAATTCGGGCGTGCGGTAGGTCAGGTTCGTGGAAATCACGCCGTCAATCAGACCTTCGTCGTAGCTCTTCTGGTACAGCTCCAAACCGTTGGTGAACAGCGGGAAGGTAACGGCGGAGAAGATGCGGTTCGCGCCAAGCTCCTTCAAGCGGTGCGCGACCTCAATCATGGATTCGCCGGAGGACAGAATATCGTCCGCAACGAACACGTCCTTGCCGTTGACTTCCTTGCCCATGTACTCGTGGGCAACAATGGGATTGCGGCCGTTGACGATGCGAGTGTAATCACGGCGCTTGTAGAACATGCCCATGTCCACGCCGAGGACGGAGGCATAGAAGATGTTGCGATCAAGCGCACCCTCGTCGGGGGAGACAATCATCAAATGATCCTTGTCCAGCTTCAAGTCCTTGCGGCGCTTCAGCAGTGCCTTGAAAATCTGGTAGCTGGGCATAACGGACTCGAATCCGCCTTCGGGAATCGCGTTGACGACGCGCGGGTCATGCGCATCGAACGTGATGATGTTATTCACGCCCATGCGGTTGAGTTCCTGCAGCATCAGCGCGCAGTCCAGGCTTTCGCGGGCGCTGCGGCGGTGCTGACGGCCGCCGTAGAGCAGCGGCATGATAACGGTGATGCGCTTCGCCTTGCCGCCGACGGCTGCAATGGTGCGCTTCAGATCCATGTAGTGGTCATCGGGGGACATCGGCACTTCATGCCCGTACATGTTGTAGGTGCAGTTGTACGCGCCGACATCGCAGAGGATGTAGAGCTCCAGTCCGAACGGAGTCCTTAATCAGTCCCTTGCCTTCGCCGTTGCCGAAGCGCGGGCAGGTTGCGCGCACGAGGAAGTCCTCGCGACCCATACCAGGCGTTGTGGACATATCGCCCGGCAGGGTTTCTTCCGTGTACTTGCGCCACTTCAGCAGCCACTTGTTCACCTTGTCGCCCATGTCCTCCGTGCCGCGCATGGCAATCAAGCCCAGCGGAGCAACAGGCGTCGTCAGAAAGGATTCCTCATTCCAGGTACTCACAAAGTCCGTCACAGACCATCAACCTCATTCCGTCATGTGTCATTTCGGGGCGTATGTGTGGAGCCGCCAAGGGGGGCAAGCCACTTTGCTCAAATTCCTTGGAACCGTCCGTTCCACTCCTTATTATACAGCATTTTTTCGCATTATGCAAAGGGATTTTACAAAAAAAACGAACGAAATCTTGCATCTTGATAAAATGGTTGCGAGTTTTCCGAAAGTGCCATCGTTTTGATTTCATCGCCTCTTCCTGCTGGATTTTTGCTCGTTTTCGCTTGACAAACCGCCCCAATTCAGGTACGATGGTATGTAACCATCTTCATATAATAGGAAGGAAGGATATTTTGTCAACCGGTTTTTCCCGCAAGTCAGCCGCCATGATGATCTTGGGCAGTTCCATCCTCGCGATGGGCATGTGCAACATTCACGCGCATTCCGGCGTTACGGAGGGTGGTGTGCTGGGACTGACGCTGCTGCTGGAGCATCTGTTCGCCATCTCCCCCGCGCTCTCTGCGCTGATTCTGAACGTCCTGTGCTACGCACTGGGCTGGCGGACGCTCGGCCGCGGATTCCTACTGAACTCCGCCATCGCGTGCCTGTGCTATTCCGCGGTATATGCGCTGCTGGAGCCGTTTGCGCCTATGTTCCCGCTGCTGATTTCCTCCCAGCTTGTCGCGTCGCTTGTCGGCTCGCTGTTCGTGGGCTTCGGCGCGGGAATCTGCGTCCGCTATGGCGGCGCGCCCGGTGGAGATGATGCGCTCTCAATGTCCCTGAGCCGCATCACGCGTCTGCCGATTCAGTGGGTCTACCTGCTCTCCGACCTGATCGTGCTGGGCTTATCGCTCTGCTACATTCCGCTGGGAAAGATAGCGTACTCGCTGCTGACGGTGATTCTCTCCGGTCAGCTGATTGGCATCGTCGAACGTTTTGACTTCCGCCTGATGAAGCAGGAGGGGCTGCGTCCGGCGCTGGTGAACGCGGCGAAGGGGAAATAAAGGAAGTCATTCACATACGCAAAAAAATCGGCAGGCCGCCTATTCACGGTCTGCCGATTTCTCAATTTGCCAAGGCTTCCACTACTGTCAGGCTGCGAATGTGCCACTTGCCGCTTTCCTTGACGAGAATAGCGTTGTACTTCATGCTCTGCCACGCGGGCGGATACAGCGCGGATGCCCCCTGCTCGGCAACGTACTGGTCAGCATACGCGCCTTTGACGCGCCCGTCGATGCGCGGAATCCGCTCCACAATCGTCACGCGCGCCACCGTGTCCCACGGCCACACCCAGAAGAACGACATTTCCAGCCGGTGATCCATGCCGCGGATGTTGTAGTCCTTATACGCGGAGTACCCTGCAATAGCGTTCTGCACCTGCGGGTCGCGCTGAATAAAGCTTTCCTGAAAATACTTCGTCAGTTCGGAGGAATCCTCGGTCATCATGATGACCTGCGCACGGCGCGCCATGCCATCCTTCAGGACGACGTTGATGTTCGTCACGTTCATAGCGTAGTAGAACCCCGTGACCATCAGCCCCAGCACGAGCGTAATCACGAGCAGGCGCGACGCGATATACCAGACAAGTCGGCGCAGATACTGCATGTTGTATTCCTCCTTCCCTGATGCAACGATTCAGGGCGCGTTTTTCATGCCTGCAAAAGCAAATTCAGCTCTTCCGCGACGGTGCTTTCGGTGTCTGCCATCGCGTGCAGCGTCTTTTCAAGCAGCTCATCGAGCGTCCAGTCGAGACGTTCCGCGCCCGTGCGGATGACGTCGCGCGAGCATCCTGCCGCGAATTTCTTGTCCTTGAACTTCTTTTTCAGCGACGACAGCTCCATATCCGTGCAGGACTTCGACGGGCGCATTTTCGCCGCCGCGCCAATCAGCCCGGTCAGTTCATCCGCTGCGAAGAGGATTTTCTCCATTGGCAGCGTCGGCTCAACGTCGGTACAGATGCCATAGCCATGGCAGCAGACGGCGTGGATGAGTTCGGGCGTCGCGTGGGCGCTTTGGAGCAGTTCGATGCACTTTACGCAATGCTGTTCAGACCACTGTCATGCAGCAGCCCCGCCATGTGCCAGAAGTCGCTTTCCGCCTCGAATCCCTCTTCCTTGGCGAACCAGCCCATGACGGCCTCGACGGTCAGCGCGTGCTGGAGGTGGAAGGGTTCGTGGTTATACGTTTGAAGTGCTTTCAGCGCCTCCTCGCGGGTCAATCCGGTTTCCATAAGTCAATCCTTCTTTCATAAAATCATTGATGATATTG
>ENA-OVGB01001679-OVGB01001679.1-human-gut-metagenome-genome-assembly--contig:-NODE-1679-length-18700-cov-14.669724_pt1 | contig 18700 bp, 17 predicted proteins | sample MGYA00237767_ERZ505413 | MGnify/ENA primary metagenome ERZ505413 (study PRJEB26158, sample SAMN06016410) | human gut metagenome | biome: human gut; feature: ankylosing spondylitis patient; material...
CAATTATTTCCCTTATATCAGTATCATTTTCTAAAAATAATGATATATATAAATTATTATAACAAACTTCTCTATGAGAAAAGCATATAAGAGGAAATTGGTCTATCATTTTAACTGCTTTATATGAAGACTCAAGTGCAATTCTATATTCACCAATAATTAAAGCATTACCAGACAAATTAGACTCAGCAATATACAATTCTAATAGTGCATCATAGTGCTCATTATTAATTTCATTTTCCATTCTAGCAATAAGAGTAATCAATTTTTTATGCGCTACTTCTGGAGGATCAATAATATCAGAATATAAGCATATTCTATTAATTAGCTTCTCTGATTCTTTATCAAAAAGAACTCTTTTAGATAATGTATTTATTAAACGCATTCTTGTTTTATGTGCCTCATTTTTTAAAAACACTTCAGCCTCTAATGCGAATTTCAAGAACATAAAACGACTCCAAATCTCCAGCTCACCTTTTTCCAAGTCTATAATAATCTCATTCAAAGAATCTAATGCCTTTTTTCTTGTTTCTATGAAATTACTTTTAAACATGATTAGGTGAATTAAATATTGCTTCTCCATTAAGAGATAAAATGGAAAAGAATCTGGAAGGCTATAAAGTTTGTTTAATGCTAAGGAATCATGTCCATTAAACAACAATTTATAACATTCCGACAAATTATCAACAAATTCAGAAATAGATTCTTTATGTAATGAAGAAAATCTTTCCTTAATTGTTGATATCTCTGAAAATAGCCCTTTTCTGATTTTCTGTATAGCATATAAGGCATAGAAAACATCTGCCTCATTATTGTTTTTTATTTTAGCTTGTAAGAAGGCTCTTTTTGCATAATGAAATGGAGAAATTTCTTTTATGCAATTTGCATATTTTAAAAGAAAAGAGTTGGAGAATTCTTTTTTAAAAAAATCAAAACATTTTTTTATTATTTCATGAGCAAAATATACATAATCATCCTTGATAGTTAATAAATTCAAAGAAACAGATTCTTGTATTATTTCACTTAAATTGCTAGTATTATTATCCATTAAACAATATAGTTCAGTATTAGAAGCTTGTTGTCCTATGAGTGATAATAGACAAAACAACCTTTTAGCATCATCATATTTATCACCAAAAAACTTAAGTCTTGTTTCTATAATTCTGAATAGAAGAGACTTTCTATCTGTTAAATGAGATGAATATAAAATATCTCCTGATTCTATGTATTCTAGTATGCATCTTATTAAATATAGGTGTCCTCCAGTTGATATATGTATAGCATTAAGCATTTCATCAGAAATCTCTTTTTTATATCCCCAGTCTATTAATATCTGTCTAATTAAAGCTTTATCTGGAGTTTGCAATTTAATTATGTTTCCCTCATTATTTAAGATTTTTGATTCATAATTAGAAACAGAAGTATTCACCGAATAAATTAGATGAACAAATAAAGATAAATCATTTCTTATTTTACGGATATTTTCATCCAAATATAATCTAGTTCTAATATCGAAGTATTGATAATCATCACATATTATTACAACATGCTTTTTAGAGTCAAGCAATGAGATAAGTTGTAAAGAGAAATCACGATGTACTTGAAACTCATTAGTATTTAATATATCTTTTTTTTCAATATACTGATTATAATCAACAACCTCTTTAAGTACAGATCTAGCAGGCTTCCCTAAAATAGGTATTTCCTCAATAACGTCCAATATAACATTAGTACTTGCTCTTTTTAATCTATAGATTTTCTCTAAATATTCATCAAAAGGATAATAATCAATTTCTGTTTTGGCTGAATCCCCCTTTAAAAGAATGCAATTATAATTTTTATGAGTTAAAAGTGAATATAATCTTTCTAATAAATAGCTTTTACCTGTACCAGATTCACCATATAAATAAGTGTTTATCAAACCAGACGTTGTAATCACTTCTATAAGTTTATCACAATAGCTTTTTATATAATGAAGGGGTTGATCATTCATAATTTTAAGTTATCAATTATTCGTATATAGCAAAGATACAAAATCAGTGTAATTCTACGATATCTTTATCTTTATTTCTTTTTATCTACCACAAGAATAGCTATTTTCATGACTTTTCAAACTAAAAACATACCTTTTTCCCAAAACTGTTTGGAAGAAATACATTTTCATTCTATATTTGTTTTTTGAGATATCCTTTTTATTTTTCGAAAGCGGGGCTCTGCTTTAATCAGAATGTTATTAATCCTGATTCATAACCATTAAACAATAATAGTATGGGAGCATTGAGAGCAACCGTAAGTATGCGTGGAAGAGAAATAGATATTCTTTTTTCTCACATTGAATTCAGTCGCAAGACAGATAATAAAGGCAGACCTGTAACATCTGTTATAGGAGGAAGACTAACATTCAGCATAGAGGCCACAAAGGATACAGAAATTCTTGAATCAATGGTGAACATCCAATTCAAACCCGTCAGTGGGAAAATCACTTTATACAGAACTGATGACAATTCCGTCTTTAGAACTATTAAGTTCAGATGTGCCTATATAGTTTTTTACAAGGAAGTATTTAACGTGGACAAAAAGCGACCACTCTTTACAACAATAACACTCTCAGCCGACAGCCTGATCGTTGGAAATGCTTTTTTGACCAACAGCTGGTAATTGTCTGCTCATAACATAATTTTCTTATTATACAAAACGAATGAAAGCAGGGTCAAAAACAAAATCCGGCCCTGCTTTCTGATCAACCACAAAACTTAACAATCAGACAATCCTTCTCTATACTTATTTTTCCAACATTCCAGAAGCCCTCACTATATCCGGAACAAGCAGTTCGACTTTAGTGTTTCTGTTAGCCTCTGTAGGCAAATAATCTGATATGCCACCTTTACTATCCACAACGATTTTTTCAGCTTTTACACCCCGGCATTGCAGTTGCTCCGAGATATAATTGGCTCTTGTCAGACTCAACGAGTCATTGATAGCAAAGCTCCCTGTCTCCTTATCAGCCGCACCAGTAACCTTTACACACAAATCGTATTTAACGGCAACTCGGGCTAACGCATCAAGATTAATGGATTGTGACCTATCAGTAAGCTGTACCGAATTTAAATTGAAAAAGAAATATACAGGTGAACCAATGATTCCATTAGAAAAACAACCGGCATATTTTTTCATATATGCAGAATCTACTTCCGAAAAATATTTTGGTTCCAATTCTTCAGCAGTACATACTCCCTGAGTATTATTGTCATTTGAACACAGGCTATCTCTCGGAACCGTTACAGGAACCTGACTTGAACTTTTGTCAACCGATTTGCCATTCCATTTCTTATTCTTCAATCTTGCCATGAGCGAGTTCAAACCACTATAATTATTTACTGGGAAAGTATATCCGGCATGTTCACTACTATCGGCAAAAAGATGGGAATACTTATCGAGCAATCCTTCTATTTCCAAGACTTTTTTCAGTTCAATCAAAGTCCGTTTGTTCTTCTCATCCTTACCAGCATGGTAACGATTTTCATCTGAAAGAGAATTGGCATATCCAACCAACTGTTCATTCATTCGCATATAAGGTCCGGCATCAACAACACGTTTCCAGCCAGTCTTTCCAATAGAGAATGACAATCCCGTTGTAAACAGAAGCATATTGTCTCCCGGACGATTCGGACGGCCTAAGCCATCAAAGTTCTGAAAGGTAGTCATGCCAGAAAGTTCCATAAGCAGACTTACTCTTTTGGAGAGTTTATATTGTCCCTGGATGCCATAAGACAGAGCAAAAGGATTATTGCCATTGGTAGCGTGATGTATCATTCCGACACCTGCAAAAGGAGCTACCGTCCATCGCACCTGTTTCTGTCTGGCATACCTGCGCCCCAATATATTCCACATCAGATCCGCATGGACATAATGATACTTCTGATCGGACAACAAGCCGTCCTTAAACGCCATTCCATTGTAATTGATACGGCCGCCTACAGCCGGAGTAAACCATTTGCCTACAGCAAAATTGTAGGCTGGCTTCATACGGCCAAACAAATCATCACACCCCAACGGTGTTCCAAGAAACGTATTCAGTCCACCTGCAACTGTGACAAACCAGTTGCCGCTTCTACCTGCCGGAACAAGCACACCATCAAGACAGGTTGGCTCCAGAGGTTGTAAAATCTCCTGGCTATACTCATGCGATTTATTTTGTACAGTATCTGCATAAAGATATTGCTCACTTGCATACGTTTGTATCGTACATAACGCAGCAAAAAAAATAGTAATCAGTTTTATCATATACGAATTAATTATGAGTTAAAGAATTACCTAACGCCAATTCTTTGCCAATTAACGCTTAGGCTTCTTGCCACTGGCAGGACGCATCATACGTGATGCCATCCTCATGCAACGCCGTGCCCAGGCACGGTTGTCCTCGTCTTCATCACGTCCCCATTTGAGATCGCTTCCACCACCTCCACCACCATGTGTTTCGGCAAAAGTAGTGGCATCATCCACCATTCCGAGAAACAGCATTGTAGCACATTGCATGACTTCAGTACCGCGTTCTGCTACAGATCGGACAAGTGAGTCGTCAAAAATCTGCCGTTCTGAAAGGGGCAACCTTGCCGATAAGCCACGATGCTCGTTAACCATTTCTTCCAGCATTGCGTCTTTAAGCAGACTGTCCACTTTGGAATGTACATCACGAGAATACCGGTAAGCTTCTTCTTTCAGCTCTTCTGTCCGCTCTTTAATGGCATTCATATTCTCCCTTAAATCAGAAAGCTGTCTATCTGCGACATCAAGCTTATTCTGTTTGTCTGCCAGTTTCGATTGAATAGCAGCCAATTCTCTTTCGAGTTTTTCTTTCTGTTCTGAAATGGCAGAAGCATCGCCCTTTTGTGCCTTCAATTCATTCTCCAACGATGATAACTGAACCTGCTTTTCCTCCATATCGTGCTTTAGATTCTCTACCATGGAGGTAAGGCCCTTCACTCTGCGTTCTGCCAATCTAATGTCAGACTGGAGTGAAGCTAAGACAGCCTTATGGCGTTCAATCTGTTCTTCTTTGGTTGTACACTCTTCGGAAAGCATACGCCGGTATTCTTCCGTGGATCTGTGCTTAGCACCTGTCTCCGCAATACTTGTACCTCGTGACATTCCCCATTTTCTGTTCACCTCCGCAAAATCACTGTGAAGCTGCTTCATTCGCTCGCTATATTCAAACTTATCCTTTCCCGCAAAAATCTCTTTGTATGCAAACCGTCCATTTTTGATTGGCAAAAGCGTACAATGGACGTGCGGGTTCAGCTCATCAAGATGTACAACAAAAGCTGCAATGTTCTCCTCTCCATATTTATCAGAAACAAATGAATAAACGTCTTTTGCCCATTGTTCAATTTCCGGCTTTCTTACAATATGAGAGTTATCGCTATCTTTGGAGAAATCCACCTTCTGATTGCCAAAAGCAAGTTCCTGCATACGTTCTCTTGAACCACCAAAAATAATGTTTACTACTGTACGGTATTTAGGTTCAGCCAGTCCTTCATTAGGGTCCTTTATTCCACGACTACGCAACAATACCGCAATCCGGTCCGGGATGCTGCGACTGATATCTACCTGCTGCACCTTTCCACCGCGAACAATCTCAAAATTGAGGCGTTCACGTGTAGGATCATAGTTTCCCTTGCTCATAGCATATTCTGTGGCTTTTGCACTACGGCAACGCAGATGCTCATTACTTTGCGCCCTGGTAATGCCTTTTGATACATGTACATCAAGTACCTGTTTTGCTTTAACCATACTACAATTTTATGAATTCAGGATAATTCATGTGTCCCAGCTTGCTGCTTGTCTGGACACCTCTCCCTGTGACGTAAGTCACCAGGGGTATTAGGCTCCCCCTTCCCTCTGTTTCGTGGCAGACGGGCAAGCCCGGATGCCATTTACAAAAGGTAGTACGCCATGCTGCTGAAACAACAAGAAATATCCATGGTTATACAATCATTTGAAATCGGTTAGAACTCAGATAACCTCTTGCGACTTTGCAAGCAATGAAAGAAAAGGGGAACGAAGGAATTTGAGTTCTTTTTTCATTTGCGAATTATCTATATCAACATCATTATCTGTTCCGGTTACCACTAGTTCTGCAAGATTCTTGCATAATTCAAGAAAGTTATCCCATTGACCATAACAATCATTCTGAAAAAAATCCTGTAAAGGCTTCCTATCATCAAACCTTGATTTTCTCAAGACCTTTTGTAATGCGGCAAAGGCAATACAACTCATTGTTATTTCCCTTATTTCGTTCTGCTGTTCACAATAAGAAGCCGATTCATCTAAAACGGTACCAGATACCAAGAACTCTTCTTTTTTGAACAATGCACCAGTTTTCTGTTGTATTATCTCAGTACATGATTTACCTGTCATGACTGAATCTGTTTTGCCAACAATCCAATTGGACAATGCTTCCATCAAGCGTATGGTTAATGTAGATTCTTCATGTACATTATCAGCCTTTTCTTCCTGTTCATGCAATGCCATAGTGATTACTACACTTTTTGCCAACTTAACCCTTTTCAATTGCCCCATTTCCTCAAGAGCATCCAAAAATGAACGTACAGTAGCACGATGCCAACGCCATTCCGTTGCAAGGTCAGATATGGTCACATGACACTGATGCGGTTCAAGTGCATAATCCACTCTTCTTAAAAAAGGGGAGATAAAACCATTTTGTGACTTGTCCAATAAATCACAATATGCTTCCGTTCGTGTTTTCCTTTCACCTACTTTTTCTTTAAGGAAGTCAAAGACCTCCACGTCCGCTATTATTGAAGCGGATAATTTTTGCTTATTTTTCATTCTGTCATGTTTTAATTGATTGATTATTCATGCGGATGATACCAGATGCCACTATCCGCAAAATCGTGGCTTTATGCGTGATGATAATTGTAATAGCTTTTAAGCAGTTCATCAGGATGTTTCAACAATATCTGGACATTATTCGTATCCTGACATTCGGATATTACCTTTGATGATGGGTAAAAAAGGGACGCCGTAAGAAACAGACCAATACTAATCGATAGTGTGTACAAATGTGGTATGGCAACAGCAACCAATGCAATTATAGCCAAAATGACAACCGTTCTTGTGCGGTCATGTACATCTTTCATCCATCGGTCAGACCATTTGAAAGAAAACATCATTATACAAAAGATTGTCGATAACATAATGCCCAGCCTGTCCTTTATCACAAATGTACTGTCGTAATGAAAGAGCAGTAGCAAAAGAAGCCAAAACCGAACATAGAACTTTCGTGCCTTGATATTCATAGCCATTATCAAATAGAAATGTGTCATTATACGTCCTTTATTTCTATACAAAGCAACAGGTACAACGACCGGTATTAAAAGAAAAATGAAATGTAAGATAATCCAAATCATAGTTTGTATATTTCTGGAATTGTAAAAATGGAATATTTATCTAGTTCTAATCGAACAAGGCCATATGTAGCCATTTGGATGATAACCTCCGTGTCTTTAGCGGTAAGATTATCGGGATTTATTTTAATGCGCTGCTTGAATAGAGGATCTTTTTTACGATAAGCAGCCAATGCCTTATCCAAATCATTCTCAGGGATTATCCATATCGTTCCTTTTTTATATGCACCATTGGAACGGTATGCTTTCAGCATCAAGTTCCGTGAAACCCAGTATCCTGTTCGTCCACGTCCTTTTATGAGTTGCTCCTTATAAAGATTGTCATTGACCACTTCTATCCAAGTCTGGTTGGCATCAATCCAATAAACAAGCCGCTTGTATAAAGTATGTCGCATTAGTATAGACTTACATAAAATCAAGCAGTATGTCTTCTTTTTCCTTCTTGTACTTGAAGGTTCCTCCTTTGGAATGCATATCAAGATCAAGACATAAATCACCATACATCTGTTCTAATGAATCATACACAGTTGCTGTGATAAAGGTTACCATTCCCTTATCATTTGTCCGTGCATTCATCTTAAACATCTGTCCAAATGAAGGATTGGAATAGGCACAAGTGCAATGGCCAAACAGTTCCGTCTGCATAGGAATATGATGATAAAGGGTTATCAACTCCATATCATCTTCAAACATATCCATGACTTCTTCCAAATCATACTGATCCCTTAGCGGAAATGTCAGTAATACATAATCTCCATAAAACTTTGGCTCCTCCATTGTTGTCACATCAAGCAGTTGCGGCAACTGTAGTGGAACATACGATAAAAAATCATCCAAAAAATGTCTCAACATAATACCAAATATTTCAAATAGAATTTATAATGAACTAATGAAAATATCAATGAGCATACCTGGCAGATCATTCAATCTTTTATCCCCAGTTTCCATAGTCGTTGCCAGTATCTCAAAAGCTCGGGGAATACAGGCTGCCATATCATACAGTTCTTCTTTTTCTCTATGTGAAAGCACTGCTGTACTTAAATGATCCAAGGATGCATAAGGCTGTAGAATCATGTAAATATAGGCCAACGCCTGTTGCTTATTTTTTACTTTTCCTTGATGTATATCTTCAAGACACATTCGAGTATTCTGAATTAACCTACGATTAGTACGCATTGCTATATATACCATAGCATCAGTGTAGATTATGTCATGACACCCGATTTTAGAAAAAAAGGAAGAATAACATTTATCTGTGTTTCTGGCGATATCTGTTATGTCCGTATCATTTAATTCACTCAGATGTGGAAGAAATGATCTGAATACTATGTCTTCTTTTTCAATGAAGTTTTTAAGTTCATCTATGTTTTGTATTCCGGTATTCAATGTTTCTTTCAAAAGGGATCGATATATAGTCAAGATACCATATCTGCTCTCTTTATAAGTCGCATGCTTATCCAGAGAATTAAAAAAGGGTCTTATCTTATGAACTGAAGATTGAAGTTCCTTAATAGAATCGTATGGCGATAATCTTTCTTTAATAATAAGCACCTCTTTATAAGTACGAGGGATTTCCATTGCCAATCGAGAAAATTCCATCCGAATGGAATCATATAAAAGAGCACAGTCTATCTGCACTGTCGAATGAGCCTTTATTGTATCTTGACAGATAAGTACCGACACGGTATCTTTGAGTTTCTGCCAATCGTTAATATGCAATATCAAGTCGCTCACTGATAAATTTTTCATTTTACGCACTTCGTACAAGTAAGTCTTGTATTTTGTGGTTGGATCATTTGTTCTATCAACAATGTCTTTTCCGTTGTTGCTGCTACAAGAAACAAACAATAATATGGCAAATGAAATGGTCGATAATCTGTTTATTAAACCCATAAATTCAAAGTATGATTCTTTAATTTTCATATTGCAAATTCATATTTTACTATGCAAATCTATATATTATTTTTAGGAAACAAAGCATCAAAAAACAGATTTTGGTTTAATTACACTATCATATTCAATAGTTTGATTTACAATGAAAAAAAGAGAAAGAATAAAATGTAAAATTGACAATTTCCAAATTTTCATTAAAGTATGATTTAATACAAAATAAAACTTATATATTTGCAGTTGTTATCAATATCATTGATTAAATATATGGCAAAAGTAGGTTACATTTTTATGGCAGAACACTGTGATATGCTTGAAGCAGACAAGGAATGGATGTTACAATATGGATGTATACAAGTATTTGAAGAATCTACCGATCATGAAATTTTGCGTCCTTTATGGAAGCAACTGATGGCCAGTATTGGGAGAGGAGATGAAATAGTTGTATCAAAGTTCAGTAATGCCGTACGCGGTACACGTGAATTGGCAACGTTTTTTGAACTATGTCGTATAAAAGATGCACGCATTATTTCCATACATGATGGAATAGATACTAAGAATGAATTATTTCCGGATACAAAAGTATCAGATGCTATTAAGATGTTTGGTTCCCTTCCTGAAGAAATTGCTGCCTTACGCAAGTCTTCTTCGCATATAATGCATTTGCAACAATACATTAAGCAACCCTCTAAATCCGGAGGTTCAATATCTAAAACAGAGCGCGAAAGAATGATAGTCGATATGTACAATAACGGGCATTCCATTGATGATATTTTTGAAATGAGCGGATTCAGTAGCAGAAGTTCCGTTTTTCGTATTCTCAATAAATATGGTGTAAAGTTAAACCGAGGAAAATTCAGTGGGCCACGTAGCAAAAACAAGAAAAATGAATCAAAATAGATATTTTCTATGTCATTTAAAAGAGGGAATGGTCTTCAGGCACCAAGTCCTTCAAAGAATTGTTAACATTGAAGAACTCAGTGACTTTAAAAGTAGTTTTATGAGAACAACCTTTAATGATAAAGGTTTATCACCCATAAACTATTAGCTTGGGCTTTTTTGACCGTGTAGAAAGTTCCTCCCTTTGGCTTGCCGTCATAATAGGCAACTATCCCACATGAATGATTTACCAAATAATTATTTCGACGAAAAAAACAGCCTCAAAAATAATTTTCACTCAATATGACAACTTTATCGGCCTTTGATATTACACGTTTATATCTTGTTTGTTCTATCAAACTCCAATTCTCGGACTGCCCCCTATATGGAATTACACAAATTAATCGGATAGCCGGCAATTCACTTTTCAAAGACAATACAACTTCGGCTGCCAAAAGGTCAAATCCCCAAGCTGCACCACAATAGAAGTCCGACATTCCTTTGTAATACAAATTCCTTACGCAAAATGATAGCTTTTGCTTTAAGTCACTGTGTTTAGAGCGCAAAATATCTCTGTGTCCTGTAAAAGCGAGACCTTTGTTACAAATCTCTTGTTTTTCCATATTTATTGGTATTTATAGTATGTACGGCTCAAGAAAAGACCTCCCAAAACATTTGCTCCCAAAAATTCCAAACGTTCGGCCAGCTCTGCATAACTCATTCCGGTAGTGACAACATCATCATAAATCAGTACGTCTTTTTCCTTAAAGAAATCTTCATCAAATTAATCTGTCCCAAAAAGCTGGCATGCATTTTTGCTTTTCGATTTCCATGAGTCTAAAAAGTGGTTGAAATAAAAAGCTCTGTATATACACTTTTTAAGACGTACACAATCTTTTCAATAAGACATCTATCCTATTGGAAATCATATTAATAACATTTTCAATATCAAATATAATAATATGCAAAGAATTTGTCAAACACAAAAAAACATTATTCTTTTTGCTATTTCCATTTTTTTTCATATTTTTGAAGCAATGAAAGATTTTATCTTTAATTTATTTATTCATTTTAAACTATGATGTATTTATGAAAACACTTGATGAATTAAAAGAATTTCAGCTAGAAAAAGAGGATTTAAACGAGCTCAATGGTGGTTATGATGCTGTAGGTTGTGCTGGAATCCAAGAAGATGCAGCTCGATACGGTAAAAATTTTACAGATGCTGATTGGGACGCATTTGCAAAACGATTTGACGAATGGTGCGTATAAAAATTGATCATTTTAATTATTGATAAAGCTGCCTCAAATTTTCTTGAGACAGCTTTATTAATAATATGGTATTAATTAAAAAATAGATTTATGCGTTACTTTATTTTTATATTGGCAATATTATTAATATCTTCATCCACATTTGCGATTAAGATTGAAAATATTAATGATAGCGTACTTCTTGAATGTCATTACAAATACATAATGTTTCGTGATACTCTAACAACAGATAATATTTATCGTGATAGTATGATATTACGAATAGGTAAAAAATACACATCTTTCTTCAGTTACTACAGGCTTCAAGAAGATTCCATCGAAGCTAGTCCTGATTGTAAAGAACTTAGATTAAAATTATTCCATACACGTATACATAATTTAGATTCTATTAGAAAAGCAGGTATAGCAACAACTTATGAATATCTTTATAAAGATTTAAATATGGATTCCTGTTATATATATGGGAAAATAGGAGTTCCAGGAATGAAGAAGAATGTTGTAGTAATAGAAAAGATACCACAAATAAAATGGACAATATCCGATTCGTTAAAAACAATATGTGGTTACAATTGTATAAAAGCTACTACAACATTTCGAGGGCGCATATATGTAGCTTGGTTTACTAAAGATTTACCTTGGAAAGAAGGCCCTTGGAAATTATGTGATTTACCAGGTTTAATACTAGAAGCTTACGATAGTAAAAAACATTATTATTTTATGGCAGAAAGAATAATACTATCTCCGAAATCTCAAATTATGAAGTACAATTGGGATGATAAAGAGCCTCAATTGATAGACAGGCTGTTATACCTACGAAATCTCTATGAAGATGAAAGTAGATTTCCCATAGTATATCAAGGTACAGAGCATGGTTTTGACTTACTAGAAACAGATTATAAAAATTGAATTTAATGAATAGTATGAGAATAATTGTAATATTATTTATTCTTATTTCCTATCATACAAACATATGGGGGCAGATTGACAGATATATCCAAGCATTGGAACCATCCATAATGGAGTGTGAATACGACTGTACGGAACAGACTGATACGTTGGGTACGGATGTCACTACCGAAAGAGTGATCTTGCGTATCGGGAAAACAATCAGCCAGTGTTACGGTTACCCCATGTTTTATTATGATTCCTTGTTCTACGATCCGACAGGGCGCAAAATATGGGGTGAAATGATGATAGGGAATATACGGAAAAGGGACTATGCCTCTTTGCCCATACCCAGAATCCTGCATGACTATATTTATAAGAATTATCCGAAGGGTAAGATGACCTCACAGGTGATGCTTGGCACCACTAATGGAATCGTCAATTGTCATATAGAGGAAGAATATGCACCACAGGACTGGGTTCTTCGGGACAGTATCAGAACCATTCAAGGGTATGCCTGTCAACTGGCTACCTGTCACTATCACGGTCGTGATTATGAAGCCTGGTTCACACCGGAAATTGCAGTAAGTGAAGGGCCTTGGAAATTCAACGGGCTGCCGGGGCTTATACTGGAAGTATATGATACCAAAAAGCATTACCAGTTCAAGCTTGTAGGTTTAAGGAAGGAAGCACCGGATGTATGCCTGTTTAAGTTCAGGGACCACGAGGAAAAAATAGACCGTATAAAATATCTAAGGATGGAAGAGAAGGCGGAAAATAGCGGGATAACCGTAAAGCAGAAAGGGAGCGGAAGGGCGATAAGGAAAAATGCCCAGGGTCAGATTATTGCACATGACTTTATGGAAACTGATTATCATTAGTATATAATCACTATTCACACTTATCTATTTCGAAAGCAATGATAAATTGAATGATTTATGCTTATTTGGTAGATTCAATTTTAACAACAAGGCATTCTCTGTTATTACAAAAAGTATCTTTCAAACTCTAATTAATCATTGCTATTAATTTATAGCCATACAAACACAAAGCAATACCACAGTCCCACATTCATGAACCACGTTATATATTTGAAAAATAGTTCCGATTCAATCGAGAGACGCACCAAATTGGAACTATTTGTCCTGATTACATCTATTCAAGTGATATTCAGTAAATGTCCCTAAATATATAATGGCATATGAAGATGATAGAATTTAATCACTCCATATGCCATTTTTATTGTACTTTTTCTGTATTTTTCCTCTTTATTCTAACCGTTAAGACATGACTTTCCTGAAGATGTCTGATGCCCTCTTCTGATTCTGTCAGTAGCATGTGGCATCGGTCATGCACACGTGAAGGTTCTCAAGATAAGGTTTCCAGTGTGAGACCAGCACTTCCTGGAGGGATTCAATGTCAAGACGGGATGCCATCTCATTACGGATGGCTCTGACTATCTTGTAGTTGGTTATGGGCAAGGACGGGTCTATCATGATTCTGCAGAACATCTGATAGTGTATGTTGCCGTTCAGATGTTCCACCAGCTGTCTGTCGGAGAAGCCGGTGTACGCCTTCAGGACCATGAGGGTAATCTTTGCCGAAAGACTGAAGATGTTCCTGCGTCCCAGTCGCTGTTCCGACAGGCCCTATAGTCTTTGCCATACGTTCAAATGGGAACAGCGAATGAAGTCTGCCAAGCTCACTCTTATGAAAACTTTTGCGATATTTTTCCAGAATATCAAATTCTGTAAAGCCCAAAGTAGGGTGAATTTCTGAAATATTTTGTATCTTAGCCATATCTTAGTTCGGGGATTTCCCCCGTTTTGGCCGTCAAACCTTATTTGCGGGGGAATACCTAAAGATACAAAAAAGCCAGCTAATTCGCAATACTTTGTGTATGAATTAGTTGGCTAATTTTATACTATTTACTGAATGTCCCTATCAATACTGGCAAGGAATAAATTGGAAAGTTTTTTATTATTGTAATAATTTAAAATACCTTACTATCATATAATATCATCAATTAAGTTTTACGTAAAACAGATCATCAGCTTCAAATAATGGAGGTAAAATTCTATCCTTAATAAGAATACATGGAGTATTATATGGAGTTATCTTTTCACAATAACTAATCTGGCCTTTTAGAATCTGATATGACTCGTCAACTATTTGAATATTATTAACAAAAGAAGGATCTCCACTGCTATACCATTCCAATAGTAATTTTATAGCTTGTTCAGGGCCATTTTTAATATAACACGATATTATAGCCAAACAAATTTTGCTAGCTAATTGATCATTCGAAGATATACTGAAAACGATATTTATAGGATATCTTTTTTTAGACCAATTTAAAAAAAAGCTACCGCAATGAGAACATCTAAGCCCAAGAATAACAAATACATTATTATCTTTTAAACTACTACTAATTACAATTCTTTTTTCTGGCATTATAGTTTTATCAGAGTGCTCCAATAATGTATCAAACAAAACTTTATCACCAAGTATTTTTCCCTTTAATGCAAAATATTTTTTTGAATTCCTTCTTATTATCACAAGTTTATTATATCCAATAACACAAAGCCCGCAAAAACAAGCTATAAGGCATAAAATAATAAAAGAATAACTATAATGGATATTAAATGAAAATCCCGTAAATATCGTTATTATACACTCACAAATTAATACCACATCTATTAATGAGCAAAACAAACAAAAACTTCGTATAACAAACGCTTGGTATATAATCGACCAAAAAGCAACAACAACTCCTGCACAACTTAACATTTTTACAATATCATAATATCCAGGTAAATTAAAAAGTGCAGCTAAAAAAATAGTAAAAAAATAAACAGAAGAAAGATTAGCAAAACTTATAGAACCTATTTTAGAATATCTTGAATTCAGAACTTTATTACAATCAATAATCTGACCAACCTTACAAAACTTATTCAAAAAATGATTATCGTATGTTTCTTTATATAAAATACAAAAAGAAAATACAAGCCCAATAAATGTAATAATATTCAATATCCGATTTATACTTGAACTACTATCTAGTAGAAAAAAAATCAGCCCAAGTAAAAATAAAGAACAAAAAAATAAATATCTTTCGATATACCACTTCAACTGTTTAAAATAAAAAAAAGGCTCTATGTAATTACCGTCCATTTCTGGCAACAATACAAAAACTGTCTCACTCAAAGAATCACATGCCTTTGATTTACGATCTATAATACAAATTTTATTATTTGTCGAAAAAGCAAGTACGGGTTCTGTAAACTTTTCCATAAAGCCAGTTGGAACTTTATATACCTTATGCCTTATTGCTAAAGAATCTAATAAATCACTTATGCCGCGTAATGGATTTCCTAATGGATTCTCTAAGGAATCAACAATAGTAGAATAACTTATTTTTATTGAATAACTTCTCAGAAATCTTGATATTGTATCTATATTCTTTTTGATTGTTTCCATATAAATTAGATTTTTAGAATGAAATATATATCCCTAACATTATATTTCTCGGACGAATCGTATAGCTCCTGCTTATTTTAGTGGCATCCGGCAGGAAGGTCGTATAGGCGTATTCCTTTTCGTTGAACAGGTTGCTCAGATGAAAGTCTATGTGCAGCCGTTTCGTCGCCTTATAAGTGGCCTGTATGTCCCCTAAAAAGAAATGCCGGGTATCGGTCTGGCTTATTTTGTTTGCAAAGTGTTCTCCACATACCGTAAAGCTCCATTTTTCGGAAGGCAGGAACCTGACAGAAAGCTTCTGCTGAAGCTGGTAGGTTTTCTCCTTCTCCTCACTGTCACTAATGTGAAACCTGGTATGCGAGAATCCCATCCGATAATTGACGTTCATCCACGAAAGGACATTCATGTCGATTTCCGGACTCAGGGTGAAATTATCCTGACGGCTCTCCACTTTCCCTTCGCTTCGGAACAGAAATGCATCCCTGCGTGACCATCCGCCATCCAGCGTAAATTTTGCTTTCGCCCATCCGGTAGCCTTGGTGACACTGAAGTCCAGATTCGTCGTATTTGCTTTCTGCGGAATATCCACATAGCCCGACAGAATATACCGGTCCTGCATCCGCTGAGACACGGTGTATGGCGAATGGTTCCAGAATTTTCGGAACCTGATGCTGGAAAAGAACTCGCTCAGCGGTATATTGTATTCTATTCCACCACTGAGAGACGCATCCACCGTATGAAAGAAATCTGTCAGTCCTTCCGTCAGTGTACGGTAAGTGGTCAGCACGGAGCCGGGATAGAAGCCGGACAGACTGACCGGATTCTCCCTGTAGTCTCCTCTGGCTTGAATCTTCATCCTGCTGTTCAATCGATATTCCGCATAGAGTGAAGTCTGCCATGAAAGCTTGTCGTGGCGCGATGTGCTGTTGTCCGCCTCACTGTGATAATGGTAATAATCGAGGGGAAAGCTCAGGGTGGCAACCAGCTTTTCATCCTGGAATTTCATTTCCGGACTGAAACCGGCCTTGACAAACCCCATTTCCATATTGTTCCGTTCCGCCACATTCGCTGCCTCCAAACCGTATGAATCCGATTCGAACTTCCGGAACATACCGCCAAGACTGGATTTGAAGTCAAAAGTGAAAAGGCCACTCACCGCCCCCCAACTGACGGAATTGTCCGTAAAAAACTCTGAGGGACGGATATGCTGCATGACGGCCGATTCCCCTCTGGACACACTCAGTCTTTGCGGCTGAGCCTGATACAAAAGGTAAGAAGCGAAATTAACGAACTTCTTCCCGTTTCTTTTCATCAGAAACAGGTCGTTGGCGATTTTCTTCCCTCCCTCATACATATTCTGGCTGTTAGACTGATAGCCGCCCAACCGCACATCCCGGTCCTTCCAGTCCAGCGTCACATCCAAATTCTCCGTAAGATTATAGTTGCTCCTGTTGATTTCGGTAGAGACCTTCCCATTGAGCACATTCTTGTGAAAATTGCCGTCTTCCACCTCATCCATCCTCCACTGCTCATTGCCGGCCGTGTCATAATAAACGCTTTGTGTCTTTTTCAAGGTGTTCTCACGATGGTTCTGATAGGTCAGACTGAACTTTATATCCTGACCGCTCTTCAACTTAAACAGATTGTGAGATGTCACCTGATGAGTCCGGTTCTGAAGTTCGCGCTCTCTCGACAGACCCAATGAATAAGGTGGTGTGATGTCAATATACTCCCTCAATAGATTGGGGGCATTGATTATCTCATTGCGATTGAAGGAGTTCAATTCCTTTGAGATGTCCTGTCCCGTATTGTTTGATTTCAGGGTATTCAAGGTTTGAAACCCTTTACTGAAACGCATGGCCGTTCCTTCTCCATTCCACAGTCCTTCCCCGTCTCCAATACCTCCTGCTGCCTTCAAGGTGCCGATCCATTTCATCCTGGCACCGGATTTCAATCTTAGGTTAATGGCAGCCTGGTCAGAAAAGACTAGCCCTTCGAGCACCTTTATGGGCTGATGGTTCTGCATGACCTCCACGCTTGCCACATCCTTCTGAGGGATATTGTTGGTGGCTATCCCATATTGGGTACCCAATAGGTTGCTATTCTCTATATAGAAGCGGTTAATCGGTACTCCATTGTAGCTTATCTTACCGTCTTCCGATGTCTTTATACCGGGAAGTCTTTTCAGGACATCTCCGATGGCGCGGTCTCCCTCCTTTGAATAAAGCTGCACGTTATACTTTATCGTATCTCCCTGCAGGCGGACCCTCGGTGCTTTTACCACCACTTCCTTGATTTCTATATCCTTGGGAGACAGAAGGACTACCATTTCTTTCCCTTCTTCCAATCTCTTCTTGCAGGTTTCATAGCCGATGCATGAGAACCGGACATACATGGGGGCGGTCAGATTTTCAGTCAATTGGATTGCAAATCGGCCATCCTCTCCGGTTGTTCCAAACTTGACAAGCTTGTTTGTCTCTTCTACATAAACCATCACATTCACTCTTCCAATGGGCAAAGCAGTCGTCTTATCGGAAACTTTTCCCAAAAATGTATGTGATTGCGCATTTAGCAAAGGCACATTAAAAATAAAGAGAAAAGCCAAGTTCTTCACGAAGTTTTCAACCATAAGTCTATTTTGAATTATTATTTAAAATCAGATTCTTTTTGTTATATTATACAGTAAATAAAAATAGTTTAATTCCTATATTTATGTCTCAGACTGTAAACTTAACAAAAATCTGATGATTTAAACATAAAGATCAAACAAATTATTTCTTCACAAATTAGCGAATTTAAAATGGTAATAGCATTATGCATGAATGAACTATACATTATATTAATATTTGACTGATTAAGAATATAAA
>ENA-OVGB01001687-OVGB01001687.1-human-gut-metagenome-genome-assembly--contig:-NODE-1687-length-18664-cov-3.190875_pt1 | contig 18664 bp, 12 predicted proteins | sample MGYA00237767_ERZ505413 | MGnify/ENA primary metagenome ERZ505413 (study PRJEB26158, sample SAMN06016410) | human gut metagenome | biome: human gut; feature: ankylosing spondylitis patient; material...
GAGCCACTCTTCCATTTCATCGTAGCTGGCCTTCAGTTCACGGAACCGTGCCACTTCGGCCTCGAGACGGCTCTTTTCCCTGAGCACGGGCGTGAGCTTTTCCTGATCGGACCACGCATCGGGACTGGAAATGATGCCTTCTATTTCCTGAAGTCGCGCCTCCCGCGTGGGCAGGTCAAAGACGCCCCCAGAGGGAATTGAACTGTTCGGCAAGGGTATGGCAGCGGGAACGAAGTTCGGCCAACTGAAGCATGGTGATGTCCTTTTTTCTTGCGGTATGTCCGCTGATGCGGAGAGTATCGGAATTTTTAATCGACAGGCTTCCGCCGTCCGCCCCGCCGCGCAAGCGGCAGGCCGAGCAGAAGCAGAAGAAGGAATCCCGCGGCGGGAAGCCACGGATGCAGATAAAAGTAAGGCGTATGGCCCTGCAAGGCAAGCGCCGTGCAGGTAAGGCTCCCGGGCACGAAAAGAGCATGCGCATTCTCTTCCGAGCCCATGGCATGGATGCCTCCCAGAGGATCGAGGACGGCCGTGATGCCGCTGTTGGTGGCGCGCACCACATAGCGCCCTTCCTCCACGGCGCGCATGAGCGAAAGCTGAAGATGCTGCATGGGCGCGGAGGTATAATCGTACCAGGCATCATTGCTGATGTTCAGAAGGATGCCGGCCCCCTCCGCCGCTCTCGCCCGGGCAAGCTCGGGAAAAATGGCCTCATAGCAGATGAGCATCCCCATGTCCAGAGCTCCCCTGCCCCGAAGATGCAGCGGGAAAAGCATCTCCTGCGTTCCGGGCTCGAATCCGCCGAGTCCCTGAAGAAGGCTCTGGAATATGTCCCAGTCCAGCACGGGGGGCAGATATTCCCCGAAGGGCACCAGATGCTCCTTGTCGTAATGTCCGTCGTCGCCCTCCGGCGTGAGCAGAAAGGCGCGGTTGTAAAGAAGCGTTTTTCCGTCCGCCGCGCGCTCCACGCCGGGCGCGCCGAAAATAAGCGGTATGCCGAGACCTTTTACGAAGGAACGCAGCTCTCCGGAAAAGGGTCCGGAGGGATAGGCAAAGGGCATGGCCGTCTCCGGCCAGAGCAGCACGTCGGGAAGCGCCGGAGCGAGCGTGGCGTCCCCGATCTTCCCCGAGCGCCCCATGAACGAGGCCAGAGCCGAAGGCTGCGGAACGGCCTCCGTCGCTCCGGCAAGGGCGTTCACGTTTTTGCGCACGCCGTCCATGCTGAGGCGGATGTATCGCTCCAGCGTCTGCTGCTGGTATTCCTTGGACCATTTCACGTCCTGCCTCACGCTTCCCTGAACCAGGAGAAACGAAACGGGCGTGCCTTCGGCGGCGAGCTTCTCCGGAGCAACGTCAAGACGCCACGAGCCGAAGAGCACGATAAGGGCAAGAAGACCCGCGGCACAGGCCGTCATCAGGCCTCCCGATCTGCGGGAATCCCTGCTGAAAAGACGCATGGCTCCCTCGCAGGCAAGACAGGCGACGGTCGCGAGAAGTCCCGAGAAGCCGTACTCTCCGAGCAGGCTCAAAGGCTGGATGAGCACGGGCCACGCCGCGAGACCGGAGGAGAGCGTCAGCCAGGAAAAGCCGGTGCCGAACCAGCCCCGCGTCCACTCCAGAAGAAACCACAGAACGCCCGCAAATGCGCAGCGCCGCCAGGGAGAAAGCGCCCGGGTCCGGGCCATGATCCAGGAAAAGATACCTCCCCACAAGGCTACGTACATGCCGAGCAGGATGGAACACGGCGCGGCAAGAAGCCAGGGAAAGGAGCCGTACATGCGGGCGGCCACGGCTATCCAGTACAGGGCCGCCGCCGCACCGGGAATGCCTGCGCACCAGCCCAGACGAAACGGAGCGCCCGTATGCGAGGCAAGAAGAAGCACCGCCGGATAGACAAGCATGACAAGCGGCAGATGCATCACGGGATTGGGAGTCCCCAGAAAAACGGACAGCGACCCGGCTGCAACGAGCAGCACACAGGTCCGCAGGGAAATGCTCATGACTGCCCCCTGTCGAGCACGCGGCAGCTTATGGCCTCCGCGATGTGCGCAAGCGAAAGCTCCGCCGTGCCTTCAAGATCGGCGATGGTTCTCGCCACACGGAGAATGCGGGTATAGGCTCTGGCCGACAGCGCCAGCGTATTCACGGCATTCCCCAGAAATTCCTGCTCCACGCTGCCGAGCCGGCAGTACTCGTCAAGCAGTCTGCCCGAAAGATCCGCATTGGTGCGGCAGCCCGTTCCCCGGTATCTTTCCCGTTGAATCTCCCGCGCACGAATGACCCTCTCCCTGACCTCGGAGGAAGACGGGCCGCTCTGCAGGGAGCGTATTTCCTCATAGGAAACGGCGGGGACCTCCACATGAAGATCGATGCGGTCGAGAAGCGGTCCGGAAAGCTTGGCCCGGTAGCGGGCCACGGCCTGCGCGGAACAGGTACATTCATGACGAGGGTCGGTAAGGTATCCGCAGGGACAGGGATTCATGGCCGCAAGCAGCATGAAATCAGCAGGATAGCACACCGCATAGGTGGCCCGGGAAATGAACACCCTTCCCTGCTCGAGAGGCTGACGCAGCACTTCAAGGGCCTGGCGCTGAAACTCGGGCAGCTCATCCAGAAAAAGCACGCCTCTGTGGGCAAGGCTGACCTCGCCGGGATGCGGAGGCACGCCGCCGCCTATGATGGACACGCTCGAATCGCTGTGATGCGGCGTGCGGAACGGACGGACCGTCATAAGTCCACGCCCTTCCAGCATGCGGGCCACGCTGTATATCTTGGTCACCTCCAGCGCCTCTTCCAGATCGAGAGGAGGAAGTATTCCCGGCATTCTTCGCGCCAGCATGGTCTTGCCGCTTCCCGGAGGACCGATGAACAGCAGATTGTGCGCCCCGGCCGCCGCCACTTCCATGGCGCGCTTGGCCTTTTCCTGTCCCTTCACGTCCGCAAGGTCGAGAAAGTCCTCCGCCGCCGACTGAGGAGGCAGCGCCGTCACGGGCGAAAGCCCGGCACGACCGGCAAGAAAGGCCGCGGCTTCCGAGAGCGTCTGCGGAGCGAACACGTCAAGACCTTCGGCCATGGCCGCCTCCTGCGCGTTGTCCGGAGCCACGATCATGCCGCGCGCTCCTTCGGCGCGGGCCAGCATGGCTACGGCGAGCACGCCGGGCACGGGCTTGAGACGCCCGTCCAGGGAAAGCTCCGCAGCAAAGAACCAGCCCTTCAGACACTCCGCAGGAAGCACGCCCGCCGCACCGAGAAGACCGAGCGCAAGAGGCAGATCATAGGCCGAGCCCTCCTTGCGTCTGTCCGCCGGAGCAAGGTTCACCGTGATGCGCCCGGGCGGGATACGGAAGGATGAATTCTGAAGCGCCTTGAGCACTCTCTCGCGGGACTCGCGCACCGCTCCCTCGGCCAGTCCCACCATGACGAAGGAAGGCATGCCCTGTCTGCCGTAGTCCACCTCAAGATCGACGCGGAAGGCATCCACGCCCAGGATCGCTCCGCAGGAGAGCTGCACCACCATGGCGGCGACCTCAGAAGCTCAGGCCGGGAAGTTCGAGAATGAGCCGGTAGGAGTTGTCCCTTGCCTTGCTCTGCACGGAACCCAGAATGTGGAAGCACTGATGGTAGTAGCCGATGACGAACTGACGCTCGTAGTTCTTGCCGGTCTCTATGTTGTCCTGCGTCATGTAGTACAGCGATATGTTGCTGAAGGGCCTGAAGGTGAAGGCGTTGGTCAGAAGGCGCTGCGGCGCAGTGAACGAGATGTCGCTCGGATTGTCGCGCTTCATCTCATCCAGGTAGTCGTAATACTTGTTTCTGGTGCTGTAGGACATGCTCCAGGAACCCCAGCGTGCATTGGAAAGCGTCGCGCCGGTATCGCTGCGGGTAATGCCGTCGCCGTACATGGAGACATACAGGCGGTTCCACAGACTGAGCCAGCTGACCGGATTGAACTCCAGATAGGAATAGGTGTCCATGACCGGCTTGCGCTCGTAAAGATCGCGGAAGTTGTTGCGGTGTGACTCGTCGATGTCGTAGCCCGTGGCGATTTCCCAGCGTACGGGATCGAAGTAGCTTTCCGAGGTCTTGTAGGCTCCCTTGGCTCCGGAAACGGTTTCCTGACGGGCCGTGAGAATGTTGGTCACGGAGAGGCGCACCCTCTGGGAGGGCTTGAGACGGTCAAGGTCCTCAAATATGGGGTTGTCGGACTGATCCCTGTTGGGCGTCCATTCGTAGGTCAGGCGGGGCTGAATCCTGTGACGCACGCCGGTCCAGCTCGTTTTGCCCACGTTTTCCGCCGCAGCCGCAAGACGATTTTCCGGCATATCCCACACGCGTGAAAACTGCGTGAAGGTCGTCGCGCTCATGTCGGGAATGAAACGATCCTTGGAACCGCCGCCGCGGGTCCAGCGCTGCGAATCATCGAAGGGCACATGATTGCTGTTGTAATAGGTCTGACGCACGCCGCCGGAAACAAGCATGGACGCCCCGGGAAGGTTCACGGGCAACGTCAGCTCGGGATGAATTTCCGTGCGCAGGCCGCGCACGCCGCGGGCGCGATATTCATAGGTGCTCGACACTTCGCCCTGAAGTTCCAGAGGCAGATTTTCAAGCAGCGCTCCCTTGAAGAGATAGGCATTCAGGGGAATGCGCTGCACCGTGGTGTCCTGACTGTGCGGCAGATTGCCGTGGCCGAAGGAAGGATCCTGTTCATAACGGAAGCCCAGGGACACCATGAAACGATCCCAGTCGCGGTACAGGAAGCCTTCGCTCACGCGGTTCTTGTCCACTTCCTGAAGATCGCGGCCGAACATGCTGTACAGGGCGTCTCGGGAACGGTTGAAGCCCGTGCGCATGTCGCGGAACTGACGCAGGAAGTTCTGGTCCGAAGTATAGTCGAGGTTGTAGCGGTAGCGCCAGCCGGAGTCTCCGACAAAGCCGTCGCCCATGCCGCGCAGCCAGTATCTCTCCTCGTTGGTGTTAACCTTGCCGTCGGTATCGTTGACGGGGTCGCCGAAATCCTGCCTGAAGGTATGCTTGTCGTACAAAGCGTCGAAGGCCAGCCAGGTCTTGTCCTGATCGCGGGTGTGCGAGCGGTATTCAATGCCGGGCATGAAGCCGGCCTTGCTCATGTACGTGCCGTAGAAGGTGAGGTCGCGGCTCTCGTCTATGACCTGAAAATACGGCTGGGAAAAGAAGGTGCCGTTCAGCGTGCTGTAACCGAAGTCGGGCATGAGCAGACCGGACTGTCTCGTGGTCTTGGCCGGAAGCACCAGATAGGGCGTGCCCGCAAGAGGCATGTCCAGAATATTGAGCGTCGTGTGCTTGAGCGTGGCGTAACCGTCTATCTCGATGTCGGCCTGAGCGGCGTCGAGGGACCAGGCCGGAACGTCGCCGTCGCAGGCCGTGACTCTGGCGTTCTGGAAGCGGTAGCGGTCGCCGAAGAGCTTGTCCACCTTCTGCCCCGTCACGTACATGTGCGGTCCGGCAATGAAGATGGAGCCGTCCTTGAGCCAGCCCGTGCGCGAGGTGAGATCAAATTCCGCCTCCGAAGCGTTCAGCATGTCACGCCCCATGCGCGCTTCCACCTTGCCCTTGACGAAAATCCAGTTGGTCGTGGTGTAGTACCTGGCAAAATCGGCCTTCATGTAGTCTTCGCCGCGCTGAAGCAGCACGTTGCCCCTGGCTTCCACAATGACGCCGTCATCAAGACTGACGAGATTGTCGGCATTGAGCGTCCAGGGAAGATCTCCCCGTGTGGTCAGGGACTTCTGTCCGCTCTGGATCTGGGCCGCCTGCGAAGGCGAGACAAGGCACGCCAGCACCGCAAGCACGGTCACAAGCATGCGACATAACGACGATAAGGAAGCGGAAGGAAAAAACACGGCATATTCCGGGTTGCAAGACAGGGAAAGAGGCGGTAGAGGCAGAAACGGAACGCGAAAAAAGACAACCGCCGGACGTACCGGCCGGCTTTTCAGCACGAAGCTGACTTTCCATAGCATACAACTTGACCGAAAAAAAGCCCCCGCACAGGGCTTAACGCCGACCGTCTCCGCCGGAAAGGATGATCCATCATGATAGAGCCTTCATGCCATGTCCGCATCAACTGGGAACACTTCCGCCACAACGTCGAGCTTCTCATGCAGAAGGGACACGAACTCATGCCCGTCATCAAGGCTGACGCCTACGGGCACGGCGTAAGAAACGCGGCGAAAATACTGGAGGAAACAGGCATAGGATGGGCTGCGGCGGGCACGCTCAAGGAAGCCGCCGTCGTGCGCGACACAGGTTTTTCCGGCAACATCGTATCGCTGCTCTGCCGCGCTCCCGGCGAAGACGACATACGTCTTGCCTGCGAAAAGCGCCTCACGCCCCTCATCCACAACTTTGAGGGACTCAAGGCCGCACGGGACGCCGTGCGCAGGATGAACAGCACCTCTCCCCTGACCATAGCCGTCAAGGTGGATACCGGCATGGGACGCCTCGGCTTTGCCCTGAAGGACATGGAGGAGGTCACCGCCCTTCTTGCGGCCTCTCCCGAACTTTCCCCCATCGTGCAGATCTCGCATCTTGCCGTGGCCGACGATCCGGCCGAAAGCGAATACACCGGCCGTCAGTGCGACATCTTCTACCGTGCGGCCGATATTCTGCACCGGGCCTTTCCGGCCATGCGCTGTTCTCTCGGCAACACGGCCGGTCTTCTGGAAGGCGTGACGCGAAAGGACGACATCTGCCGTCCCGGTCTTGCCCTGTACGGCTACGATCCTCTTTACGGCACGGCGCACCAGGGACTGTGCGGCTCTCTTCTGCCCGTCATGGAAGTGTCCGCGCCCCTCATCAGCGTGCATCCCCTCCACAAGGGGGAAAGCGTGGGATACGGACGAACCTACAAGGCCGACACGGAAAGACTCGTCGGCTGGGTGGCCATAGGCTACGCCGACGGATACCGCCGCAACCCTGCGCCGGGGACCTGCATGTGCGTAAACGGCGTGCGCGTGCCGGTCATCGGCAGGGTGGCCATGCAGATGACCTGCGTGGATCTTACGGATCTTCCCACGCCTCCGGTCCAGGGCGATACGGTCTACGTGCTCGGCGGACCGGGCCATGCGGTCAGCGCCCAGGATCTTGCCGGATGGTGGGGCACCATTCCCTACGAAGTGACCTGTCTTCTGGGCAGGAACATGACGGAATAAAAAAAAGGGGGCCGAGCCCCCTTCTTTTTTTATTTTTTGCTGACGACGCGCTGTCCGGACAACGTCCGTTCCCCGCGCTCACGGACCTGAACATCCCGCCCCGCATGCGACAGGGACACGGCAGAGCGCAGTTCTGCCGCCTTTTCCCAGCGCCGTCCGGCGGACTACGCCTTCAGAGAACCGCGGAACGAGGCCAGATCGTCGATGCCGAGCTCCTCGCACAGCGCGGGCAGCTCGCGGATGATGCGGAAAATGGTCCCGGGGTCGCTGAAATTGGCCGTTCCCACGGCCACGGCATGAGCGCCCGCCAGCATGAATTCCAGCACATCGCGCGCCGAGCGCACGCCGCCCACGCCGATGACGGGCACCTGAACCACGCGGGCGATCTCCCATACGCAGCGCAGGGCCAGGGGCTTGACGGCGGGACCGGAAAGACCGCCGACGACGCTTCCGAGCATGGGCCTGCGGGAAACGACGTCCACGGCCATGCCTTCAATGGTCCCCATGCAGGAAATGATGTCCGCTCCGGCGGCCTCCACGGCCTTGGCCACCTCCACGATGTCCATGATCTGCGGAGAAAGCTTGGCTATGACGGGCTTCGTGCCCGCGGCGCGCTTCACGGCGTTCACGGCGCGCGCGGCCGTCACGGGATTCTGGCAGAAACGCTGTCCTCCGCGGTGATCGTTGCGGCAGGACAGATTCACTTCCATGGCGGCGACTCCGCGCTCCGCGGCCAGCATTGCGGCAAGTTCGGCGAACTCGTCCACATTGGAGGCGTTGATATTGGGAATGATGGGCACCTCCTGCCACGGAAGTTCGGGCAGAAGCACGTTGACGAAATGATCCGCGCCGTCGTTCTGCGTTCCCACGGCGCTCAGCATGCCTCCCGGCGTCTCCGCAATGCGGGGCATGGGCGCGCCCGCGCACGGACGCAGCGTAAGACCGTTGGTGATGATGCCGCCAAGCTGCTCTATGTCCCCGTAGGGACGATACTCAAGACCGCTGCCGAAGGTGCCGGAAGCGCTGAGCACGGGATTCTTCAGTTCCAGAAGTCCGTCGACGAGAGATACACGCAAATCCATCACAGACTCCTTTCTTCCGCCTGAACGGCATGCAGGTCGATGTCCGAGGCCCAGAACACGGGACCGCTGGTGCAGGTCTGCACGGGAAGTCCGGCCCTCACGGGATCGGCCCAGTGCTTCGAGGTGACGACGGTACAGCCGAGACAGGCTCCCGTACCGCAGGCCATGCGTTCTTCCAGGGAAAGCTGCGTGGGCAGATCAAGCTCGATGGCGGTCTCCCACACACGTTTCAGAAAAGGCATGGGGCCGCAGGCAAGACACAGGCCGCCGTGTTCCTTGTATTCCCGCATTTTTTCACGAACCACGCTGTTGAAGTGCTCGAGCTCCTCGGGCGTGCGGTCGCGCATGTTTTCCAGCTCCATGCGCGCAGCCATGGCATCGGTGGGATAATTGTTGCTCGGCAAAGCGTGTCCGAACAGCATGAAAAGACTGGCCGGAGCCGGATGCAGGTCGGCATAGCCGGCAAAGGGAGCCATGCCCACGCCCCGGGCAAGCAGCAGCGTAGGCGTGTCGGGCCTCATTTCAAAGCTGGTGCCGAGAGGCCCCCAGACGATGACCTTGTCGCCGCTCTTGAGCCTGGACATTCTGTCGGTACCGGGACCGACGACACGGAAGAAAAGCACGAGACTCTGCGAAGTCACCCGGCAGATGGAAAGAGGACGGGCCCAGGTCGTTCCGTCGCCGTCCTGTACTGGTCGCAGCATGATGAACTGGCCGGGATGCCAGCTTTTCCACGCCGGACGTTCCAGCGTGAGCGCGTAGAAACGGTAGATGCCTGAAGGACCGGCCACAGGCTGGCCGAAAGGCACGTTGTCCGTCACCGTCAGTTCTGTGCGAACAGGGGAAATCATGGGGGCCTCCGCAAGTGTTTTTCTTTATATGTATCCGATTTTATTCCCGGTCAAGGGATGGCCCCGGCATCATGGCTGAATGGCTTTACAACACCCCGTGTTCATACAGAATTTTTACACCTATACCGATGAGTACCAGCCCTCCGAGCACGGAAACCTTGTTGCCGAGGATATCCGAGCCGCCGATGATACGCCCGAGCTTCACGCCGGCGGCAGTGACGACGGCGCACACGATGCCGATGACCACGGCGGGCCACCATACCGAAATGCCTATCATGGCGAAGGACAGACCTACGGCCATGGCGTCTATGCTGGTGGCCACGGCCAGCATGATGAGCTGCACGCCTCGGGACGGATCGCCGGAAGCGTGTGCCTGCTCTTCCTCGCCGAAAAACGCCTCACGCAGCATATTCAGCCCCACGAGGGAAAGCAGAGCAAAGGCTACCCAGTGATCCCATGCCTCGATGTAGCTGCGCACGGAAAGACCGAGCGCCCAGCCTATGACGGGCATGAGAAACTGAAACAGTCCGAAATGGAAGGAAAAACGAAAATAGTGTCTCCAGGTGACGGCAGGCAGCGACGCCGCAGCGGATACCGATACGGCAAAAGCGTCCATGGCCAGGGCAATCGCTATGGCCAAAACAGCGAAGAAATTCACGGCAGGCTCCGGGTAGTGTTTGGCGCATTATACATATCCGCCGCTTAGGCACAAGAGCTTGTGCAGAAAGGCCGTCTGAGGTACGATGCCGTGTACTCAAAAGAATTAAAGGAATCTCCCGAATATGTCTGAATCTTATCTGACCATAACCCCGCTGGGAGGGCTCGGCGAAATCGGCATGAACTGCCAGAAATGGCAGACCGATCAAGGGGTTGTGCTGATAGACTGCGGCCTGATGTTTCCCGACGACGCCCTGCTCGGCGTCGACGTCGTCATTCCCAGGCTGGAATCCGTTTTTGCCGAGGGCGAAAAGGTGCTGGGCATCGTGCTCACCCACGGCCATGAAGATCACATAGGCGCCCTGCCCTGGCTGCTGCTTCAGTACAAGAGCCTGCGCGGCATACGCATATACGGTTCCCCCTTCACCATCGCCCTTGTGGAGCACAAGCTTGAGGAACACGGCCTGCTCGACAGGGTGGAACTTGTGGCCATGCCCGCCCGCAGCTCGGTCACGCTGGGCAATCTCACCTTCCATTTCATTCCCGTCTGCCACTCCATTCCCCAGTGCTATGCCCTGGCCGTGGAAACGCCCGTAGGCAAGATACTGCACACCGGCGACATCAAGCTCGACTCCACGCCTCTCGACAATGAAGAAGCCTGCGATCCCATCGCCGATTTTTCCCGCTTTGCCGCCGAAGGCGAACATAAGGGCATACGTCTTCTTCTGGCCGACTCCACCAATGTGGAAAATCCCGGACACTCCCTGCCGGAGCGGCAGGGACACGACGATCTCGACGCCATTTTTTCCGAAGTGAAGGGGCGCATCATCATCGCCCTCTTCTCCAGTCACATCCGCCGCATACGCACCGTGCTGGAACTGGCCAGAAAATACGGCCGTTCCGTGCTCGTGAGCGGACGCAGCCTGTCCACGAACATCGAAAAGGCCGTGGAGCTCGGACTTCTGGAACAGCCCGACAATCTTTACAGCGAAGCCGCGGGCTTTCCCGAACTCGATCCCGGGCAGACCGTCGTGCTCGCCACGGGCACGCAGGGCGAAGCCCTTTCCGCCCTCGCCCGCATCGCGCGCGGAGAACACCGTCAGCTCTCCCTGCATGAGGGAGACACGGTCATCATGTGCTCCCGTGTGATTCCCGGCAACGCCAGAGCCATTTCCAAGGTGCTCAATCAGATTTACCGGCTCGGGGCCGAAGTGTATCACAATCCCGACAGAACCGTGCACGCCACGGGCCATGCCTGCCGCTCCGAGCTTAAGGAAATCATCGGAGCCGTGCAGCCGGAATACTTCATCCCCGTACACGGCGAGTACCGGCATCTGGCCCTTCACGCCCGTCTGGCCGAAGATTGCGGCGTGACCCACGATCACATCAAGATCATCGAGGACGGTCAGCCCGTCACCTTCCTTGACGACTCCATACGCATGGAAGAACCCGTGTCCGTGGAGTCCGTCATGGTGGACGGCAAGGGCGTGGGCGACGTAGGCCGCATGGTGCTCAAGGAACGCCGCATCCTCGGAGGCGAAGGACTGGTCGCCGTGGTGCTCGTCATTGCCGAAGAAACCGGCGAGGTGCTGCACGGCCCGGAAATGATTTCCCGCGGCTTTGTTTTCGAGCAGCAGTACAGCCATCTGCTCGAAGACGCCAAGTGCCTTGTACTCGACCAGCTCGAGTCCACCAATCCCAACGACATCACAAAGCTTTCCGACCGCATACGCTCCAGTCTGCGCCGCTTCTTCCGCGACGTTCTCGGACGCGACCCCATCGTGGTGCCCATCGTCACGCAGATATAGCAAAGTGCATGCCGTCTTTTCCAGGCCCGGATCTTCCCGTCCGGGCCTTTTTCATGCTTCTGCTTCCGCCCTCCCTGCGCTCGCACACCGGACAGACGCACCTCTTCCGAAAGGCCGTCCGAATAAAACAGGACAGTGCGGTCGTACAGCAGAAGCGACAGTGACGCCTTTTCTTCTTACCGTCCTTTTCCTTCCCTCTCATTCCGAGTTCAAGGTGGTGGCCCCGTGCCGGATACTCACCGGCCTGCCCGTACGCCAGCTTTCGCTGCATCTCCTCAGAAATACACAACATCCACGGGGCTCTCCGGAATATTTCCCCTTTCTTGCCGGAAACAGCCTTGACTTTTATTTGATATCGAACTAGTCATTTTATTAGTTTGACATCAAATAAAACTCACCACACTCCACGGAGGCCCCACATGCACAAATCTCCCGCCACCCTTGCTCTTGAAAAAAGACGCGACGAACTCACGGCGCATATCGTCAAGCTCAGCGGGCATGCCTGGCTCAGTGTGGCCGAAGACGTGTCCAACGTCGGCATGATAGTCGGCAAGGACGGCATCATTATCATCGATACCGGCATGATACAGGACTGCGCCCGCAGCACACTGGAAAAATTCAGGAAAATCGCACCGCGCGAGACCCTTCCCATTAAAGCCATCATCTACACCCACGGACACGGAGACCACACGGGAGGCTCAGCGGTGTTCTTCGAGGAAGGAGACAAGCCTGCGATATGGGCCCGCAGCAATTTCGGCGCCGAAGCCGCGCCCTTTGAACGTTCAGGTCTCATGCCTGTCTTCAAGGCCCGCGGGGCAAGACAGGGAGGATTTCAGCTGCCGCCGGAGCGGCGCATCTGCAACGGCATTGCGCCAGTACGCTATCCCCGCGCAGGCGGAGCCATATTCAGCGGCAGAACGGGAGCCGTTCCTCCCGACCATTTTTTCAGCGGCGACAGCACCGTGATCCACGTTGCGGGCATTGAACTGTGGCTTTTCGCAACGCCCGGTGAAACCGAGGATGCCCTTTCCGTCTGGTTCCCCGACGAAAAGGTGCTCTTCTGCGGCGATGATCTGTACCGTTCCTTCCCCAACGTCTACCCCGTCCGGGGAACGGGCAGCCGCGACATTGCGTCATGGTGCCAGAGCCTCAGTCTCATGGATGCTCTTGAACCAGAAGTGCTGGCCCCGGGGCATACGGATCCGTTCTTCGGCAAAGATCACGTCCACACCGTTCTCGGCAACTACCGCGAAGCTCTCGAATACGTTCTGCATGCCTCCATCGACGGCATAAATGCGGGAATGACGCCGGACCAGCTTGCCGAAGAGGTCAGACTGCCCGAACACCTCGCCGGCCTTGACTATCTTCAGGAATACTACGGCAATGTTGCCTGGACCGTACGCAACATCTTCAACCAGTACCTGGGCTGGTTCGACGGCAATCCTCTGCATCTTTGCAGCGCCTTTACTCCCAGAGAAGAGGCGCTGCACATCCTGGCCATGGCCGGAGGCAAAGGAGCGCTCCAGCGCAAGGCAAAAGCGGCGCTGGAACAGGGAGACGCTCCCTGGGCCGCCCGGCTTGCCGACCATCTGCTGGCCATTGATCCCGACAAAAAGGAGTTTCTGCTCCTCAAGGCCGAAGCTCTCGAAGTCATGGCCGAAAGCATGCTCACGGCCACAGGCCGCAACTACACGCTGACGACGGCGCAGCAGCTGAGAGAAGCGGCAGAAAGGCTCTGAAAAAAGCCGTTCCTTCTCCTGCCCTGCCGCCGGGTTCCCGGCTTCTGCTGCAGAAGCCTGAGACCTGCATGAGAGGTCTCGTTCTTCCCCACCGGCAAAAGGAGAAGAAACACAAATATCCGGTATCAGGCGTCGGCCTGCAGAAGTCCTGCCGCGAGGTCTCCGCTGATGCAGGACGGCTTCCCTGTATGCCGTCCTGCGGCAACGAGACGGAAAAATTCCGGCATATCTCCCCTACCGGCCCCGGCTTCCCACAGCCGAAGACCGGTGATCCATAAGGTGAAAGACGGACGGTACGCCCTCCACCGACATCGGATCAGAAATCCCGTCCGGGGCACGACCGGAAAGACGCGTGCCCTTCTGCCCGCCTTTTCCCGGACCGGTTTCCGCGGCCGGCAACGATATCGTGCCGCATGTCTCCCGGATGGGACTGCCCAAAAAACACTTCTTAACGCAGAAGACGCGCCCGGAAAACCGGGCGCGTCCTCATTCATGAGCGGGATGATCCCGCATCTTCACTTAGTCGTCGGTAGCGGCAATGCAGTCACCGGCATTGGCCACGTAGCCGAGGGTGCCTTCCACTTCCACTTCGCTGCTGCGGCTGCCGAAAGCGGCGGCGCCGGGCATACGGAAGGTGGCGCAGTCGGCGCGGGCGATGGCCACTTCAGGAGTGTGTTCGGCCTGAGGCACCCATTCGTAGGGCACACGGTAGGCGCGATACACCATGTTCATGTTGCGGCCGTCATGGTAGGGGTTGATGAATTCCCACACGATCTCATGGTCGGCGGTCACTTCGAGGAGGCGGCCGTCGGAACCCTCGGTGATGAGGGTGTTGCCGTTGGGCAGACGCTGCGCAGAGCTGATGAAGGGGCTGTAGAAGCGGCTGGCGTCCAGCGGAACCACGAAGCCGGCTTCATGAGGCGTGTACTGCCACACGATCTTGAGGGTGATGGGATCGAATTCCAGGATACGGGTGTAGTCGCGCTGAGCGGCCTTGACGCCGATGGGCGCGCCGGGGTTTGGATTGTCGTAACCGGCCCAGCCGCCGTTGTCGAACACGAGGATGTTGCCCGCGCCGGGAAGTCCGTCAGGAATCATGTGCGCATGATGCTGACCGATGATCCAGCCGAGGGAATGTTCGGGATGGCCGATGCTGTAGTCGGGACCGACCTTCCAGACGATCTTGCCGGTTTCCTTGCTGATGATGAAGATGATGTTGGTTTCGCGACCGTCCATGATGATGTTGTCGGGATGGAAGCGTTCATCACCGGCATCATACCACTTGTTGGGTCCGAGGGTGGACATGGAGTTGATGTGCATCCAGTCGCCGAGACCGGGAGCGCTGTCGATGAGGGAACCGCCGCGGTAGTTGGGGTTGCGGGCCATGGCGTTGCGGGCGGCTTCGGAAAAGCCCATTTCCTGCACATGGTCGGTGGCCTGCCATTCCCAGATGATTTCGCCGTCCCAGTTCACTTCGTACACGACGTCGTCAAGCAGGGGCTTGTCGGAGATGTACTCGCAGTGCGCGTCGCGGTGGCAGAGCACGAGGGTGTTGCCGGACAGGGACTGGGGTTCATGACCGGGAGCGTAGTAGCCGGTAGTGCTGCCTTCGCGCTGGAAGTCATGATGCTGACGGGCCATCCACTGGGGCTTTTCACCCGGATCCTCGATGAATTCAGCCTGGTTGAATTCCCACACGACATTGCCGTCCCAGTCCACCTGAATGAGGTCGACCTGATCCTGCAGACCGTACTTGGGATTGCGGATGCCGCGGCTGCCGAGCAGATAACCGCCGGGGAAGATCTTGTTCGGGAAGCCGTGCACGCCCTTCCAGAGCTTGATTTCCTGGCCGTTCATGTCGATGAGCATGGCGCCCTGTCCCTTGACGGGCATGATCGTATAGCCGTTATACGCCTTTTCAGGATTGTAGAGCGTTACGCCGGTAGGATAAACTGTAGGATGACCCATGGTAAAACTCCTTCATAAGAGTTGAGGGTAAGTTCCCGGAGCATGCCCCGGGAACCCTGGAGAAATGTTACAGGACTTCGGGACCCATGAGCTTATAGGGCAGCCAGAGTGCGATGTCCGGGAAGAACGTGATGAGGACGACCGCAAGGATCATGAGGCCCACGAAGGGGATGATGCCCTTGAATATGGTCTCGATGGGAATGCCCTTGGCCACACCGGCCAGAGCGAACACCACCACGCCGACAGGCGGAGTGATCTGACCCATTTCCATGATCATGACGGATACCACGCCGAACCACACGGGGTCAAAGCCCAGGGCCACGACGGTGGGGAAGATGGAAGGCAGGGTGAGCATGAGCATGGGGATAACGTTCATCATGCAGCCGAGGATCACGTAGATGACCACGATGATGGCGAATACCCAGTAGCGGTTGAACGGCAGGGACACGATGAAGTCGGCGAGCAGGAAGGGCAGACGGGTGGCGGCGAAGAAGTAGCCGAGCACGGCCACGCCGACCATGATGCCCATGATGCGGGCGGTGAGCTCACCGGTTTCATGCAGGGAAGCCAGCAGATTCTGCTTGGTCACCTTGCGGCGGACGAGAGCGTAGAGGAAGGCGCCCATGGCGCCGATGCCGCCGCCTTCGTTGGGGGAGCATATGCCGGCCACGATGCTGCCGAGCACCAGGACGAACAGGGCGAGAATCGGCACGAGGCCCATGGAGGACTGAATCTTCTCGGCCAGCGTGTACTTGGGACCGCGGGGAGCGAGTTCAGGATGACGCACGGCCATGTAGTAGATGTAGGCCATGAACATGAGGGCCAGCATGACGCCGGGAACGAGACCGGCCATGAACAGTCGGCCGATGGAAACTTCCGTGACGATGCCGTAGATGATGAAGCCTGAACTCGGCGGAATAAGGATGCCCAGCGTACCGCCTGCGGCAAGAGCGCCCGTGGCGAGCGAGGGGGAATACTTGAGGCGCATCATTTCCGGCAGGGAAACGGAGCCCATGGTCACGGCGGTGGACAGGGAGTCGCCGCACACGGCCGCAAAGCCGGTGCAGCCGGCGACGCCGGCCATGCCCATGCCGCCGGGCATGTGGCCTATCCACTTATTGGCGGAGTTGAACAGGTCGACGGAAATGCCGGAGTAAAGGATCATGCAGCCCATGAGCACGAAGAGCGGCAGGGCCACAAGATTGTAGTTGGCGGAAGCGGCGTAAGGAGTGGTGCCCACGGCGGCAAGAGCCGCCACGACGTTGCGGGACACGGCCACCATGCCCATGGCGCCGATGATGCTCATGGCCCAGGCGATGGGCATGCGGATGAACAGGAACAGGAACAGCAGACCGAAGGCTATGAGACCGAGGATGAGGTTGGAAATTTCATAGGGGCTTTCGCGATACCAGAAGGGCAGATACGCCAGGGCGAAGGCGAAGACGATGCCGAGCACGAAGGGAATGTAATGTCTGCCGGAGAGGCACTTCACGGATTCGCGCAGGAACTGGAACAGTGCGACGATGGAGGTGATGCCGAGACCCACGACGGGCATCCAGTAATAGAACTCCAGAGGAACGTACAGTTCCATGGACTGGGTGCCGAACTTGCTCAAAAAGGCGTCGTAGCTCTCGGTGGTGAGCAGCACCATGATGCCCAGCACCAGGGAGGCGACGGTCATGTCGCACCAGCGCTTCACTCCCGTGGACATGCGGTCGTAGATGAAGTCGATCATCATGTGGCGGTCGTGCAGCTGCAGGATGGCCATGAAGGAAAACGTAGTCAGAGCCAGAAGATTTTCCTGAAGTTCCAGGGAGCCGGGCACGCTGAATCCGAACATGCGGCAGCAGACGTCCACGGTGATGAGCACGGGCAGGATGGCCATGGCCACATAGCTCAGCCAGCTGACCTTGGTCGTGCATTTTTCGAGAAAGTCATATGCGCTCTGAAAAGCGGGAGAAAGAGAAACTTGTTCTGCCATGGGAACCTCGGCTTTTCGCGGACCGCACCCCTCGCGGTCCGCACACGGGAAAAATAGCCTGAAACAATGTCACGGCATATAGGCGACGGGAGGGAGCCGCAAAGCCCCCTCCTCCGCAGAATTACATCTTATAATCGCCGTACTTTCCGGCTCTCATTTCTTCAGTGTAGAACTTGGCGCGTTCCTGGGCATACTTGTACACGGCTTCGATGACTTCCGGCTTGGCTCCCTTGCAGGAAGCCTTCCAGTCGTCAACGAATCCGCCGAGCGGAGCGAGGAAGGGAGCGCGCTCTTCATCGGTCAGATAGAAGAAGGTGTGACCCTGCTTTTCCATCCAGGCGGTGTCTTCCTTGGCGCCGTCTTCAAGGGACTTGCCGACGCCGAGGGCCATGTTCATGCCGCCGGTCTCGTTAAGATAGGCCTTCATGTCGTCAGGCATGGAGTCCCACAGATCCTTGTTGGCTTCCATGGTGAAGGCCTGCACCATGATGTTGAGCATCAGATGGTACTTGGTGGCTTCGGTGATCTTGTAGGACTTGAGAGGAGCGAGCGGGCAGATGACGCCGTCGCCCATGCCCTTGGACAGGGCAAGATAGGTGTCGGGGGAGCTCATGCGGATGGGGTTGGCGCCGAGAGCCTTGACGAGCTCAAGGGCGACGGCGTCCCAAACGATGATCTTGGAGCCCTTCAGATCTTCCATGGTCTTGATGGGCTTCAGGGTATGCAGCTGATAGGCGGCGGAGGCCCAGGAAGTGAAATGCACACTGTTGGCAGGCAGTTCGGCCTGCACTTCGGGGAACTTGCGGATGAGGTCCTCAAGAACCAGAGAACCCACGATGGCGTTGGGGCACAGACCGGGAATGGCCACCACGTTCATGAGGTTGTAGTTGCCGGGATACACGGAAGGACGCAGCACGCCGAAGTCCACGCGGCCGTCGGTGATGGCCTGAGGAGCCTCGGATTCAGGGTACAGGGAGTTGGTGGCGAAATAGTCGAATGACAGCTTGCCGCCGAATTTTTCTTCCGTCGCTTTGAAGTAGGGTTCCCAGTAATTCACAACGGTGGGATGCTTTTCAAGATAGCTGCCCATGAAAGACAGATGCTTGAATCCCTTGGCGGCTTCCGCCGTGCCGGAAAACACCATTGCGCCACCCAGTGCGAGAGCAGCAGCCAAACTTCTTCAACATGCTGAAACTCCTCATTTTTTGCCCATCTTTTCACATCCGACGAAAAAGCGTGCGGAGGTAAGCCGGACAGCTTTCATTCATTAGAGTTTTGATAAATTAAATATTACTCTTAAGTCAATGGTGAAATTTTTGCCATATTCATTATCTGTCAAAAATGATTTGTTTTTTTATTTATCTTTTTTTTCCTGAGTCCTTTCG
>ENA-OVGB01001693-OVGB01001693.1-human-gut-metagenome-genome-assembly--contig:-NODE-1693-length-18571-cov-4.962357_pt1 | contig 18571 bp, 17 predicted proteins | sample MGYA00237767_ERZ505413 | MGnify/ENA primary metagenome ERZ505413 (study PRJEB26158, sample SAMN06016410) | human gut metagenome | biome: human gut; feature: ankylosing spondylitis patient; material...
TCGACGCCAGTGTCAAGAGAATGAAGTTTTTCAGACAAAAAGTCTCTAAATTGCTCATCTTTTTGAATCTTGATTGGCAATGCTTGAAGTTTAGTATTAGGATAGACAATCTGTAATTTCTTAAACCAAGAAATTACTATCCCTGCATAAGTAGATGCGTTTTCATATAATTTATATAAGAATAGCTGATCTGATTGTTTGCCTTTAATACTTTTAGTTAATAGATCTGCCAATCCTCTTTCAACGGATCCGGGTTCAGCATATGCATCAAATACAGTTATTTTTGTAGATAATTTTTGATTTGTTTTTCTTTCAAATAACAAATCAAATTGTTTAGAAGAATTTAAAATAGCAAGCCATTCCTCGTGAACATACGATCTATCTAAAGAAAAACCATAGTTATATACCTGGTTGTCAGCATATATCAAAAACTGGAAAGATGTAACGCCGTCAAGCTCAGAAATATTTCCTTTAAACTGGTTTACCTTCGTTACAGTTGCGTTTTTGGGGCCTTTTGTAATATAATCCTTTGCATAAGATAAAGAATCAATGAAAGAAGTTTTACCAGATGCATTTGGTCCGAAAAAAGCACCTCTTTTTAATACTTTCCATTTTCCAACAACAGTATCAATTTCTATGAGAAATCTATCATCAGAAGTATCTTCAGACGGAAGCATACTGAATTCAATATTGTTTCCGATTGACTTGAAGTTACTAACAGAATACCTTAACAGCACTATATACCACCTCCGATAATAGTATGCAACAATTATAGCTTAAAATTCTAATTATAGCATATTGTTCAGCCAAAATCAAGTTCTAATAAATAAGGCATTTACCGCAAGGGCAAATGCCTTAAATCTTTGTTAGTTACCCGTTAGTTACGTGTTAGTTACCGTCCGGAATTCACCATATTTCAGATAAACCCAAACCGAACGAAACAGCGTAAATACGTGATTTTGAACACTCCCAGTAGGGATAAAATTATCTCTTTGAGAACTGTGGAGCACGTCTTGCGGCTTTGAGACCGTACTTCTTTCTTTCCTTCATTCTTGGGTCACGAGTGAGGAAGCCTTCCTTCTTGAGGAGAGGTCTGAACTCATCGCTAGCCTGAAGAAGAGCTCTTGAAAGACCGTGTCTGATTGCACCAGCCTGACCTGTTACTCCACCGCCTGTTACTGTGCAAACGATATCGTACTTATCCATTGTATCTGTTACAGCAAATGGCTGACGAACGATGAGCTTGAGTGTCTCAAGACCGAAGTAATCGTCAATGTCTCTGCCGTTGATTGTGATCTTACCTGTACCCTCGTAAACACGAACACGGGCAACAGAATGTTTTCTTCTACCTGTGCCATAGAAATATGGCTGCTTTGATTCGTACATCTAAATTGCTCCTTCCTTACAGTTCGTATTTAACAGGCTTCTGAGCAGCATTATTATGCTCAGCACCCTTGTATACTCTGAGTCTCTTTGCAGCAGCTCTGCCAAGTGTGTTGTTAGGGAGCATACCCTCAACAGCAATTGTCATAGCTCTGTCTGACTGATTAGCCATCATATCTGAATACTTGATCTCCTTAAGACCGCCGATCCAGCCTGTGTGCCACTTGTAAGACTTCTGATCAAGCTTCTTGCCTGTGAGAACAGCCTTATCTGTGTTGATGATGATTACATGGTCGCCGCAGTCAGCATGTGGTGCGTAAGTTGGCTTGTGCTTGCCACGAAGAATGTGAGCAGCCTTAGCAGCAACTCTACCGAGTGACTGACCTTCAGCGTCGAGAATATACCATGTGCGAGTAATGTCGCCTGCTTTTGGCATATAAGTTGACATATTATTTCCTCCATTCAGAATTTTAAAAAGTCTGTTCACAGCCGCATTTTTCGCCCTGTGAACTCACAACGTTGTCTATTATACAACAGCTTTTCACGATTGTCAATAGTCAAAACGTCGAATTTTTAATTTATATCCCTCATTCTCTTTAATTCTCTTCGTTTTGCTCCATTTCTCTCGATTTCTCACAATTCATTTCACTTTTGCCTTTTGCACTAATATACGCAATAATATGACGTAAACTAAAGATAATCATAGCATAAGCAACGTATATTCAATATTTATCTTTTCACGTTAGAATATGTGCTTATATGTCTGTATTTGCATTTTCAGTATATGCTTTTCTTCTGCACCAAAATCCTGCAAACCGTCTGCTTTACTGTATTTTCAGCTTTATTCATCTTCAAATGAAAAAATATCCTCTACAGATACACCAAATACCTTTGCAATATCCATTGCAAGCTTTAGGGACGGATTGTATTGTCCTTTTTCAAGACGTATGATAGTTTCACGTCTGACGCCAACTTTTTCCGCAAGGTCACCCTGCTTCATGTCAAGCTTGGCACGGTATTCCTTGAGTTTCGTTTTAAGCTCCGGCATTACTCGTCCTCCTCATCGGTGCTGAGTTTGCCCTCATGGTGGAGGAAAAAGCCGCTTTCAAGAGTCATATAACTGAACCAAAATATAAACCATACCTGATACAGTCTGTCGCTGTTTATCTTTATGGTTATACTTCCGTCCCAGAACATTGATATAAAGATCGCCACTGCTAAAATTATCAAAAACATTTTTGTGATACTTTGATGTGCCTTGAGCATATTTTCTTTTGCCATTTCGTCCTCTTTGTCAACTTTCTGACAGCTTGCATACAGCCATATTACTGCAAATAAAGCCGTCATGGCAGCCAACACAACGAATATCACCGTCGCCCAAGTTGTATTATCAAGCTTGTAATGCTCCACCGTGTTTTCAAATATCTCTGTGACAAGTATTGCAATTCCTGTTACCATACGCTTTTTGTGATATTCTCTCAGAGTTATCTTTTTCTTTTCTTTTTTCGCTTTCATTTTTATCCCCCTAGTTCTCATCATCATCGAACTTACTTTCAAAATACAGCCCTATAAAATTGTACACCGCATAGCAAAACCATATCAAGCCCGTTATAACATATTCGTTTAGTGTGACCTTAAATCTTCCTAAAATATCGGAAAACAAAGTCATAACTGAAATAAACAGGCAGGCAATCGTGAACAGGAACGTTATAAAAGTCTGATTGACCTTTGCTGTTGTTTGCTGAGTAAGCTCGTCATTTGTATCTCTTTTGCCGACCGTGGATATCATCTTTGTTATGCATACGGCGATCAGCACAAGCGTTCCCAAAGATACGATAAGGTTTATCACATTGGTAAATGTGTGCCCTTTCTTTATCGCAGGCAGCACCTTTTCCATAACCCAATAGAATATCCACATCGCTCCACCCAGCGTGCCCAAAATACCCATCTGTCTGTAATACTTTTTGTATGATATTTTGTCTGTTTTTATCTCCGTTTTGTCATTCATTTCTACATCTTCTTTCATTTGTGATTTAAACAGCTGCATATACAAGGTGATTTATTTATCACCTTATGTGACAATAATATCACTTTCACCTTGCAAAGTCAATAGAAAAGTGACAAATTTATCACCTTTGTGCATATACACAAATCGTGCCATATCAGTTTGTACACATTTATGTACACTGACAACAAAAAGAGCGGAACAAAGTCCGCTCATAAAATTATTTTGTTTGTGAATTTGAACTTTCTTCATTGCTACTGTCGGTGTCGCTTTTATCTTCTGTGAATATCTCTTTGCATACAGCACTAAATTCATCGTCACGGAGTGATACTTTATTTTTTATCACGTCTGAAATGGTGAATTTTCTGTAGGTGAAGCCGTCATATACTATTAAAAAGGAAATGGTGTAGTTATCAGAGCCATGTTTGCCTTTTACTGTTACTGTGTAATTGTGACCGTTCTTTGTGCAATCCCACTTTGCGTCCTCACCTAGATAAGAAGCTATGCACTCACCGATTATATTTGATGAATTTCCCGAAAAGTTGTCAAGACTCTGTACATAACTGTTCTGTGCAGATACGAGCATATAGTCGTTGTCTATTTTTATGCTCTGCGTAAAACCATTCATGAACAGTGCAGCTATAATGAAAAATCCACACATTATTGCTTTATAAAGCTCTCTTCCACAAAGCTTTTCACGTTTGTATACATAAACAGGCGTGAGCCATACCCACTTGTAAAGGTGCTTTGCGTCAATACCATGCTTTATAAGGTGTTTGCAATCTGCAATGGAACAGCCTATCATGAACAGCGGAACAAGTATCCACAGGAACGCTCCTGCAGTGGCAGAGTTTGCATAGTTTTCAAGAAACAAGCCGATAAGCGGAACAAAGCATATGAACCATATCAGCCCATTGTTAAGGGACATTGCTTTGGCAGAGTTTGAGTTGCTTTCGGTCTGCGGTGCATTTATCGTAATATCCATTTTTTCCTCCGATTTTTTTAAGCTACCTATATTATATAATATTTTTTTCAAATAATCAATAGCCTATGTTTTTGTTTATTAGTAACAAAACAAATGTTCGGCTTTGCTCTGAAAAATGTTTAATTAATGTATTTACAAAATCGTTGACTTTGTGTTATAATATAATTTGTATGTAAAAAATTCTTCAGATCCGTAAGAAAGGAAATGAGAAATGGCAAATAAAAAGGAATATACAAATGAAGATATAGTATCCCTTAAGGGGGAGGACAGAGTAAGAAAGCGTCCTGCGGTAATATTCGGCTCTGACGGACTTGAGGGCTGTAAACATTCTGTTTTTGAAATTCTTTCAAACTCTATAGACGAAGCTCGTGACGGTCATGGCGATAAGATAATCGTTACAAAGTACAATGACGATTCTATCGAGGTGGAAGACTTCGGACGTGGTTGTCCTGTTGACTATAACCAGCGTGAGAAAAAATATAACTGGGAGCTTGTTTACTGCGAGCTTTATGCAGGTGGCAAGTATAATAATAACGGCGGAGATAACTATGAATATTCGTTGGGCCTTAACGGACTAGGTGCTTGTGCGACGCAGTATTCCTCTGAGTTTATGGACGTCGAAGTTTTCCGTGACGGATATAAGTATGACCTGCACTTTGAAAAGGGAAGAAACGTTGGCGGTCTTAAAAAGGAAGAAACAAAGCAGAAAAAGACAGGTACAAAGACACATTGGCGACCTGACCTTGAAGTTTTCACTGATATAAAAACTGAGAACGAATATTTTGAGGACGTTCTGAAAAAGCAGGCTGTAGTAAACCCTAATATCACATTTATCCTGCGTATACAGCGTGAGAACAATTCTTTTGAAGAAAAGACGTTCTATTATGAGAATGGTATCGCCGATTATGTTGCAGAGATAGCAGGTGAAAAGCCTCTGACCTCAGTGCAGTTTTTCACAGGCGACCGCAAGGGTCGTGACCGTGAGGACAAGGACGATTACAAGGTAAAGCTTTCTGTGGCATTCACTTTCTCTAATCAGGTAAAATGTCTTGAATATTATCACAATTCAAGCTTTCTGGAACATGGTGGCTCACCGGAGGACGCTGTAAAGAGTGCTTTCACATCTCAGATAAATGCTTATCTAAAAAGCAACAATAAGTATCTGAAAAACGAAAAGCCTATTACTTTTCAGGATATTGAGGATTGCTTGGTGCTTGTTTCAAGTTCGTTTTCTACACAGACTTCATATGCCAATCAGACAAAGAAAGCTATCACAAACAAGTTTATCAAGGAGTGCATGACAGAGTTCTTGAAGCACAATCTCGAGATATACTTTATTGAAAATCCTGACGAAGCGGTGAAGATAGCAGAGCAGGTTCTTGTAAACAAGAGAAGCCGTGAAAAGGCTGAGAAGTCAAGAATAGACCTGAAGAAAAAGCTTGCAGGCTCTATCGACCTTTCAAATCAGGTGCAGAAATTCGTTGACTGCCGTTCAAAAGACCTTTCTCAGCGTGAGCTATATATCGTGGAGGGTGACTCGGCGCTCGGTTCTGTAAAAATGGCAAGAAATGCAGAGTTTCAGGCTGTTATCCCTGTAAGAGGAAAGATACTCAACTGTTTGAAAGCTGACTATGATAAGATTTTCAAGAACGAGATAATCACAGATCTTATAAAAGTCATAGGCTGCGGCGTTGAGGTCAAGACGGGCAAGAACAAGGAGATATCTATGTTCAATCTTGACAACCTACGCTGGAACAAGATAGTTATCTGTACTGATGCCGATGTTGACGGCTTCCATATCAGAACGCTTATACTCACAATGCTTTACAGACTTGTGCCGACCCTTATTGAAAAAGGATATGTTTATATTGCGGAGTCACCGCTCTTTGAGATAACGACTTCCGACAAGACTTACTTTGCATATGACGAGAACGAAAAGACGAAGATACTCAAAATGATAGGTAATAAAAAGTTTGATATCCAGCGTTCAAAAGGTCTTGGCGAGAACGAGGCTGAGATGATGAGCCTTACGACAATGGACCCTGCCACAAGACGTCTTATAAAGATAGAGCCTGACGATATCGAGCAGACACAGTGGATGTTCGATATGCTCTTGGGTGACGATCTGCAGGGAAGAAAAGATTTCATCACCAATAATGGTGTTGATTATCTTGATATGGCGGATATTTCATAAGCTGTTTGAGGGGAGAGCATTATGGACGCAATTTTTATATGGTCGTCTGCGCTTGTGATATGTGTTGGACTTCCATTGTTTTTCACAGTAATAAATGTTATAAGGCTTTTTGAGAATGCACCTAAAGAATTGGACAGACCGCTGTTTGATGTGCTGACGGTGGTAATCGGTTCGTTGCTGTCTGTTTTTGACCTTGACGGGTTAGGTCTTGGCGTTGAATATGATGTTCCTCTAACTGTTCATGGGGAATTTCATACACCCATAGCAGGGGAGTATAGGTTTAGTTTTTTCTTCCTGTTTTTTATAGCTATGGTGTGCATTGTACTGTTGAGTGTTATAACAAAGAGAAAACCGCCGTTGTTTGCGGCTATGCTAATTGCAGGGGTGTATATGGGCAATGTGCTTGATATACTGCTGGTGATACAGCTTTTGAAGAATATGGATAACTTTTTCACGGTGATGATGTTGGTTTTTCCAATGAATTATATGCTTATGTCCGTAAGGCTCATTCGCCGTGAAATAAAGGCGCAGACGGGATATCTCAGCAATTCGGCGGAGAAAAGCGGCTTTATGGGCTGGCTTAATAAGCTTCTCACAAAAAGCCTTGGTTGGTATCTTATCAGCTTTGTGGCAATGATACCGCTCCTTGCGGTGATGCTTTTGATACTTGTTTTATTTGGACAGCGCCCTGACAGCACAGTAAAGGCTTTCACGGAAACAGCCGATTGGACGTTTTCTCAGCAGATACCTCCGCCGCCTGATTACTCCCAAGGGCATTATCTTTGCACAGTTGCGGCAGGGGGACACGCTAAGCTTGTCAAACCTCAGCGAATGGGTCTGCGGCGTGGGGATAAGATAGTTGTGAACAGACAGCTTTGTGTTGCAAACGCATTTGAAGAGCTTATACAGGATAAGCTTCCACGTTTTCACAAATGTGTGAGAAGCTTTTACGATAAACACGGATATCCCATTTCACAGCATATATCGACGAAATTGCGTGCTGATGTGGTCTATATCCTTATGAAACCACTTGAATTTATTTTTATTGCGGTGCTGTATATGTTTGACGCCGATCCCGAAAGCAGGATCGCTATGCAGTATACAGGCAAAAAGTGCACCGACCTTACGAACTTTATGAAAGGATAGATTTTATGGCAAGAAAAAAGGCAGAGCCTAAAAAGACTGCTAAACCAAATAACAACGCATATATCGAGGGTGCAGGACTTGTTGCAGATGAAAAGATAACAATGTCTCTTGAAAAGAACTATATGCCATATGCCATGAGCGTTTTGGTATCAAGAGCGTTCCCTGAGATAGACGGCTTTAAGCCCTCACACAGAAAACTGCTTTATACCATGTATAAAATGGGACTTTTAAACGGAAAGCTCACAAAGTCTGCCAATATCGTTGGTGCGACCATGAGGCTCAACCCTCACGGCGACGGTGCTATATATGAAACCATGGTAAGACTTTCACAGGGCAATGAAGCGCTTTTGCACCCATATGTAATGAGTAAGGGTAACTTCGGTAAGGCATATTCAAGAGATATGGCGTATGCTGCCTCTCGATACACTGAGGCAAAGCTTATGCCTATTTGTCAGGAGCTTTTCGGAGATATAGACAAGGACACTGTTGATTTTGTTCCTAACTATGATAACACCACAACAGAGCCGACCTTGCTTCCTGCTACTTACCCGTCAATACTTGTTAATGCAAACGTTGGTATAGGCGTTTCTATGGCTTCATCAGTTTGTCCGTTCAATCTCAGCGAGGTTTGCGAGACAACTATCGGACTTATGAAAAATCCTGATTTCAACGCTCTTGAAACGCTGAAAGGACCTGACTTTCCGGGAGGTGCTTCACTTCTCTATGATGAGGAGGAGCTTGATAAGATATACCGCACAGGAAAAGGCTCTGTTAAGCTGAGAGCAAAATATCAGTATGACAAGGAGTCAAGGTGTCTTGAGATCGTTGAGATACCTGCCACTACCACAGTTGAAGCAATAATCGAGAAGATAATTGCTCTCGTTAAGGCAGGCAAGATAAGAGAGGTATCATATATCCGTGATGAAACGGACATTAACGGTCTGAAAATAGGTATAGATATCAAAAAGGGCGTGGACCCTGACAAGCTTATGCAAAAGCTTTATAAGCTGACGCCGCTTCAGGACTCATATTCATGCAATTTCTATATACTTGTTCACGGCTATCCAAGAATAATGGGCGTTTATGATATAATTAAAGAATGGGTAGCGTTCAGAATGGATTGCGTTCGACGCAGAACAAGCTTTGACCTTGCAAAGAAGAAAGACAAGCTTCACCTTCTGAAAGGTCTTGGAAAGATACTCCTTGATATAGACAAGGCTATAAAAATAATCAGGGAGACAGAGGAAGAAACAGAGGTCGTTCCTAACCTTATGGTTGGATTCGGCATTGATGAGATACAGGCTGATTATGTGGCTGAAATAAAGCTCAGACACCTTAACCGTGAGTATATCCTCAAAAGAACTGCCGAAACTGAGGATCTTGAAAAAGCTATTGCAGAGCTTGAAGATATTCTTGGAAGCGACAGAAAAATAAAGAATATCATCATTTCCGAATTAAAGGAAGTTTCAAAGAAGTATGGTCAGCCAAGAAAAACTCAGTTCTATTATAAGACTGATGTCGAGGAGATAGACATAGAGGACGATATCCCTGACTATGCCTGCAAGCTTTTCCTATCTCAAAGCGGTTATTTCAAGAAATGTACTCCGCAATCACTGAGAATGGCAAGCGAGCAGAAGTATAAAGAGGGCGACGGTCCGCTTCAGGAAATGGAAAGCACCAACAAAACGGAGCTTCTGTTCTTCTCTGACAAGGCGGCTGTGTATAAGACCAAGGTATCGCAGTTTGCCGACACAAAGGCAAGCTCTCTTGGCGACTATATTCCTGCAAAGCTTGGTTTTGATGACGGTGAGGGCGTTGTGTCCATGGTGAATACTGTAGATTATTCGGGCTATATGATATTCTGTTTTGAAAACGGAAAGGTGGCAAAAGTGCCGCTCAATGCCTATGAAACAAAGACCAACAGAAAGAAGCTTGCCAATGCTTATTCTGCAAAGGCTAAGCTTGTGGGAATGTTCTTTGTGCTGGATAACGCTGAGATAATGCTTCGCACAACTAACGGCAGAGCAATGATATTTGATACTGCACTTCTTATGCCTAAGTCCACGAGAGATACTATAGGCGTTCAGGTCATGACACTTAAAGCGAAGAATGCAGTTGTTGATAAGGCATTTATCGTTGACGATGAGACAGCAGCAGGCCTTTCAAAATATCGCAGCAAAACGATACCTGTTGCAGGCTGTTTTGCAAAGGATATCGAAGACCCTGACCAGATGCACTTCTGATATATGTTTTTTACAGCGGATAGACTCCTGTCCGCTGTTTTTCGTTTGTTGACTTTTTACAGAGATTATGGTATACTTGTTTTGAAAAAGTGTGCAAATGCACGGATGTTGCAAAAGGGAGTTGTTTTTATGGAGTGTCCTAAATGCCACAAGTCAGTTGACGATGATGACATTTTCTGTCCTAACTGTGACACAAGATTAAGACCAGACAAAAATACATCTATCATGAAGCGTTTCAAAAAGCAGAATAAACCGCTAAATGTGGAAATAGTGGGTGAGAAAAAACATAAATTGTCTGAAAGCAAGCTCAAGCTTATTCTTATAACGGTGGCGGTAGTGCTTCTTGTGGTGCTTGTCGTCCTTATCGTTGTAAATATTATAAGCGGAAAGGGTGAAAACACCGCTGAGAACATTTCTGAATATATCGGCGTTGATGTTGCAAAGGCTCAGAAAAAGCTTGATATGCACTTTAAGGACGAATCAGCTTTTCAGGGAGTGAACAATGCACTGAATTTTGATTATATCATTGAGTCTGATGACAGTGTTAATGTTGATGGCATAAATTATCCTGAATGGGCGGCACTTGTTACTGTTGATGATGAAGAACGTATACAAACTGTAAAATATTCAAATTTCAAGGTGCTTAAAAACAATGCAAACGGTGAAAAAAAGAGTAAAGCTATCAACCTTGATAAGTTTGAACAAGGAGCAAAGTGGAGTAGCTTGTCAGATGCCATAGACCTTGAATATTACGGCATCGTATGGTCAAAAGACACTAAAAATTATATATACCGCTATTGGTATGAGAATGACGCAGGCGATGATCAGCCTGTGGTGCTTAATGTAACGTTCGATACGGATAATAAGTATCTGTATTATTCTTCTACGCTTATTTATCCTGAGTATCTGTAAAAGGGTCATAATGTTACAAAAGAAATACAAATTGTTGCGTAAATTCTACAATTTCACAAAAAAACTTGACTTATGCTCGGTTTGTTGCTAATATAAATTGATGAATAACGTAAAAAGGAGGTTCGGTATGGATCCTAGTACTAAATTATGTATGGGCTGTATGAACGAACTTGGTTCTGACGGTCGCTGTCATTATTGTAACTATACCGACGATATCCCGCATTTACAGGCTTATCTTGCACCGAGAACAGTGCTTGACAACAGATATATAGTTGGAAAAATGCTTTCATATAATGGTGAGGGTGCGTCTTACATTTGCTACGATATGGTTGGCAAATGCAAGTGTGTGGCAAGAGAGTATATGCCTGACACTCTTTGCGAAAGAGATAGCGAAAGTCAGCGACTTGTGGTGAATCCGGATTGTCTGGCTAAGTATAAGACATTTATGTCTGAGTTTGCAGACGTGAACAAAGTTCTTTCACGTATGAGAAATCTTCAGCATATCGCCACGGCAAAGGATATGTTTTGCGAGAATAATACGACCTATGTCATACTCGAATATGTGGAGGGCGTGACGCTAAAGAAATTTTTACAGTCAAATACAGGCTTTCTCACATGGGAACAGGTCAAAAAGCTTTTTGTGCCATTGTTTACAACATTGAGCATTATACATAATGCAGGTATCATACACAGGGGAATATCTCCTGAAAATATTATTGTTACAACTGATTGTGAGCTTAAACTTACAGGCTTTTGCATAAGTTCTATAAGAACATCTAATACAGGGCTTTCTCCTGAGTTCTATTCAGGATATACCGCCCCTGAGCAATATTCTTCGTTAGAATGGCAGGGCACATGGACTGACGTTTATGCACTTGCTGCAGTTCTTTATAGAATACTAACAGGCTGTATGCCCCTTGACGCTTATACCCGTACAAAGAATGATACTATGGTCGAGGCTTGCAGAGTCAACCCGAGAATACCACAGCATATCTCACGAGTTCTTTCAAGAGCTATGAGAGTTCGTGGCGAAGAAAGAATACAGACAGTTTCAGAGCTTGTTACTGCACTTTTTGAGCAGCATACAACGCATATGGAACACCCTAAGGGTTCAACTCAGACTATTCCTATACAGCATGTTCCAAGACAAAGAACGCAGTCAAGGCAAATGCCACAGCAGACTCGTGAGGAAGAAAAGCCTAAGAATAAAACGGCTACGATAATAGGCTGGACTGTGCTTGTGATAGTGCTTTTGCTTTCAGTTTTTCTGCTATATGAGTTGTTTTCAGGTCCGTCGGACAGCAATAATGATTCGTCTGAGGATAAGGTCATTTCTTCTGATGATGCAGATGGAGTTGACAGCGAGGTATTCGTTTACAGCACCACAGTTGCTACGCCTAAGGTGACTGATACTGAAAGTCAGTCAGAATATGGCTATGGCGCTATAATGCCTAACGTTGTGGGTCTGGAATACAATACTGTTGTAAAACAGCTTGGTGAGGATTTTACTATCAAGGCTGAATATTATTATTCTGATGTTGACGATAAGGACGTTGTTAAAGAGCAGAGCATACCAGAGGGTACTGATTTTGATCCGTCTTTGAAAAATGAGCTTGTTCTTAAAGTATGTGCAGGCCCTGAAAATGTTCCTGTTCCTGATTTCTCTGGCCTGTCAAAGAAGGCTTACCTTGAGTTACTTGATTCTTATAATATCAAGTATAAGGTCGTTACCGATTTCTCAAGCTCTGTTTCTGCAGGATATGTTATGGCGACAAGCGTTAATGTTGGAAACACTGTGAATGTTAAAAATGGTGATGTGCTTACAGTTACAGTTTCCGCAGGTCTTGTGACTACTACGACCACTACAACAAAGGCAACAGAGCCTAAGCCTGATACGAACACAGGTAGCTCTTCTGAAACAACACCAGCTCCGGCTGTTGTGCCTGCTGAATAACGAAAACGTTTAATAAAATGTTAAAAAACAAACAAAGCCCTTGACAATTCAGGGGCTTTGTGCTATGCTCATTATAGATTATTAGGAAAGTAACAGGATAAATTGTTTCCTGATTTGGAGGTATTTTACATGGCTAAGAAAATTGGTGTACTTACCAGCGGAGGAGATGCTCCGGGAATGAACGCTGCTGTCAGAGCAGTATGCAGAGCTGGTCTTGCAAAGGGTATGGAAGTCGTAGGTATCCTCAGAGGATATAACGGTCTTCTTAACGGTGAAGTTATTGAGATGAATGCAAGAACTGTTTCAGGCATAATCCAGAGAGGCGGTACTTGCCTTTACACAGCAAGATGTCCTGAATTCAGAGATATCGAGGGCGTAAAGAAGGGCAGAGATAAGTGCCTTGAAATGGGTCTTGACGGTATCGTAGTTATCGGTGGTGACGGTTCATTCAGAGGTGCGGCTGACCTTTCAGCACAGGGTATCCCATGTATCGGTCTGCCTGGTACTATAGACAACGATATTTCATGCACAGAATATACTATCGGTTATGACACAGCTATGAACACAGCTATGGAAATGATCGATAAGATCAGAGATACAGCACAGTCACATGACAGATGTTCAGTAGTTGAGGTAATGGGCAGAAACGCTGGTTACATTGCTATCAACGTTGCTGCTGCTGTAGGCGCTGAGGCTGTTATCACACCTGAGAAGCCTTATGACCTCAATGCTATTGCTCAGAAGATGGAGCAGACAAAGAAGTCAGGCAAGACACATTTCATCATCGTGGTTGCTGAGGGCGTTGGCAAGACAGAGTATATCACAAGAACTCTTCAGGATCTTACCGGTATCGAATCAAGAGCTACTATTCTCGGCCACGTTCAGAGAGGCGGCTCTCCTACAGTAAGAGATAGAGTTGTTGCAACTGAAATGGGTTACCACGCTGTTGAACTGCTTGAACAGGGTATTGGCAACAGAGTTGTTGGTATGAAGGACAACAAGATATATGATGTAGATATTCAGGAAGCGCTTTCAATGAAGAAGCCTTTCGAGGATGAACTTTACAAGATCCTCAATGAAACTGCATTCTAATTTTTCACGAGGTCTGAGTCTTTAAGACTTTGACATATTACAGAGTAGAAAACTGAGCGTTAAGTGTCCGTCGGACGGGGAGTTGCCGTCGGAACGAAAAAGGCAGAACCTTTGCGGTTCAGTTTTCGCATCCCGCTGAATGTGTAATTGAAGCTTTTTATAGCGGCTCTGCACATCCCGCATGGGTAGTGTGCAGAGCTGTTTTTATGCTCCGTTATGCACAAAGCGATAAGCTCGCAGAATAAGGAGGTAAATTTATGAAGAGCTTCGGAAGAATGTTCTATGACTCTTTCAAGTCACTGAAAGATCTTAGAACATTGACAACAACTGGAATATTGATAGCATTGGCGTTTGCTATCAGATCATTTTCCATTGAGGTAACGCCTGACTTGAGGATCGGTTTCACATTTCTTGCGACCTGTACTATAGGTATGCTTTACGGACCTGTGGTATGCGGAATGTCTACATTTGTCCTTGACTTTCTGGGATACATAGTGCAGAACAAATCCCCGAGAGCCTACAGCCCACAGCTTGCAATGGTAGTTATTATTTCAGGTATCATCTACGGCTGTCTGTTGTATAAGTGCGATTTTAACAACAAAAAGCTTCAAAGCTACATAAGGATCGCAATTGCAAGAGGAAGTGTTATACTTTTCTGTAATATAGGACTTAATTCTTATTTCCTGTATACACTTTATGTAAACAAGACTTTTGGCATCACAAACCTCACCAAAGAAGGAATGAGTGGTTTTCTCACATACTGCACACCGAGAATAGCGAAAAATCTTATCCAGCTCCCTGTGGATCTGATCTTGCTCATGATATTCCTGCCTGCTGTGAAGTTTGCTTATGAAAAAGTAAGAACACAGTTTGGACATAAAGCTACAAATACATGATTTAAAGCAGCGGCAGAAATGTCGCTGCTTTTTGCGTGAAAATATACAATAAAAATGGGGTGCTAATGTGAAATTTAGGTGAAACACTTGAAATTTGCAGAGATTTAGTGTATAATTAAAATTAAGTTATTTTTAAGGCAGACTTATGCCTTTTATTCAGAAAGGTCTTGAGTGTATGATAAATGTTGGTTTTATCGGTGCAGGAAATATGGGCTATGCTATCATGAAAGGCATTGCAGGCAGTAAAATGCGTAAGGATATTCAGCTTTACGCTTTTGATAAATATGCTCCGATACTTGATAGACTTGACGAGCTTGGAACAGTAAAATGTTCAGACTGTGCAGAGGTAGTTGAAAAGTCAGAATATGTTTTTCTTGCAATTAAGCCTCAGCAGCTTGACGAGGTGCTTGATGAGATAGCTCCTGCGGTAACGAAAGATACGGTCATAGTTTCTATCTGCGCAGGCATTACAGATGATTATATCGCTTCAAAAACTGTGACTGGCGCAAAGGTAGTGCTTGTTATGCCAAACACTCCTCTTCTTCTTGGGGAGGGCGCAACTGCTCTTTCACGCTCTGACAGCGTAACAGATGAGGAGTTTGAGCTTGTTTGCAATATCTTTGGCTCATGCGGTATGTATGCCGTCATATCCAAGGATAAAATGAAAGAGATAATAGCAATAAACGGCTCATCTCCTGCTTTTATCTATCTGTATGCTCAGGCATTCGTAGAGTATGCAAAGAGCGTTGATATTGATGAAACAGTTGCAAGAGATCTTTTTGCAAAGTCGCTTATCGGCTCTGCTAAAATGATAACTGACAGTGGCAAGTCACTTGACGAGCTTATTGAAATGGTATCATCAAAGGGTGGCACAACTATCGCTGGCCTTGAAAAGCTCCGTGAGGGCGGTCTGTCAAAGGCTGTTGAGGACTGCTGCAAGGCTTGCACTAAGAGAGCTTACGAGCTTTCAAAATAGTTATTTTTTCTGCACCGTGGCATATACATTACTCAAAGGAGTGATGTATAATGAACAGCGGGACAGGCATATACAAAAGCGGGGTTCTTGCATTTTTTGCAGGAGCTATCCTGATTGGTGCGCTTTTGGGTGCTGTTACTTTTTGCTTTATGGGCAGCGACGAGCTTTCAATGCTGTCGGTGTTTTCAAACAGCTTTGTTGACGTGAGGTCGTCAGGTGATCTTGAAGAAATTCTTGTGAGGTCTTTTTTCAGTTCGACTGTTTTTTTAGCAGTTGTGTTTTTGTCAGGTTTTTCTTCACTGGGACAGCCTTTAGCTGTTGCAGTATTGCTGTTGCGTGGCATGGGCTGGGGTGTTGCAATGTCTCAGCTTTACAGCATTTACGGCGGACATGGTGCATTACTTTCAGCGATGTTTGTACTTCTTCCTGCGGTCATAACAGCGGCGGCACTTATGATAGCCGCAAGGGAAGCTGTCGCTATGTCAAATATCCTGCTGTGCATTGTTTTTTCTGAAGGACAGCATAGCGGTCTGCGACAGACGGTGCGGTTTTATGCTGTTAAGTTTCTTGTGCTTGAAGCGGCGGCGGCTGTTGCGGCTGCGCTTGAATGTCTGCTGACGATTATTTTTGCAGGACGAATTTAGTATACAGTATACAAAGAATGAAATAAAATTCGGGGCAATTTCGGGGACTATTAATTTTAAGGAGCGGTGTAATGTCTTTATTTGGTAATTACAATACCCCTGGCAGAGGTGTGCTTAAAGCGCCTCAGGAGAAAAAGGGTATTTTTAAGTTTTTTGAAGTCTATGGCAGGCATATGTGGAAACTTATGGAGCTTAATTTGCTGTATTTCGTTTTCTGCATACCGCTGACGCTTACGGTTATACTTATGCTTATGACATCAAATCCAATATGGCTCTTATTGGCGATACCGTCAGTATTGGTAGGACCTGCAACGGCTGCAATGACAAAGGTTTGCCGAAATTATTCTCAGGAAAGAAATGCGTTTCTGCTACATGATTTCTGGGATTCTTTCAAGAAGAATTTCAAGCAGGGCACTATCATGGGTGCCATAGATATCATCTTCGCTATAGGATTTATGGTCGGGATTCCAATGTATAAATATTGGGCAGAGCAGAACTCCATGATATACATTCCGTTCGTTATCTGCATAAGCTGTCTTATCGTATTCTTCATGATGCACTTTTACATTTATCTTATGATAAGCTCCACTAACCTTAACATGAAGCAGATAATAAAGAACTCGTTTTATCTTGTGAGTCTTGGCATAAAGCAGTCTCTTTGGTCACTTCTGGTATCGCTTATCGTTATTGTTATGATGTATCTTTTCCTGCCGTATTCTCTGTTCATATTGCCATTTTGGCCTCTTTCGTTCATATGCTTCGTGACTTGCTTCAATTGTTATCCTGTTATCAGAAAACACGTTATCCAGCCTTACTACGATCAGCGTGGTGAAAGCAATCCTGAGTTTGCATATAAGGATGCAGATCCTGACGAACAGCTCTTTGAGGATAGAGCGGCGGAAGAAACTCCTGTCAAGACCAAGGAGAGCAGAAAAAAAGGCAAAACAATCTCATAAAAAACATAAGGACAGCTCGTTTGAACTGTCCTTTGTTTATGCTAATTATTTTTCGATCTCGCCAAGTGAAAGCGCTTTGAGATAAGCGTTTATGAAACCGTCAAGGTCGCCGTCCATAACAGCGTTTACATTGCTGTTTTCAAAACCCGTTCTGTGATCTTTTACAAGAGTGTATGGCATGAAAACATAGGAACGTATCTGAGCGCCCCATGCGATTTCTTTCTGAACACCCTTGATATCCTCTATCTTCTCTAGATGTTCACGCTCTTTTATTTTGATAAGCTCTGCTTTGAGCATTTTCATTGCATAATCCCTGTTCTGGAACTGTGAACGCTGTGTCTGGCATGATGTAACGATGCCTGTTGGTATGTGGGTAAGTCTTACGGCTGATGAGGTTTTGTTGATGTGCTGTCCGCCTGCACCGCTTGCACGATAAACGTCCATTTTAATGTCTTCAGGACGGATATCTACTTCGATTGTATCGTCTATTTCAGGCATAACGTCCACCGCTGAGAATGACGTGTGTCTGCTTCCTGAGCTGTCGAAAGGTGAGATACGCACAAGTCTGTGTATTCCTGCTTCGCTTTTAAGATAGCCATAAGCGTTTTCGCCCTCCACGATAACGGAGGCACTCTTCATGCCAGCCTCTGAACCCTCGAGATAATCAAGAGTAGTCATTTTGAAGCCGTGGCTTTCACACCATTTGTGATACATCCTGAAAAGCATTTCGCTCCAATCCTGCGCCTCAGTTCCGCCTGCTCCTGCATGAAAGTTGATGATAGCGTTATTGTGATCATACTCGCCTGTGAGCAGAGTGTCAAGCTGTGCAGCGTCAAGACCCTCTTTTAGAGTTTTAAGCTCAGACTGTATTTCGTCGATCATGTCCTCGTCGCCCTCATCGGCTGCCATTTCAATAAGTACTTCGATATCCTCAAATGACGACTTGAATTTATTGTATTTTTCCAGTTTGCCCTCAAGATTTCTTGTTTCCTGCAAAACCTTCTGCGATTTCTCCATGTCGTCCCAAAAATTAGGTTCTGCGGCTTTTTCGTGAAGCTCTGCGATCCTTTCCTGAGAACGTTCAATATCGTATACGTCATGCAGCTCGCTGATGATAGGTCTAAGAGCTTCAAGCTCTGACTTTAAGTTTTCTAAAAATACCATATCTTTTTCTCCTTATTTTAT
>ENA-OVGB01001694-OVGB01001694.1-human-gut-metagenome-genome-assembly--contig:-NODE-1694-length-18559-cov-4.403372_pt1 | contig 18559 bp, 15 predicted proteins | sample MGYA00237767_ERZ505413 | MGnify/ENA primary metagenome ERZ505413 (study PRJEB26158, sample SAMN06016410) | human gut metagenome | biome: human gut; feature: ankylosing spondylitis patient; material...
CGGTAATCAGGTTGGATACGATGACGAACAAACCGCCCTCGCGCACCCACTTGGCTGCGGCGGGGTGTTTTGCCGCAAAATTATTCCAAAACTGCATAATGCAACCTCCATCAAGCGCCGCGCAGACGCTTTTCCATCTGCGCATTCAGCACTACATTCTTAATCGCTTCATACATCACCCGCACAAGACCCAGGATCCAGAAGCCCTGCAATTCCATGACAATGCCGTCCACCATGCCCATGCTGATGGCGCCGTTCGTCATCTTTGCCAGGGCGCGAAGGGGCATATTGTACTGGAACAAGATGTTCAGGTCCGGCTTGCCGCGTTTATAGCTGACATCCAGCAGGATCGTCAGCACAAGCCAGACAAGCCAGCCCAGCGGGCTGCGTGCGTGGTTCAGTTCGCCCAAGGTCAGATTGCGGTCAATTTTGGTTTTGCCTTTCGGGATGGGATGCCCCAACAGCTTTTCAAAGTCTGCATCGGAAACGTGCAGCACATCGCCCTTATAATAGCAATCCAAGTCCCTATCCTCATACGGATGCACGGTAGCCGTTCCATGTACGGAGATTTTCTCGCACAGCCGGATGTCCTCCACGCTTGCGCCGACAAGCAGCTCGTACTCGCCGCCCTCGATTTCCCAGCGGTTAGCCTTGACATTCCAGAAACGGAACGCCTTATCGTCCAGCATGATGGTGATGCGCTGTTTCTCACCGGGGGCAAGCGTTACGCGGGCAAAGCCTTTCAGTTCCTTTGCAGGGCGGAAAAGCTCACTGTTCTTTTTAGCAACATACAGCTGCACAATTTCCGTTCCTGCCACACTGCCGGTGTTCGTTACGGTAAGGCTGACCCCCTGTTCATCGGCGACCATATCGCTGTACGCAAACGTCGTGTAGCTCATACCATAGCCAAACGGGAAGCGCACAGCTTTTTCCGCCGTGGTAAAGTAGCGGTAGCCGATGTACAGCCCCTCGCGGTACTCCACAGTCTTGCGGCGGTTGGCAAAGTCGGCGGCGCTGGGGACGTCGGCGTAGGCCAACGGCCATGTTTCTGCCAGCTTGCCGCAGGGGTTGACCTTGCCGGTCAGTGCATCCGCAACGGCGCCCGCCCCCGCCTGACCGCCTAAGGCGGCGTACAACAGGGCTTGGCAGTTGTCCAGCCACGGCGTTTCGACTACGCTGCCGCTGTACAATACCACGACAATTTTCGGGTTGACAGCCGCCACAGCCTGCAGCAGATCCACCTGATTTTGCGCAAGGCGCAGATTGCTGCGGTCAAGACCCTCACTCTCGGCGATTTCATCCAGACCCATGCACAAAATAACTGTATCCGCCTGTGTCGCCAGTTCGCAGGCAGATTTCTGCAAAGCAGCATCCGGCTTACCGTGGCGGTCAAAGCCCTGCTGATACCCGATGACGTTCAACTCGGAGTCGATCAGCTTATCCAGCAGCACATCCACCTGTGTCGAGTTCACCATGCTGGAGCCTGCGCCCTGGTAGCGCGGATTTTTGGCAAAGTCGCCGATGACAGCCACCTTGTTGCCCGCCGCCAACGGCAGCAAAGAGCCCTCGTTTTTCAGCAGCACAAGGCTTTCCTCGGCGGCGCGGCGGGCAAGCGCATGATGGGCTGCCGCATCAAACTCGCGCGGGGCAGCGTCCAGCGCAGCCTTGGTATCAAACACCAGCGGCAGCAATTCAGACAAGCGGGCGTCGATGTCGGATTCAGAGATTTTCCCGCTTTCCACCGCCGCCAGCAGTTCGCGCACGCTGTCCCCGCCGGGCGCAGGCATTTCCAGCGTGGAGCCGTTTTTCACACCCAGCGCGTGGTCGTTGCTTCCGCCCCAGTCGGTGATGACCGCGCCGTCAAAGCCCCACTCACCGCGCAAGATCTCCATGAGCAGGTGCTTATTCTCGTTGGCATAGGTACCGTTCACAAGATTGTAGGACGACATAATGCTGCGGGGATGCCCCTCTTTGACGGCAATTTCAAACCCGGTCAGGTAAATTTCCCGCAGGGTGCGCTCGTCCACGATGGAATCCGAAGCCATACGCCGCGTTTCCTGACTGTTGACGGCAAAGTGCTTCGGGCAGGCAGCTACGCCCTTGGACTGGATGCCGCGAATATATCCCGCCGCCAGCTTGCCCGCGAGATACGGGTCCTCGGAGAAATACTCAAAGCTGCGCCCGCACAGCGGGTTGCGCTTCATATTAAGCCCCGGGCCCAACACCACCGACACTTCCTGCGCAGCGGCTTCCTCGCCCAAGGCTGCGCCGATTTCCTCGCCCAGCGCGGCATCCCAGCTGTTCGCAACAGCCGACGCCGTGGGGAAACAGGTAGCAGGCACGCTGGGATTCAGCCCCAAGTGGTCGCTCTCCCCCGCCTGCTTGCGCAAGCCGTGGGGACCGTCCGACAGCCAGATCTGCGGGATGCCGTGTTCGGGCATACCCCGCGTTTTGAAGGTTTCCGCGCCGGAAAGCAGCGCGCATTTTTCTTCCAAGGTCAATTCTTTCAGCAAAAGTTCTGTATTTTGCATATATTTTCCCTTCTCATAAGAAAAGCCGCATCCAACGCCTGCAAGCAGACATCAGACGCGGCTTTTATTCAGCAAATACCGTTAGGTTTTATCAGGGACAATGGACGCTTACTCTGCCGCCAGCGTGACCACAGCCTCGTTGATGGAGTAGGTGGTGCTGGAGCCCCAGCCGGAGACGATTTCGTCGTGGGCGGGGATAGTCAGCTGCTTGCTGCCGTCTTCACCCTCGGTGATGGGCACCGTCAGGGCATCGCTGCCGTTCAGGGTCATGGTAAGGGCATCGTCCTGCACATCCACCAGCGTGCCGGTGATGGACGCAGAGCCGTCGGCGGCAGTCAGCGTGCAGACCTTGTGGGAGTAATCCACCAGCAGCACGGCATCCGTTGCGGTGGGCGTCTCGCCCTGCACCAGCTCATAGCTGCCGGTGTACTGCTCAGTGACCAGATCCTCGACCTGCACTTCAAACGTAGCGGTTGCACCCAGGAAGGAGGCCGTCACGGTCTTGGTGCCTGCGGTGTCGCTGTCGTAACCGGTGAAGGTCAAGCGACCGCCCCAGATGGACTCCTCCGCACCGTTGGCGCGGGTAGCCGTCACAACCAGCTCGCCCGGGTTGAAGGTGTCACCCGTGTAGAAGGTGCGCAGGTTGGAGGCATCGATCGTCAGACTCTTGGCAGGGGCATAGGGCTGACCGTAGATGTTGATGTTGCGGGTGAACGCACCGCCCATAACGCCATAGCTCAGGCTGGCTTCCATGCTGTATACGCCGTGGTCGGTGTCAAAGACGAAGATATCCGCATCTGCGCCGCCATCCACATCGGTGGGGCGCACGGTGCCGTCGGCGTCCTGATTGCCCAGCAGATGAATGACGAAGTTCTTCTCGCCGTTTTCATCGTAGTTGTACCAGTAGCCGTAAACATGGGAGATAGAGTCGCCGCCCACGGAGGTGCTGGGACCGCTGAAGGAACCCCACATCGAACCGTCGGTGTAGCAGTACATATCAAGACACGCCGGGTCCACGATGGTGCTGAAGCCCTCGGTGTACTGACCCTCGAAGAAGTAGGCGACTTCCCCGTTCGGCTCCTTGGCTTCCCAGGTTTCCTGCGGGATGGCAACAAGGTCATCCAGCGTCTTGGAGACATACTCGTTGTCGTTGTAGTTCATAACGGGACCATCGGCAGAAGTCTGCGCCGCATCGGGGGCAACCTCCGCATTGTCGGCCGAGGGCAGGCTGCTGCTCTGCAGGGAGAAACCGCCCACGCAGACCGCAGCGACCACGACCACCGCACCGGCGGCAGCAAACTGTTTTCCGGTGGCTTTTGCCTCGCCGGTTTTCGTCTGCTTGCAGAAGCAGGCGATCACGCTGAGCAGGCAGGCAATGAACGTGCCGACCATATAAAACACGCACAGACCGGCGTTGCCGCCCGCAAAGGTGACATGGTTGATGACGTCGGCAAAGACGAAATACAACTGCACAACGACAAGATACAGGGCAATGTTGTAAATGACCGCCTGAATCAGTGCGCTGAACGGAACGGAAACAAAGAAGAAAACGAGCGAAGCGGCAGCACCGACCAGCAGCACCACGCCGGGCATCGTGCCGGAGTGACCCAGAGGGGCAGCCGTGGCCTGTGTGAACAGGAATACAATGCCGGTGATCAGCGCGACCAGCGCTGCGGCAAGGCAGAACCAGCTGCCCAGCCCTTTATTTTTCAAGCCTTTATTCATCAGGTTCCACCTCCATCAATTCTTTTTGGCGGCACGATTCTTCCGCTTTTCCTCGGAGAAAACGTCCGTGTAGGTGTGCAGCACATACATCACGACAGCGGCAACGGCCAGTGCGCAGAACACAACATCGAGAGCGCGCAGGGTCGTCTGCCACCACGGGGCTGCGTCGGAAACGACAACGTCCTCCGCGCCGGAGCCGCCCATAGAGGACTGCAGCATGATGTAGTACAGATAATGGTTGGAGTCAATGACCTTCTGCAGCAGGTCGCCGTCATCGGTGCTGGTGATCAGCTTCTCGATTTCGTTGGGGCGGGCGGTATCCAGGCAGAAGATGTTGTTGCCTGCCATCAGCATTTCGGGGGCGGAGGAATACTCGGACGCGGTCAGAGCATCGTCGATGATGTAGCCGCCGTAGTTCCACTCGTCGCGCAGGATGTGCTGGATGCCCTGGTTGGCGGCAGCGTACATAACGCCGATACGGTTGTAAGCGGTCATAACGCCGAGAGAATCGCCCTCAGCCAGAGAACCCTCAAAGGCGCGCATATAGATCTCGCGGATGGACTGCTCGTTCGCAAAGGTAGAAATGCCCTGACGACCGGCTTCCTGCTCGTTCAGGAAGAAGTGCTTGACCGTACCGATCAGACCCTTGTTGCGCATACCGTGGGAAACGGCCTTGGCAGCATAGTAGCTGAGAACGCCGTCCTCGGAGAAATACTCAGAGGTACGACCGGAGTAGGGAGAACGCAGGGTGTCCGCGCCGGGCGCGTAGGCGATGGGGATGGACGCATACAGCGCATCCTCGCCGTACATCTCGCCAAAGCGGGTCTGCACATCGTGGTTCCAGGTTGCGCCGACGATAGGCAGCGTAGCCCAGCCGGTGCAGTTGCGGCGGTCGCCGTACTTAAACTGACCGTTCATGCCCTCGGGACCATCGACGATGGTGCAGCCGGGCTTGTTGACAGCCTTGACAGCCTTGATGCCCTTGGAGTCGCCCATGTTGATGAGCAGATCGCTCAGCGTCAGCTGAGAAAGGAAGTCATTCCACTTCGGGTCGTCGAAGGCGACGCCGATCATATCGCTGAAGTTGATCTTCTCATCCAGCTCCACGCCGAGGTTGAAGTCGGAAACGCTCTTGGCATCGGCTGCCTTGACGTAGGTCTGCATATTCAGACCGTTGTACAGCTTATCGTTGACCGTCAGGGTCTCCAGCGTGGTGGGGTAGGTCGTATCCCACGCGCTGCGGGACAGGTAGGTGATTTTTTCGTCGTCGTTCGCCCAGTAGTTCACATCAGCGTCGTCGAAGGTATTCGTGACTTCCACATCGCTGTTGTAACGGGAGTTGCGGTACTTTTGGGTATCGACCTCGGTGTTGGGGGCGGTCCAGGTGGCCACGGCGGCGGTGTTGCCGGTGACGACATTGCCGTCCTGATCGATCAGCTTGCCCGCAACGGCGTCACCGCACTTGGCGGCCAGCACATTGTTCAGTGCCTCGTGTGCGCCGTTGCCGACGGCGAAGTAGTAATCGCCCGCATCGAGGATGTAGCCCTTCGCGCCGTTGGCGTCATAGGACGCGAGGAAGTAGCCGGGCACATCGACTGTGACAGTCTCGGATGCACCTGCGGCCACGTCGATTTTGTCATAGCCCAGCAGCTGGATCGAGGACTTTTCGACGTTGTTCTGCTTGTCGTAGTCGGTGTAGGGGGTCTGTGCGTACAACTCCACCGTAGCCTTGCCGTCCCTGTCGCCGGTATTGCTCACCGTGACAGTCGCCGTAAAGGTATCGGTGTCGCTGTTGTAGTCCAGTTTGTCAAGGTTGTACTCATAGGTCGTGTAGGACAGACCGTAGCCGAAGGGGAAGCAGACCTCCTCGGCGTAGTTCCAGCCGTCGGTCGAGGCTTTGGTGCCAACCGTGGAATCGGCGTTGCCCTGACCGAGGATGGTGTCCTCGTAGCGGGTCTCGTAGTAGCGGTAGCCGACGTAGATGCCTTCGTTATAGCTGACAAAGCTGTCGCCTGCCGCGCGGGGCGTTTTGCTGCCGTAGTTGTAGGCGTGCAGACCGAAGTTCTCGGCGCTGGGCGCGGACAGGGAGTTGGCGGCAAAGGTGGCGGTGGTGTGACCGGAGGGGTTGACCTCACCGGTCACAACACGGATGGCACCGGGCATACCGTAGAAGCCGGGGTTGCCGACCCACAGCACGGCGTCAACATTGTACTCGTCCAGCCAGTCCATCTCCATCGCAAAGACGGAGTTCAGCAGGACGACGGTTTTCTTGAATTTGCCGGAGTCCTTGATTTTCTGGAAGATCGCCTTCTCGTTGTCGTCCAGCTCCAGCATACGCTTGCCCTCGTCGTTGACCATCGCAAGGTCGTTGCCCTCGGTGGCAAAGCGGGACAGCGTAACAAACGCGACATCGCCGTAGGACGCAAACGAGTCGGTAACGCTGCCGGTGAACAGCGCCGGGTCATATTCGCCCACGCTGGAAACGCTTCTTTCTTTCGGCGCGGCGGCGGAAGCGTAGGCGTCCAGCACGGTTTGGTTCACGTTGAAGCCGGCATCCTGCAGGGCGTCAACGGGGGTTTTCTGGTAATCCGGGTTCGTGGAGGAACCGCCTGCGGTGCTGCGGAACACCGGGTCGATGCTGCCGCGGCCAAAGACCGTGACGTTGCGCTCAGACTCGGAAAGCGGCAGGGCATTGTTGCGGTTGTAGAGCAGCACGCTGCCCTCTTCCTCCTCCTGCTCACAGAACTGATAAGCGGCTTCGATGTACTTTTCGTAGCTTGCGTCAGACAGGCTGCCGTCAGCGGAGAACTCCGTGCCGCCGTAAGATGCGTCAGAGCCTTCGATGCCGAGTGCATGGTTGACTTCGCCTTCCTGCTGGAACGCAATGGTCGTTCCGGTCAGGACAAGGTTGGCCACCAGCACAGCCGCGCCGGACAAGCCCAGCCAACGGCGGGACTTGCTTGAGGTTTCCTTTTGTGCCATAGGTTTTTCTCCTTCCTAAACTGTCACAGATGAATGATCCGATGCGCTTGCTGCCAAGGGCTGCGCATTTCCCTTTTGCAGAAGCCTTTCGTATCTTTTTCACAAAACTATCATAAAGGGAAGCGTTGCCCGGGTCAATGGAGTTGGCGTAAACGTCAAAAAACACGGCACAAATGACAAAGAAGAAAAGCGACCGCCTTTCGGCAGTCGCTTTTGGGTTATGCAGTTTCTTTTTGGCTTTTCCCGCAGGGGAAGGTGACCACCAGGTAAAAAATCGAGTCCTCCACAAAGCAGTCTGCCGTGCCGCCGTACAGCTCGGCAATGCTTTTGATGCTTTTTATGCCGTAGCCATGCTCCTCGGTATCCTGTTTGGTTGTGACGATAGCGCCGTCCCGCAGCGTCGGCGGTGCGGGGGTGTAGTTCTGCACGCGGATGACCGCCATGTCACGGCAGCGGCTGATGTCCAGTGTGATGACCCGCTTAGACGCATCGCTTACCTGCGTCAGACACTCAATGGCATTGTCCAGCGCATTGCCCAGCAGGGAGTAAATGTGGTAGTGCTTCATATTCTCCAGACAGCTGCCGTCTGCCGAGCAGACCAGCTGAATACCTGCCTGCCCGCAGAGTGCCGACTTTTGGGTCAGTGTGATGTCCAGCGCCTTATTCCCGGTGAAATAGCGCAGGTTCAGGTTGTTCATCTCTTCTTCCAGACGGGCGCGTTCCTCATCTGTGGCGCGGGAATACTGCTGTTTCAGGTCATGGTAGCGGATGTTGATTTTTTCCATGTCTTTTTTTGCCTGCTCATACTGCTGCTTGTCACATTCCAGCAGCTGCGCCAGCATTTCATTCTCGTGTTCCAGACTCTTGATGCTGCAATTTGAAAATTCCAGCGCCAGAATCGTGATGGCAAACAGGATGCAGAACGCATTCAGCGCCAGATAGGCGGTCAGGTAGGACTCTGCGCTGCTGTCCAGGACATCCTCCAGCACAACACTCAGGTAGACCGCGGCAATCAGGAAAAAGCCGGAGTAAAGCACGGTCTTGACATTGTCAAACAGCAGGCACCCGCGCCGGATGCGCAGGGTGAACAGCAGGTAGATGACCAGGCAGACCACAAGGTTGCTGAAAAGCAGAATGACAAAGTCAACGCGCCTGTCCGTGCGCCCATGCTGAATCAGCCAAAAAATGGGCATATAGGCCAGCTTACTGGCAATGTGCTGCACCGCGTAGGCACAGGTTGTATAAAACAGGGCGTGCAGCGGGCTGCAGTCAAAGCTGAACCATATCAGGTCAAACAGCAGCGTCGTATACAGCAGCAATTTTGCCCAAAGCGGCAGGAATGCCAGGGTGTCCGTCAGCGCAAGAAAGGCCCATACACCCGCCGCCAACCGCGGAACGAAGCAGCTGCGGCGCTGCCCCCACGGGACAAACAGGCCAGCGCACAGAATCATACCCAGCTGGATTTGCTGGTTCAGTATCCAATTTATGACCGGCACGGGTCTTCCCACTCCTTTTTTGCCATATATCGGGAGAATGCTTCGGTGAAGGCGTCCTTGTAGGTGCGCCCGATGGGCAGTGCCGCCCCGCCGATATAGACATTCATACGGCTTACCGCCGTGATACAGCGCAGGTTCACAAGATAACTGGCACTGCATCGCACAAAGCCGTAGGGCGTCAGCTGCGCCGCGATTTCCTGCATCGAACCGCGGTTTTTGATGATCTCGGTCTTACCGTCCCCGCCGCACAGGTTGTACAGCAGGTCGTGCTGGCGCACCTCCACATAGGCGATTTCCGCTGCATCCAGCAGCCGCGTCACGGTGCCGTCCTTGACGACAATGTGCGGCGGCGCAGTCTTTTGACCGGCGCGCTTTTGCAGCACCTTCAGCGCCCGCGTCAGATACATATGGAAGGAGTACCACTGTATCGGCTTTACAATAAAGCCCAGCGCCCCGACACTGTACCCGTTCAGCGCGAATTGCTGCAAATTCGTGCAAAAAATGAGGATGACGTCTTGATCTGTCTCCCGGATTTTTTCGGCCAGTTCCATGCCGGACATCTGCGGCATATCAATGTCCAGATATAAAATGTCAAAATCACGGTCTTGCGCCGCCAGATAGACTGCCGCACAGTCGAACTCCTGTACGTTCAGTTCTGTGCCGTTCTCCGCGCCAAACCGCGCCAGTGCCTGTTTCAGTTGGTCTCTTTCTTGTTTTTCATCGTCCACAATGCCGATTCGGATCATCGTGCGTTCCTCCCTCCGCGCAAGGATCTATACAAATATGATATACCCCCGAACGCAGCCGCGTCAACCTTTTACGAGCGAATCGTCCAATTTTTCCAAGATATTTCAGGTGGCAGTTGCCGCAGTTGCAGCCGCCGTAGATCATACCGTCCTCCACGGCTTCGGGAATTTTGAACGCCCCGGTTTCGTACCCGTACAGCGTCCACAGGTGGTCTTTTTTGTTAAAGTAGGTCTGGCAGCCGGCGGCTTCATATTCCTTGAATTTTTTGTCGCAGTCAGCGAGCAGCTTGCGGTAACGCAACGGCTCGATGCCGACATCCTTTTCCTCGCTGGTGGGGCAGTAACGGGCGAACGCAAAGACGTTCGCACCCGCTGCCACAACCGCGTCGATGATGCCGGGAACCTCGTCAATGTTCGTGCCGGAAACGGTGGTCATCACCACGGAGCGGATGCCCGCCCGATTGATGCAGCCGATTTTTTCCAGCGTAATGTCAAAGCTGCCGGGCTTGCGGAACCAGTCGTGGGTTTCACGCAAGCCGTCAATAGAAAGCTGATATTTTTCACAGCCGTATTCTTTTAAGCGGCGGCAAACCTCGTCGGTCAGGTGGAACGGATTGCCGAGGATGGTGAACGGAACACTGTGCTGCTTCATCAGCCCCAGCAGCTTCCAGAAGTCCGGGTGCAAAATCGGGTCGCCGCCAGTAATGTAAAAATACGGCAGGCGGTCATAGAACGCACAGAAGTCCAGGCAGTTATAAAAGGTGTCCTGCATTTGCTGCCAGGACATTGCATCCAACTTTTTATTGCAGTTCTCGGAGAAAATGTAGCAGTGCTTGCACCGCTGGTCGCATTCATCCGTGATATGCCACTGGAAAGAAAAATACTGTTTCATGGGATCCTCCTTGTTGTGGTGGGACGCATTTCCGAAAGTGAAACAGCCGTTGCCCTCTCGGAAATACGCCCCAAGGTTTTCTTGGGGTGTATTCCTTACACCTTACTGCTTGTCGCCGGCGCCACAGGCAGAACCGCAGGCGGCGGGCCTCTCGGCGGGCTTGTCGGCAGCGCCGCAGGCAGAAACGCAAGCAGCGGGCTTCTCAGCGGGCTTGTCGGCAGCACCGCAAGCCGTAGCAGGGGCGGAAGCCGCCTTCTTGTTCCAGCCAAAGAGATCAGAAAGAGCCATGGTTGTTTACCTCCCAATACTATTCAGTGGGCGTTTCGCCCTCCTGTGCCTTTATTGTACTTGAAACATATTTCGGGCACAAGTACGCACAATTTTATTACATAGGCACCTTTTTGTAACCTTTGGCGGGCTGGGATTTTCTCTTGCAATTTCAAGCGTGCTGCACTACACTATGAGTGTAACATTCAAAAAGAGGTGTTGTATATGCTGACCAAAGAAGAACTCCCTGCCTGCCCGGTAGCCACCACCGTCCAGATGATCGGCAGCAAATGGAAGCTGCTCATCATGCGGAATCTGCTTCAGCGCCCGTGGCGCTTCAATGAGCTGAAAAAGGACCTGGAAGGGATCAGCCAAAAGGTGCTGACGGACAGCCTGCGCTCGATGGAAGCCGATGGTATCATTACCCGTACCGTCTATCCCGAAGTACCGCCGAGGGTGGAATACGCCCTCTCCGACTTAGGCGAATCCATGCGTCCCATCATGGATGCAATGGAGATTTGGGGGACGCATATAAAAAATAGAAGGAATAAAAAAGCAGCACAGCCCCCGCCAGAAACTCATAGAGCTTGGCGGGGGCTGTACTATTTTAATCAGCCAATATTTAAATCAGGCCCATCAGGCTGGGCAGGCCCAGAGACAGGGCCGGGATGTAGGTGACGGCCAGCAGGGCGGCAACCAGTGCCACAAAGTAGGGGATCAGCTTGGACGTGACCTGCTCGATGGAGACATGGCCGATACCGCAGCCGACGAACAGAACCGAGCCGACCGGCGGGGTGATGTTGCCCAGGCACATATTGAAGATCAGCATAACGCCGAACTGGATCTCTGTCATGCCAAAGCTGGTGGCGATGGGCAGGAAGATCGGGGTGAAAATCAGGATGGCCGGGGTGATGTCCATGAACATGCCGATGACCAGCAGGATGATGTTCATGAGCAGGAAGATGATGTACTTGTTTTCAGTCAGGCTCATCAGGCCGTTGGAGATGGCTGCCGGGATGCCGGAGTAGGCCATAACGAAGGACATGGCAGAGGAGGCAGAAATCAGGAACAGGATGATGCCGGACGTTTTGGCGGAGTTGAGCAGGATGCCAAGGAAGCCTTTGAAGTCGATGCTCTTATAGACGATGGAAAGAATCAGGCAGTAGAGAACCGCGACACCTGCGCCCTCAGTGGCGGTGAAGATACCGGAGACGATGCCGCCGATGACAATGACGATCAGCAGCAGAGACGGCACGGCGTCCCAGACGGTCTTGGCAATGCTCTGGCTGTGGTCAATGCCGGTGGCTTTCATGCCAGCCTTTTTTGCGCCGATGAACGCAACGACCATGCAGCACAGGCCCATCAGGATGCCGGGAATGTAACCGGCCATGAACAGCGTGGAGATAGAGACACCGCCCGCGACGGTGGAGTAGACAATGAAGGCAGACGTCGGGGGAATCAGCAGGCCGGTGGGGGCGGAGGCAATGTTGGCGGCGGCGGAGTAGGCGGGGTCGTAGCCGTTTTCTTCCTCAATGGGGCTGATGCAGCCGCCCATGGCGGATGCGGCAGCAACGGAGGAGCCGGACAGCGCACCGAACAGCATGTTGCCCAGGATATTGGCCTGCGCCATGGAGCCGGGGATCTTGCCGACGAACAGCTGGGCAAAGTTGACCAGGCGCTTGGCAATACCGCCGTTGTTCATGATGTTGCCGGCCAGAATGAACAGGGGCACAGCAAGCAGCGAGAAGCTCTCCACGCCGGAGTTCATCTTCTGCATCGTGATAAAGGTGATCTGGTCCCAGGACAGGGTGGACATGGCGGTCACGATAGACGACGCCACAATGCTGATGGAGATAGGCACGCCGAGGAACAGCAGCACGCCGAACACGGCGAACAGGATAACGGTGGTCATGGTGATACTCATTTGTCTGCACCCTCCTTGGATTCAACTTTTTCGCCGGTGACGTCCTCATAGATGTTGATGATCTGCGCCAGGACAATGAACACACCGGAAATCGGGGCGATGGAGTAAACAAGGCTGCGGGGAATACCCAGCAGGGCCGAGAACTCGCGGCTGGCAGAGACAGCCAGCTTAAAGCCGCCGATGGTGAATACGAAGATGGCCATCAGCAGAATCAGACCATCGATGACCACCAGCAGGGCGGTGTGCGCCTTGCCGGTGAATTTGTCGCGGATGAGGGTCAGGGACATGTGCTCCCGGGTGGAGAAGGCGTAGGCCGCGCCGATGAAGCCGGTCCAGATCAGGCTGTAGCGGACAAGCTCCTCGGTGAAAGCCACGGGGCTGTTGAGGATATAGCGGGAGAAAACCTGAATCAGAACCAGCACCGTCATAAAGGTAAGCAGTACGGCGCAGGCAATGCTCAAAATTTTGTCCATCCAGAATTTGATGGCAGCAAAGGTGTTTTTCATGGCTTACTCCTCCCCTCTTGCGGCGTCGATGGTATCCAGCAGCGTCTTGACGCCGGGATACTGCTCCTCGTAGGCTTCGATCATGGGCTGGGTTGCCTCGCGGAAGGCTTCCTTGTCGACGTCATAGACGAACTCAACGCCCATCGTCTCCTGTGCTTCCTTGACAGCCTCCTCCACAGCGGTGTCCCACATGACCTTGTGGGCATCGGTGGAATCGTGGGCGGCCTCCAGAATGATTTCCTGATCCTCGGGGCTGATGGTCTCCCAGACCTTCTCACTCATGATGAGGACGTCGGGGATCATGGCGTGCTGGTCCACCGAGTAGACCTTGCAGACCTCGCCGTGCTTGCCGGTGGTCAGGGCGGTCTCGTTGTTCTCGGTGCCGTCAATGATGCCGGTCTGCAGCGAGGTGTAAACGTCACCGTAGGACATGGCGACGGGAATGCCGCCCAGATAGCTCATCATGTCGGTCTGGCTCTTCATATCCTGCACGCGGATCTTCAGGCCCTTCAGGTCGGCGGGCGTGCGGATGGCGCGGTCCTTCGTGTAGAAGGAGCGTGCGCCGGAGGTGTAATAGGTCAGCGTGACAAAGCCGTCGTCACCGGTGGAGAGGAAGAAGTCCTGCATCTCCTGCGAGTCCATGACATGGTAGAAGTCATCGGTATCGTTGAAGATATAGGGCAGGCCGAAGGTGTTGAAGGCATCGTTGTAGGTAGCCAGACCGGGTGCAGAAACCTTGGTCATGGCGATAACGCCTGCCTGCAGCTGCTCCAGGTTCTCGTTTTCGCTGCCGAGCTGGCCGTTGGGGAAGATTTTGATCTGGACGCGGCCATCGGTCTTTTCGTTCACTTCCTCAGCAAACTGGGTCATGGCAATGTGGACGGTGTGGGTCTCGGACAGGCCATGGGCCAGCGTCAGAACCAGTGGGTTTTCTGCGCTGTAGCTGGTGTCAGCCGTGGTGCTGGATGCGCCGCAGCCAGCCATCAGCCCGGCGCACAGCACAGCAGCCGTTGCCAGCGCTGCAATCTTTTTGAACATTTTGTTTCCTCCTTCTATTTTGTATCGCGTTTTACGGCGCGTTACATACCAATCAGATCAAACTGCTCAAACGAGACCATGATCTCATGGTCCTTTTTGGGGTTGGGGTACTTGACCTGCACGCTCTTCAGGCGCTGGCTGTAGTACCAGCCGCTCTCAGCTTCCTCAAACTTGCGGCGGTGCAGGAAGTGCGGCAGCTCCTTGCCGTCCAGCTGCACATAGAACGGGGATTTTTCGCGGTGGATCATATCCAGATACATGCTTTCCACAGCGGTATCGTAATCGCCCTCGTTGGTAAAGTGAACGTAAGTCTTTACGCCTGCGGTCACGGCAATGCGGGTCTTGAGGTAAGCGCCCTTCAGGTACTCATTGGTGCAGCCGTCATCCTCGTACAGAACAAACTCGGAATCCACATCCGGTGCCATCAGGATCTCCAGCTCAGTGGTCTTTTCGGTCATCAGGTTGTGCAGGCGGTTGCCGCTCATGGGCAGGATAGCACCGCTGCGCACAAACAGCGGGATGCTGGAAATATCGACCGGTACCTCGATCGTCTGGCCGGGAGCGTACTCCTCGCGGGTGTAGAAGTTGTAGAAGCGCTCGTTTTCGTTCTCGGTCTTGGGCAGGTAGACAGGGCGCACGGTCTGGCCCTTTTCCACAACGTTGGCAACCAGCAGAGAATCGCCAAACATGAAGTCAACGCCCTCATCATAGGTGGCGGGGTCGTTCTGGAACACGGCGAAGGTGGGCTGCCAGATCGGCAGGCCGCTTTCGTGGGCGCGCACCATCAGGGAATACAGCATCGGGCTGAGCTTATAGCGGAAGTTGATGGCATCGCGGATGTACTGCTTTTTATCACTGAACATCCAGGGCTCGGTCACGGTGTTGTCGGTGTTGGTGGAATGGATGGAGAAGCGCGGCTGGAAGATGCCGTTCTGCACCCAGCGCACGAACAGCTCGGCCTCCGGTGCGGGGCCATAGAAGCCGCCGATATCGCAGCCGTGGTTGGAAACACCGCACAGGGCCATGCCCAGGATGGTGGCAATGTTGTATTTCAGGGTATCCCAGTGGGTCAGGTTATCACCTGCCCAAACCTGGGCGTAACGCTGGATGCCGGCATGGCCGGAACGGCAGACCGAGAAGGGACGGCAGTTGGGGTCGTACTCTTCAATGGCTTCGTTGGAAAGCTGGCACATCAGGTTGCTCATCACCGGCTTCATGGTGCCGATGGTGCTGCCCTTGCCTTCAAAGTAAACCTTGGCATCCTTGTCCACCATGCTGTCGTACTCACAGTTGTCGTTCCACAGGGAGCGGCAGCCGTAACGCAGCAGGGCGTCCTTGATGTACTGTTTCCAGTGTTCGCGGGTGGACTGCTTGGTAAAGTCCACAAACAGGCCGGGGCCGCCCCACCAGGTGCCCACCGCCAGGCCGTCCACACCGGCGTTATCATCAGATGCAGGCAGGAACATATCCTTTGCCTTCATCTCTTCCAACAGGGGGTGAACCAGCAGCATGCCGGGTTTGATGTTGGGCGAAACGATAATGCCGCGCTTGACCATCTGGGCAAACCAGTCAGCGGGGTCCTTAAAGCGCTTGTTGTTCCAGGTGAAGGTGCAGCGCTTGATGCCCTGCTCGGTTTCCACGGCGCAGTAGCCGGAGGAAAGCTGGAAGCCGTCCACGGGGATGTCCTCCTCATGGGTGGTATCAATAAATTCCAGCACGGCGTCATCACTGTTTTCCGGCAATTCGGGGTAGTACATAGAGCTGCCCAGATAGCCCAGCGCTGCTTTGGGCAGCATGACGGACTTGCCGGTCAGATCGGTGTAACGCTCAATGATATCGCGGATGGAGGGGCCTGCGATCAGGAAGAGATCCACATCCCCGGCATCGGTGCGGTAGGTGGAGTAACGGTGCCAGTAGTTACGCTTTTCGCGGCCCATGTTGAAATCACATTCAGCGGTGTTGTGGTAAAAGTAACCAACTGCCTGTTTGGTACCGCGGTTCAGCTTGATGTAGAACGGGATGTGTTTGTACAGGGAATCGGTCTCCTTGGCATTGTAGCCCATGGCATCGCCAGGGGCCATGTTCATGTACTTTTCAGCCTTGTTGATCTCGCCGGATTTTTCGCCAAAGCCATAGAAGCAGTCGTCGGCTTCGATCTGGGAAGCGTGCATGCGGCGGTGGTTGGAATCCTCACGATAAGCAAGGTCGGGAATATCTGCATGCAGCAGGCTGCCATCTTTATCGTATACCATGATACGGAAGGGTGCCTTTTCCACAACCACCTTCAGGCGGCTGCCCTGGATCACGGCCTGCTTGTCGCCATCGGTCAGTTCGGCAGCGGCGGTCTGCACGCGCTTGCGGCAGTCTTTCATCAGCTCGTCCGTGCGGGAGTCCCAGGCGGTCATGGTCAGACTGTAGGACGCTTCATCCCAGTCCCCATCAAAACCGGCGCGGATACGCAGAATATCGTCCGTCAAAAACCAGATGCGGATCTCCACCGCATTGGTGGAAACCGAGAAGCAGTTTTCCAGCTTTTTGACCGGGCCTGCCGTGTAGCAAACTTTCATGTACAAGCTCCTTCCCTTTTCTGTTTCATGTATTTGTCCGTTTTTTTGGCCTGCTCAAAAATTACGGTCACGCACTTTCTGCTCGTCAGTGGGCATATTGAACAGAAACCGCCATTCCTTTACCCATAATCCATAGCAGCCTTTTTATTTCATCCCTATCATATCAAAGTTCGTTTATTTTTTCCTCACATTTTGTAGCCTAAATATTGCAAAATGTGATATGGTCGAAGTTGAAGGCCGAATAGGCGGTGGGATGGAGGTGGGATTGGGGATTTGGATTGGATGAGGTTGGCACATCTTCAGCACTGCTTGTTTCCTGCAGTTCTGGCTTCTCCTTTTATATTGTAAGCCGCAACCTGTCCACACCCAGCGTAACCGGGACGTATCCTTTTCTGTACTGTGCAGCCATTTCCATATTTCTTACTCCGGTTCCTTCACACCGGTGTATGCCGGTACGGATGATCTTCGGCAGTACAAATGCCTGTTCATTTGAACTGCTCAAAAGATGTAACTTTTTCGTGTACGACTCCCCATGTTTCTTGACGGGATGAGCAATTCAGGATATGCTATGAGCAGTTGGATTGCTCAGTCATTATGATACGCACCTCACATGCCTTCGCCATAGACTTGCGCCATTTGATGGCGCAAGCTTTTTGTGGGCAGGAGTGATCACCAAAATGACGTTTGGAGAGAAATTCAAGGCTGAACGGGAGAAGCGGAAGCTGACCCAGCAGGAAGTAGCCGATGCACTGGGGATCAACAGACGTATGATTACCCGGTACGAGAACGGCATTTCCTTTCCACGCACCAAAGGCGCTTACAGAAAAATCGCGGATTTGAAAAGATGCTCAATGATCTCAAGGCACAGGCCTCTTACGAGGCGGATGAGATGGAACGCCTCAAAGCCGAAGGTCGAGAGAAGTCCGCGACGTATCGGCAGTTTTTCGGCAACCGGCTCTTTTATAAGCAGCTGCTGGACACCTATAAGAAATACGGCTTAATGGACTAAGCGTATCCGGAAGAGAATGGAGAAAGACAGGTGATGTTATGAACTGGATCAATGAATTGTCGTGGTTATGGGAAACACTTGGCATTGCGCTTATTGCTGCGGCTGTCTGCATAGCTTGCGCCGCTCTGATCTGCAAAGCAGCGAAGAAGAAAACCAACAAAAAGGTATTGGCTGTCATCGGTGCTGCAGCGTTTGTGGGCGCGATTCTGGCGGTCATTCTGATTGCCCGGACACCGATGCCGATTTGATTAGACAGGAGGCTTTTACTATGGATAAGGAAAAATATTCGATCATATTCAGCAGCTTGACCGGCAACACAAAAAAACTTGCTGATACAATTCGCGCGGTGCTTCCGGCAGAAGACTGTGACTATTTCGGTGCGCCGAAAGCGGAAGAATTGCACTCCGAAATACTCTATATCGGGTTCTGGACGGATAAGGGCAACGCGGACAGTGCAACCTTGGAACTCCTGTCAAAGCTGAGAGACAAAAAGGTTTTTCTATTCGGGACGGCGGGCTTTGGCGGCAGCGAGGCATATTTTCAGAAGATCCTTGAGCATGTTAAGCAGTCTGTTGGCCCAAGCAACTCCGTGTTCGGAGAGTATATGTGCCAGGGCAAAATGCCGCAGTCGGTACGGGATCGTTATATGAAAATGAAGACACAGCCGGAGCATCCGGCAAACATTGACGCTCTGATTGAGAACTTTGACCGTGCCCTCTCCCATCCGGATGAGGATGATTTGGAGAGACTGAGGAAAATCGTTTTGGATCGACAATAGAACAGGGGGATTCCTTAGGCAATACCGCACAATTCCCGCCTTGCGGCTTAAGCACCGCTCCGGCGGCTGCGGCACCTCGCTCGCCGTATCGGCACTTA
>ENA-OVGB01001695-OVGB01001695.1-human-gut-metagenome-genome-assembly--contig:-NODE-1695-length-18557-cov-11.034537_pt1 | contig 18557 bp, 16 predicted proteins | sample MGYA00237767_ERZ505413 | MGnify/ENA primary metagenome ERZ505413 (study PRJEB26158, sample SAMN06016410) | human gut metagenome | biome: human gut; feature: ankylosing spondylitis patient; material...
GCATCCATCCTGTTCACCGTCAAGGACGGGAACCTGACCTACCGCATGAGCAAGACGTTCACAATCTCCGACACCCTGTTCAACAAAATCAAGAACATCTTCAAGAATATGCACTACCTTTGGCTCCAGTTCTTCTTCCGGGATTTGGTCGAGGGTGGAAAGCTGGCAGCTCTCGGCTACAAAATGCCGGATATTCCGGAATCCGGTGGGCAGCAGGATGCGCCCCGGGAAAATGAGCCTGATTCTTCGAATCTCCCCGGGGAGGCCGAACCGCTGGAAGAAGTTGATGCCGAGGAACTGGACGATGCGGAGGAACCCGCAGCCGATGAACTGACCAAGGCCACCGAGATTGCCCGGCAGAACGGCGGCGTTACGCAGGCCATGCTGGAGCAGCAGATGGGCGTAACCGCAGAAAAGGCCATCGCGCTGATGGATGGTATGGAATCCGCTGGTGTGATTGAGTTCTCCAACGGCCACTACACCATCGCCGCTGCTGACAGCGAGGAGGAGTAACCTATGGCAAAGGCAGCAGTGACCCACAGCATCCGGGATGACCACCAGAAGAACTTCCTCAAAATCTTCAATAGCCTGACTGGAAAGCACAGCCGCTGGGAGATTTGGGAGGACTTCGTCACCCTGACGGCCATCGAGATCTCGAACAGCACGGACAAGGTAAATGCCCCAGAGCGCACCAAGATGTATCAGACCATCGTTTCCAAATACTCTGCCAAGGAGCGGGAGGGCATGGCTGAAATGCTGGGCGAGGTAATCATGGGTATGGAGCAGAATCCTGACCAAGACTTTCTCGGTTCGCTGTACATGATGTGCGAGTTGGGCAACTCGCACGCCGGGCAGTTCTTCACTCCCTACGATGTGTGCCGCTGCATGGCCGAGATTACGTTCGACCCGAAGTTGCACCCGGACATGGAGGGATTCATCTCGGTATCTGACCCGGCCTGTGGTGCTGGGGCCACGCTGCTTGCCTTTTTGAACGTCTGCAAAAGACGGAATATCTGCTACCACAACAAAGTCCTTGTCATAGCCCAAGACATTGACTTCATCGTAGGGCTGATGTGCTACATCCAGTGCAGCTTCATGGGCTGCGCTGGATATGTAGTCATCGGTGACACACTCGTATTTCTATCCACGCCCTCCGCGAGGAGGGCGACGCCGGGCAGCAGCAGCGCAGCAGGCAGGACTGTACATTTCTATCCACGCCCTCCGCGAGGAGGGCGACTTGACGATACAGCCGCCGGGCGTTTCGCATTGAGATTTCTATCCACGCCCTCCGCGAGGAGGGCGACACCGACGAGCTGGGCCTTAGTGCCCTTTGCGTAATTTCTATCCACGCCCTCCGCGAGGAGGGCGACGCTGCTCGGCATCGGTCTGGATGAGCAGATTCGGATTTCTATCCACGCCCTCCGCGAGGAGGGCGACCTCGCGGCGGCAAGTTCTATCCCATCTACGACTGATTTCTATCCACGCCCTCCGCGAGGAGGGCGACCTGTCTGCTTCGCCGCTGGCAGGGTCAGTGTAAGTATTTCTATCCACGCCCTCCGCGAGGAGGGCGACTCAAGCCCTATTTTCAAAAAAGTTGCGATTTTGAATTTCTATCCACGCCCTCCGCGAGGAGGGCGACGAGGGGTATGCGCAGGTATTGTTGCCCCAGAACTTATTTCTATCCACGCCCTCCGCGAGGAGGGCGACTGGGCGTTATAGGACAGTATGGCCATAGGCTGATATTTCTATCCACGCCCTCCGCGAGGAGGGCGACCCCAAGAGGAGAGGAGACGTTAAGAAGTGAGCGACAAATTTCTATCCACGCCCTCCGCGAGGAGGGCGACACCGCAGGCGGCATCATCACCGACAAGCGCGTCGAATTTCTATCCACGCCCTCCGCGAGGAGGGCGACAAAATTCCAAATAGAAAGGAAACACAAAATGAAAATTTCTATCCACGCCCTCCGCGAGGAGGGCGACGTACATCAAAAAGGCGCAGGAGCCGGACAACGTGCAATTTCTATCCACGCCCTCCGCGAGGAGGGCGACTCTGCTCTCTGGGCTATGACCAGCTGGCACAGATATTTCTATCCACGCCCTCCGCGAGGAGGGCGACCATGCAGGGGCTAAACCTGATTCAGGGCAAAAACATTTCTATCCACGCCCTCCGCGAGGAGGGCGACTTGGTGACGTTCGCAGATACTTCAATCCGACTTTATTTCTATCCACGCCCTCCGCGAGGAGGGCGACCCGGTTTTTCACCTCGTCCGCAGCAATCATGTTACGATTTCTATCCACGCCCTCCGCGAGGAGGGCGACTCAAGCAAGATGGCTCTGAGCTTGTCCGGGATAGATTTCTATCCACGCCCTCCGCGAGGAGGGCGACTTGGAGCGGCTATCCACCGGGATGTTATCCGCCTATTTCTATCCACGCCCTCCGCGAGGAGGGCGACGAAGTTTTCATATTGCCGAAGATGCGGGTGTCGTATTTCTATCCACGCCCTCCGCGAGGAGGGCGACAGCAAAAACAGAGACAAAATCTCTATTTTCAAACAAATTATACAACATTCTGCACGAATTTAGAAGAGCCTTGATTTACAACGGGTCAAAGAGCTATCCAAATCATGCAAAATGACACAAAAATCCGGTGCGAAGGTGCCGGAAAAATGCTGAGAACTCGTCCTTCGCACCGGGGCGGGAAACTCAGAACAACAGCAGGCCGTCCTGCTCGAAGGGCGGATGAACGCCGATATGCTCCACCTTACTCTTATAGTTGTTGCCCAGCTGGTAGAAGCGCAGACTGTCCAGCGCAGGGTCGATGAGAGACGTCAGCTCCGCCTTGAGAACGGCATACTGCGCGGCATCCAGCAGACACTCGAACACGGAGTTCTGCACCCGCTGGCCGTGGTCCACACAGCGCTTGGCGACTTTGCGCAGACGTTTGCGCCCGGCAGGAGTTTCGGTATTGACGTCGTAGGTGATGAGGACCAGCATACACATCCCTCACTTCCAGAAAAATGGCGGGTAAAGCTCCATATCGCCCCGCAGGGTGCGGGCCAGAAGCAGAGCCTGCACATAAGGCACGAGGCCCCACGGAAGCTTTTCGTTCAGGAACGGGTGGGTGATAGTCTCCTGCTTGCGGGTCTGCCACCCGCCCAGAAAGGCGCGGCGGCCCTCATCGGTGAGAAGGACGGCCCCGTTCTCCTGCTTCTGGAAATGCTTCGGCGTCATGATTTTCTGGTTGATGCAGGAGAGCACGAAGCGGTCGGCATAAACTGCACGCAGCTCTTCCATGAGGTCGAGGGCGAGGCTCCTGCGCCCGGGCCGGGCGCGGTGGAGAAAGCCGACATAGGGGTCGAGGCCCACACTCTGAAGAGCCGCCGTGCAGTCGGAGGCCAGAAGCGAATAAGCGAAAGAGAGCAGGGCATTGGCATTGTCCAGCGGCGGGCGGCGGCTCCGACCGGTGAAGGCAAAATCATCGTGCTGCTGCAGGATGAGTGAATCAAAGCAGTCGAAATACCGCTGTGCCGCCTCGCCCTCCAGACCGCGAAGCTGGTCGAGGTCGTCACACTGCTCGATGAGGGGCAGCGCCGCCGCCAGCTGGGCGCTGGTGCGCTTGAGCTGTTCCACCGGCACCCGCTGAGGGTGGTCGCGGGTGGCCCGTTCCAGCACCCAGCGGGCGTTATAGACTTTGCCCAGGATGAAATTGCGCGCATAGAGACAGCTCTCTGCCTCGCTGTCTGCGATGCGGTACTGGGTCTGCCGCAGCAGGACGTTGCCCCGCTCTTCGCCCACGGCCCGGGCCAGAAAGCGGCCCTGCGGGCTGAAAAAGCTCAAATCGACCCCGAGGCTGGTACATTTACCCATCAGGGCAGGGCTTGCGCCGGGATAGCTGAAGCAGACGATGCCTTCCAGCGTGTGGAGCGGGACCCGGCCAATTTCAGCCTTGTTGCAGAGCAGGACGATGTTCTCCCCCTCGAGGGAAAGATAGGCGTCCTTGTTGAGGACGTAGAGCGTATTCAAAAACTTTCTCATGGCGCGGCCTCCTGCATCTCGTCCAGATGGGCGCGGAGATAGGCTTTCGGGTCGGCACGCTGATACAGCACGGGGAGGCAGAGCTCTTTGAGGGAGCAGGCGTTGCAGTGGGTGCCGGGCTTTGACTTGGGGGTATAGCCCCGGGCAAAATAGGCGTGCATCTCATCGGCCATCTTCTGGGTGGCCTGGCGCAGTTCTTCGGTCAGCGGCACGACCTCCCGCCGCCGCGTTTCCTCGTAGAAGAGCGCACCCTCCGGGATGCTGCACACCAGCATCTCTTCCAGCGCCATGGCCTGTGCGCAGAGCTGCAGCCGATCAGCGTCGCTGGCCTTGGCGCGGCCATGCTTGTACTCGACAGGCATGGGCTTCCAGAGCCCTTCCGTGCTTTGCAGGGGGATGCCCTCCGGGTCGGCCCGGAACTCGACGACATCGCAGTTTCCGCTCAGGCCCAGCCGACGGCTGACCACCTGCATCCCTCGGGTGATGAGCAGGCCGCCGCGCCGTTCGGTCTGGTCTGCGTCATGGCAGCGGGCGTGGTCGAGCTGGCCTTCGACGGTGCGGCGGTTCTCCGCCCACTGCTGTTCCAGATGGATGAGCGCCCACTGGCGGCGGCAGAAGCAGAAGTGCTGGATGCCCGACAGGGGCAGCCAGTCGTCTGCGCCGCCCATCAGGACAGCCTCTCGCAGGTGACTCCTTCCGGCAGAGTGTCTGCCACCGTGACGGTGTAGTCGCGGTAGCTGCGGGCGGCGTCCACATCGGGCTTGCGCTGGACGGCGACGGAGTCGAAGAGCTTATAGGCCGGGGCATTGCCCAGCTCAGAATCGTGCTTGAACACGATGAGCTCCCGCACGGCCATCTTGCCCCGGGCAGCGCTGTGGTCGTTCTCGAACATATTCAGAATGGCAGTCCACAGAAGTTTCAAATCATCCTCGGAGAAGCCGGTGGTCTTCCGGGCGAGGTTGGCCGAGACATAGCCCTCGGCGCGGTAGAGGGCGTAAGGCACGATGTGCTTGCGGCCCATCTCAGTACCCTTCTTCTCGGCATCGGCCTCGGTAGTGATGGCCACGCGGGTGATGGTGACTTCCTGCGGGACGATGGGGTCTACCGACCGGGCAAAGCTCAGCTGGACGGGGCCGCGCACCTGACCGCAGTTCAGCGCACCCTTGACGAAGGTGGTCATGACGGCACCGAAGGTGCGGATGTCGAAGTAGTTCTCACACATATAGTCCCGCAGCTTGGCATCGATGTCGGGGTCGGCCTTTTTGGCAGCTTTCAGGTCGGGGTCGATGCCCAGCGTGCTGATGGCCTCGGCATCGCTGCGGTTGAGGGGAACGCCGTCCTTGATGTAGATACGATAGCCTTTTTCGTCCTCTTTCAGGGTCTCGACATAGTTGCGGATCTTCCGCTTGAGGCAGACATCGGTCACCAGACCGTAGCCCGTCTCGGGGTCGATGCGGGGCATATTGCCTGCATCGGGGTCGCCGTTGGGGTTGCCGTTCTCGACGTCGAACAGGATGACGAAATCATAGCGGTTCTTGATGGGCTCAGACATGGTTTATTCCTCCTCATTCTTTTTGGCGTAGCGTTTCTGGGTCTGGTGGTAGTAGCCGATCTCAAAGGCACCCTGCTCCGGCAGGCTGAGCCGCGCCGGGAAGCCTGTCTCGGGCAGCTGAGCCATCAGCTCGGTGAGCTGTTTGCTGAAATGCACCTCGTTGGGGGTGCTCATCTTCTGCAGATGCTTCTGAGCCAGCTTGACCAGCGTAGGGAAGGCCGTTGCCGGGGTGGCACAGGCCGAGTTGAAGTACCGGTCTTTGATGGTGGCGTTGATGCCGGGATTGGCGACGCTCTGGATCGTCTCCAGCACAGAGAAGAGACGCCCCAGAACATAGGGGACATTGCTGCTTTCGTTCAGGCTCACGGTAAATACCTCCTTGTTGAGCTCAGTGGGGTAGTTGCGGAGATAGTAGGCTTTCAGGATGGCGGCGCGGCCTCGGGTGACTTCCCGTTCGGCCCGGATGCGGAGGGTCACGCCGTTGAGCAGGGTGGCGGGATAGGGTCCGCCGGTGAGGATGGCCCGGAGCAGATCGCCCACCAGCTGGGGCGATGGATTTTTGTCCCGGGATTTCTGGTTGACCGTCTCCTGCGCCAGCGCCCAGGCCGACAGGTTTTCCCGCTTGTCGAAGGCGGGGCGGGTGATGCTGAGCCGGTCGGCGTGGTCCTGCAGATTTTTGGCAAACTGTCCGAAGCTGTTGCGCAGGAAGAACCGGACGGAGAGCCGGGCTGCGTTGGGCGAGATGCCCAGCACATAGAAGTTCTGGTTCGGGTCCAGCTTGTCATCGAGGAAGGAGACGGGGCGTCCCTGAGAAAGGGCTTTCAGTGCGGCGGCAAGGTCACTTTCAGAGACGCCGCGCGCCTCGGCACCGCCGCAGAAAAACATCAGCATGGCGTTTGAGTAGGCGGGAGCGGCGTTTTCGGCCCAGCAGACGATGGTGGTGTCGCCGATGCGCTGACAGCAGTTCCGGTCGGCCAGCAGCAGATTGAGGGCCGTGGTGTAGGCGAAAGCCGCGTACTCGCTGACAGGGGCGTTGGCACCCTGCTCATGGCCATAGGAGCAGAAAGCAGGCGCGTTGAAGGAGACCAACGCCGCACCGGCGGCCTGTGCGCCCATCACACCCTTGATGGCGGGGTGGATGCGGGCGATGCCGGCCTCTTTGCCGGTGATGAGGCAGCGGGCCGTCTCGGCGTCGGCATCGGAGGTGTCAAAGGCGGACTGCCATGCGGCCCGGATGGCGTCATCTGTGGTGGCCAGCCAGTGGGCGCCGTCGGGGGATTCGTAGCCGAACACAAGGTTCGCGTTGTTGTTCAGGTCGGCCCACTGCTCTGCCAGCAGCGGGTGGGTGGGGGCTGTATCCGGCTCCCAGCTGTCAAAAAAGGCGAGGATGGCTTTGGCGGCAGGGGAGTCCACGCCGTCGAGCACCTTGTGGTGGAGGGCGGCACAGGCTTCGAAGCACTGGCGGGAGCGCTCGGGCTTGCCCTTCTCGTCTGCGCCCAACAGATAGGACGTATTGTCGCACAAAAAGTTCGCGGCGACGCCGGAGGCGCGCTTGACCCGGTGAGGGACAGGGAGCTCACGGGGGGCGATGACGGTCTTTTTGCCCTTGGGGACTTCCTGCCGCAGGTCGTTGAGGGCGAGGAGCTGGCCGTCGGGGCCGAGGCGCAGCTCGTAGCTGACCTTGAAGCGGCTGTCCCAGCCGGGGGCCTCCACCTTGCCCTGAGCCAGAAGCTGCTCATAATAGGCGGTGAGTGCTTGGAGTATCATGTAAACACCTCCACGTCCCGGCATTCCATCACGCCGTCCACCAGTTTTGCGCGGAAGAACTGGCTGCGGATGTTGGCCGAATCAGAGTAATCGAGGCTGTGGAGCATGAAGCCGAGGTCCTGCGTGACCTTCAGCGCCGGAATGCTGCCGCCCGGCCACTCCCGGAAGTTAGCCGGGAACTCCCGGCACCCGAAACAGGGCTGGTGATAGCACTGACCTTTGCGCAGGCGTCGGCGCAGGATGTCCTGGAACTTGCCGGGATTGTCGCTGGGGGCGGCCTTGTCCGTCAAATCAAAGTGACACTCGATGACGTAGTGGACGTCCTGCAGGACCATCGCGGCCCGCTGCTGGATGTCCTCCGAGGTGTAGAGCACCGGCGGCGTGCCGCCTTTGGCCGCACTGAGGGCGGCGGAGGACAGCAGGGTGGACTTGACCTCGTTGCGCCGGATGTTGGTGAACCGGATGGGCCGCTGGGTGTATTCCTCGGTGGACGCTTCATCCTCGGGGTCAAGGCCGAAGGGCTTGAGCAGATAGATGCGGTCAACCGTATAACGCAGCCCGGGGTGCCAGTAGATGGCCTCCACAAGGCCCCGCGCAGCGGATGGAGTGATCATGTCATAGCTCACACGTTCGGTCTTCATTTCCGGACGAGTGAAACAGGCATAGTCGCCCCACACCTCAATGAGCATGGACATCAGCATCGCCTCCTTTCCGGGTGAAGTTGAACTTTCGGATTAAGATGAATATCGGTCATTGAAACCACCTCTTTCTTTTAGAAGTAAAGGCCGATGCCGGTCTCCACATCCATGGCAAGGCCGGTCTTTTCACTGTAGCAGCTGGTGTCGGTGAGGATGGCGGAACCATCGGGCCGCAGTTCCAGCGCCCCGGCGGCGTCAAGCTTGTCGAACTGGTCCTTATAGCAGGAGACGCTGTAAACGCCCAGATTCCGCAGCAGCGTCCGGGTAACATGACCGCTGCGCAGCTGCTCACAGAGGGCTGCGCCCTCGCCGACGGGCAGATAGACCGTGCGGGCAGCGTTCTCGATGAGGCGGAATTCCTCCGCCACCTGTGCAAAGGGGAACTGGCCGCCCCGGATGCCCCGGAGAAAGGCATCCAGAATGCCGTGCTTGTCCACGGCGTCGGGGCCGCGCAGGTCGGAGAGCTCGTTGAAGTAGAGCTGAATGGCCCGGGGTGTGTCCAGTGTGTCCTGATGCCGGGCGGTGTAGTCCAGCGCGCTGACGTTTTGCCTGAGCATCTGGGGCGTGGAACACTCGTCCAGCTGGAACCGGTAGACGATGCTTTCCTCTGCGCCCCGCCGCCCCTCGCGGTTGCAGCGCCCGGCAGTCTGTAAGAGCGAGTCAAGACCGCACTGCTCGCGGTAAGCGACGGGAAAATCCACGTCCACGCCCGCCTCGATAAGAGAGGTGGACACCACCCGGCAGGGCAGACCCTCTTTCAGTCGCTGGCGGATGGCGTCCAGCTGACGGCGGCGGTCGGCGGCGCAGAGCAGGGTGGTCAGGCAGTAGCTGCCCTCGGCGGGCAGGGATTCATAGAGCTGCTGGGCCGTCTTGCGGCGGTTGACCACGCAGAGCACCTGCGGTTGATTTGCCAGCCGGGAGGCGAACTCCTCCTGCGGCAGGGTGCCGAGGTCTTGCAGTGTGGTGCGCCGGAGCACTTCGTAGAGGCGGGCCGCGTCGGGCGTGATCTCCTGCGGGTGGAGCTCAGGCGCAAAGCGCCGGAACAGCGGCTCAAGGGCAGGCTGGGTGGCCGTGCAGAGGACGGCCGTGGAGTGGTAATGCTGGATGAGCTGGGCGATGGCACTGACGCAGGGGGCAAGGTAGTCGCCCGGGAGGGTCTGCGCCTCGTCGAAGATGATGACGCTGTCGGCGATGTTGTGGAGCTTGCGGCAGCGGCTGCTGCGGTTGGCGTAGAGCGACTCGAAGAACTGCACCGCCGTTGTCACCACGACGGGGGCGTCCCAGTTTTCGCTGGCCAGCATCTGGCGGTACTGGGCGGGGGTCAGGTCGTCCTGCTCAACAGTCTTGTACTCGGCGTTGGAGAAGTCGGCCAGAACATTTTCTGCGCCCAGCAGGCCCGAGAAGACGGCGGCGGTCTGGTCGATGATGGACATATAAGGGATGACGTAGATGACCCGCTTCATCTTCTGGGCGGCGGCGTGCTCCAGCGCAAAGGCGAGGGAGGCAAAGGTCTTGCCGCCGCCGGTGGGTACGGTGAGGGTGTAGAACCCCTGTGGGCCGTGCGCGCCTTTCTCGAGGCAGGCGCGGAGGACGGTGTTGCGCTGGACGCTGACGGGCGAGGGCGATTCGGCGCTGAGATAGCGCTGCGCCTGTGCCGAGACGATGTCCCGCAGTGCGGCGATGTCCGTGCCGCTGCCCCGGGGTGCGGCCTTGCCGTCCATGAAGGTCTCGGTGTCGATGAAGTCGGCGTCCACGAGGCAGGAGTAGAGCATCCGGGTAAAGAACGCGAGGCTCAGCGGGTCGGCGCAGGCCCACGCGGGCGGCGTCGAGGCGGGGAGCGTTACTTCCTGCCAGCCGTCATAGGGGGCTACCGGCTTCTTGCTCCGGCCAAACAGGGTGGCGTCGCCCGGGTCATCGGCGGGGCTCCCGCCGTCGGGCAGGCCGCTGTGGTGTCCGGCCACCGCAAAGGCGGCGTGGAGATGTTGGCGAACCCAGGCCTCCTGCGCCCCGGCGGTGGAGTGGTCCACCTTGGGGCCGCCTTTGAGCCGCAGCTGGAAGGCGTCGCTGTACTTCCCGACGTCGTGGAGCCACGCGGCAAATTCGGCCTCACTCTGCGCCCCGAAGGGGGCTGCAAAGGAACCGGCCAGTCCGGCAGTGCCGGCGAGATGGTCGTAGACGGTCTGGGTGCGGGTGCCGTCCTCGCTGATGTGGGCAAGACGTGTGGAGTGCTCCATAAAATGACCTCCTGACTCTGGTTTGCAATAAGGATACGCTTTTCAAAAAGCGGCTGTCAACAAAACGCGCTTTTCGACGAAAAATTCTGGGACTTTGCACAAAAAGCAGACGGAAAAATCTGCAATGTGCCAAAGAAGAAAGAAACGAGTCTTTTCTTATTTTTATGATAATGCAAATACTGTCCAATAAACTGGACTTTTAACGATTTTTCAGGCAAAAATGAAAAGAGAGCTGCGTTTTCTGTACTGCGGGAGGAAGACCGCCCGTCGGCAGAGAAAAAATTAAGACGTTGTGTACAACAACGCCGCATTAAGATGGAATTAAGGCGGGGTTAAGAAAACCGCAAGAAAAGTGCTGAGTTATTCCATCTGGGAATGGACTTTCGGAAAAATCAAGGCGAATATCCCCCTTTTCATTTGCTGAAATCTGTTGTATTATGAATAACAGATATGGAATCAGAGAAAAAGCGCCGCGATGAAGCGCAAACAGGAATGATAAAAAAATAAAGGGCAATAGGGGGAGAGCTACGATGGACGAAAAAGATTACGAGCTGCTGCACGCGCTGGACGAGACGCGCAACATCACCCACGCAGCGGACAAACTGTACATGACCCAGTCGGCACTGTCCAAGCGCATCAAGGCGCTGGAACAGGAGCTGGGGGTGGAGATCGTGCTGCGCTCGCGGCAGGGCATCCGCTTCACGCCGGCAGGTGAACAGGTGCTGCTCCACAGCGCCGCCGCCGCCCGCGAGATGGAAAAGATGCGCCGCCAGCTGGCTTCCATCCAGGGCGAAGCCTGCGGCACCCTGCGGGCAGGCATCTCGGTGAACTTCTCCTACTACCGTCTGCCCGAGGTGCTGACGGAATACCACAAAGCCTACCCGAAGGTACGCCTCGACATCGCTACCGGCCACAGCCGGAACATCTACCAGCAGATGCTGGACTCTTCGCTGGACGTGGCAGTGCTGCGGGGCGAGTATCCGTGGGACGGCACCCAGTTCCTGCTCTCGCAGGAGAATATCTGCCTCATCTGCAGCGAGGAGAACAAGGACAGACCCATCTCCGATTACCTTTATATCGACCACAGCAGCGACGCCACCATCAGCGCCCAGATGGCCCGCTGGCGCTACGAGAACGGCGTGACCAACGATGCGGGCAATTTTGTGGTGGATAACATCATGGTCTGCCGCGAGATGGTGGAGCGGGGCCTTGGCTGGGCGCTGATGCCGGAAGTGGCGCTGGATAACTTCAAAGGATATGTCAAGCCCTGCACCTTCGAGAACGGTGAGCCCTTCGTCCGGCGCACCTATATTTTCTGCCAGAGAGACGCAGCCGCCCTGCCGCAGGTGCAGCTCTTTATGGACATGCTCAAAAAGCACCGCTGAGAGGAGAAAAACATGGAAACGACTGTTTCGCTGGTCCAGATGCTGGATGCACGGGAGCGCCGGGTGCAGCATCAGCAGGAGCTGTTGGCCCAGTACCACAAGCCGCTCATCTGCTTTACCATGAATATCTGCGGCCCGATAAAGGATTCGCCCCTCATCCGGCGGGGCTTTGCGCGGGGGCGTCAGCTGCTGCGCCAGCAGTTTCTGCGGGCAAAGCTGACGCCGCTGTATCAGGACGCCGTCCGGGAAGTGACCGGCTGCGAGGCGTTCTATGTGCTGGACGCCGACCCGCTGACCATCAAGAAATTCACCACCGACATCGAGGACGCCACCCCGCTGGGGCGGCTGTTCGACATGGACGTCATCCGTCCGGACGGCCTCAAAGTGGACAGAGAAGAGCTAAACCTCGAAGGCCGCCGCTGTCTCATCTGCGGCGGGCCTGCTAAGGTGTGCAGCAGCCGCCGCATCCATACCGTGGCCGAACTGCAGGAAAAGACGACGGAGATCTTGACCGAGGCCCGGGACGCGCAGGACATTGCCGACGCGGCCCGTCTGGCCGTCCGCGCCCTGCTCTACGAAGTGACCACAACCCCGAAGCCCGGCCTTGTGGACCGGCGTAACAGCGGAAGCCATAAAGACATGGACGTCTTCACCTTCATGGACAGCGCCGCGGCGCTCTATCCCTATTTTGAAGCCTGCGCCCAGACGGGCCGCGAGACGGCGGAACAGCCCGCGCCCGAGACATTCGCGGCCCTGCGGCCTCTGGGTTGTGAGGCTGAGGGCGAGATGCTGGACGCCACCGGAGGCGTCAACACCCACAAGGGCGCGGTCTTTTCGGTGGGCATCGTCTGCGCGGCGCTGGGACGCCTCGACCGCTCCCTCTGGGCCGAAGCAGCCCGCGTTCTGGCGGAAGTATCCGCAATGACGGCGGGCCTGACCGAGAAGGATTTTGCAGGCGTCACTGCCGAGAACGCCGCCACCGTGGGCCAGAAGCTTTATATTCAGTACGGTATCACTGGTGTGCGGGGGCAGGTGGAAGCCGGACTTCCCACGGTGCTGAATGTCGGTCTGCCGGTGCTGGAAGAGGGCCTTGCCAAGGGGTACGACTTCGACCGCGTCGGCGGCGGCGCACTGCTGGCCATCCTGGCCAACAGCACCGATACCAACATCATTGCCCGCTCGAGCCGGGAGCGTCAGCTGGCCCTCACCGAAGAGCTGAAAGCCCTTCTCGCCCAGACACCTTACCCGGATAAAGATGCGCTCGCGGCGCTGGATGACCGGTTCATTGCGGAAAATCTCTCGCCCGGCGGCAGTGCCGACCTGCTGGCACTGACCTGGCTGCTCCATTTTGTTACTACTGAGGGGAATATCGATGAGTGAATATACCATTTCGCAGGTCTATCCGACCGATAAAACCGTTCTGGCCCAAATCGATACACTGCTGGGTCAGGAGGGCATCCGCCGCGACGGCAATCTGGACTACATCTGCGCCATGTTCGACGAGGAATATAACGTCATCGGCACCGGCAGCTGCTTCGGCAATACCCTGCGGTGCTTCGCCGTCAGCAGTGCCCATCAGGGCGAGGGTCTGCTGAACCAGATCATCACCCACCTCATCGAGGTGCAGTGCGCGCGGGGGAATATGCACCTGTTTCTCTACACCAAGGTAAAAAGCTCCAAGTTTTTCGGCGACCTCGGCTTCTACGAGATCGCCCGGGTGGAGGATACCCTTGTCTTCATGGAGAACCGCCGCGACGGCTTCGGGGCTTATCTGCGCGATCTGGAAAAGACCAGGACCGAGGGCAAAAGTGCGGCCCTCGTCATGAACGCGAACCCTTTTACCCTCGGTCATCAGTATCTTGTGGAAAAAGCTGCTGCCGCCTGCGACACGCTCCACCTGTTCGTGGTCAGTGAGGACGCCAGCCTCGTGCCTTTTGCCGTGCGCAGGAAGCTGGTGGAGGCGGGCGTGGCCCATCTGCCGAATGTGGTGCTCCACGACAGCGGCCCCTACATCATCTCGAATGCCACCTTCCCCAGTTACTTCCTGAAGGATGAGGCAGCTGTCATCGACGGCCACGCCCGGCTGGACCTCGCCGTCTTTACAAAAATCGCGGCGGCGCTGAACATCACTGCCCGCTATGTGGGCGAGGAGCCTACCAGTCAGGTGACGGGGCTTTACAACCAGATCATGTGCGAGCAGCTGCCCAAAGCGGGTATCGAGTGTGTTGTTGTACCCCGCAAAGAAGCAAACGGCAAGGCCATCAGTGCTTCCACCGTCCGCCAGTGCCTGCAGAGCGGCGACTGGGATACCCTCGAGACGCTGCTGCCCAAGACCAGCCTCGACTATTTCCGCAGTCCGGAGGCAGAGCCGGTGCTGGCACGCATCCGCAATGCGGGCAATGTCGTGCATTACTGAGAAAAACTTCCTCTCTCTTTGTGGTCATGACAACAGAAATAGGACGAAGCATCTGTTATAATAGGCCCATCAAGAAAAGGAGAGTGTGGATATGATACGTAAAATCATTCATATAGACGAAGAAAAATGCAATGGCTGTGGTGCCTGTGTCACTGCCTGCCATGAGGGTGCCATCGGCCTCGTGAACGGAAAGGCCAAGCTCATGCGCGACGACTACTGCGACGGCTTCGGCGACTGCCTGCCCGGCTGCCCCACCGGTGCCATCACCTTCGAGGAGCGGGAGGCCGCTGCCTACGATGAGCAGGCTGTGCTGGAAAACAAACAGAAAAAGGCTGCTGCCGCTGCCGAAAAGCCCGTCTTCCACGGCTGCCCGGGCAGCGCTATGCGCCAGTTTGACCGCCAGCAGGCCGCACCGGCTGCAGCTCCTGCCGCCGCCCAGCCCTCGCAGCTGGCCCAGTGGCCCTGCCAGATCAAGCTCGTGCCGGTGAATGCACCCTATTTTGACGGTGCCAAGCTGCTTATCGCCGCCGACTGCACCGCCTACGCCTACGCGAACATCCATCAGGAGTTCATGCGCGGCCATGTTACCCTCATCGGCTGCCCCAAGCTGGATGCCGTGGACTACAGCGAGAAGCTGACCGAGATCATCCGCAATAACGACATCAAGAGCGTTACCGTCCTGCGGATGGAGGTGCCTTGCTGCGGAGGTCTCGAACACGCCGCCGTCACTGCCCTCAAGAACAGCGGCAAGTTCATCCCCTGGAATGTCGTCACCTTCTCGGTGGATGGCCGTATCCTCGACCGGTAAATAATCGCAAACAAAAAAGCAGACGCTGCACAAAGCGTCTGCTTTTTTGTATCATTCAGTTTGTAGTCTGGGCGGCAGACTGTATCATCTTCCAGACAGACTCGACGCTCTGGCGTATCTGAGCCAGCGTGGCGATGTCCTCGTCACTCATCCGGGAAGCCGGGGGAGAGAGCACCGTCTTGGCAGAGGTCACCGTGCCGGTGAGCTGGATGTAGACGTTGTGGTCCGGGATGGTCAGCAGCACATGGATGGGCGTGGTCTTCGAGAAGAGGGCGTCCGTCGAAAAGCCGAGCACGAGGGTCGTGCCGTCGGCTGCGGCGGGGAACTGATAGTAGCGGTAGCCGTCCCGTGCGGCAGAAGGAGAGACTTTTTTCAGCCCCTTGAGCGAGAGGGTGAAGCCGGAAAGCTCCTGAAGCTCGACCTTGTTCGTCTCGACGCCCAGCACGGCGGAAGCCTGCGTCTGGGAGATGTAGTCTCCGAGGCTCCACTCGGGCAGAAGAACGCTTGCGATGGAGAGTTTATCGGTGACAGCCTGACGCAGAACGGTGTAGAGCTGCCCGATGTCGAAGAGCGTCTCTTCCGAGTCGATATAGACCCGGGTGAAGGGAGACGTCTTGACGGAGTCGTCTTCGTTGAGCTGGTAGAAAGAGAGCTGCAGCTTTCCGGGCGCATACTGGCCGCTGATACTGCCGCTGGAAGCGTTCACCCGATCGAGGATGTTCAGCAGCGGCGGCTTATCCGGGCTGTTGGGCGTTATCTCATACCGGAAGGTGAAGGATGCACCGGTTTGCAGAGCCGAGATTTTGCTGTGCAGCTGGAAAAAGACCACGCCCACAGCGACCACTACGGCCACCAGCACGACCGCTAAAGCAACAAAAAGCGGATTGACACGTTTTTTTGGAGATGCCATCTGCAAGACCTCCTGTCATAGACTCTATGATTATAGCATACGAGCAGGTGGACGAAATGTCAAGCCGGAACTTGACGTTATCAGACGGTCAGCGTATACTGTCTGATACATCTTATATAAGGTAAAAGGAGGCAGAGATGAAAATAGCGATACTTGGTACCAGCGGCAGCGGGAAATCCACGCTGGCAAAGCGCCTGGGGGAGAGATACGGCCTGCCGGTGCTCCATATGGATACCGTGCATTTCCTGCCCGGCTGGGTGGAGCGGCCCTTCGCCGAGGAAGAAGCCATTGTCCGGCAGTTTCTCGACGAGAACGCAGGCGGCTGGGTCATCGACGGCAATTATAGCAAGAACTGCTATGCCCGTCGGCTGAAAGAAGCGGATAAAATCATCGTGCTCTGGTTTTCACCGCTGGTCTGCCTTTGGCGGGCGATACGGCGCTGGCAGCAGAACAAAGGCCGTGTGAGGGAGTCGTCTGCGCCCGGGTGCGAAGAGAAGATAGATGCCGAATTCGTCCGCTGGATCCTCCACGATGGGCGCACGAAGCAAAAGTGGGCGAAGATGGAGAGGATCGGGGAAAAGTACCCGGAGAAATATGTATTGATTCGGAACCAGCGGGAGCTGGATGGGTTCTTAAAGGAACTTTGAACTGGTTCTCGCGCCGATGGCGCGGGGGCAGAGCGCTTTTGCATTGGGGCTAAGTTCTCTTTTGCGCGCCAAAAGAGAACCAGAAAAGCGCCCGCTACTTTCGAAGCGCGGGAGGCACGAATCAAGGGCTGCTCGCCCTTGATAATCCCAAAGAAGAAGGCCCTGCCAAAAAATCGGGCGGTGCGCCAGCCGGCGCAAACGCTTTTCCGATTTTTCGACAGGGCCGATTTTAATTTGCCTTAGTTTTCCGAGGAGATGTCCTGACCGAAGTATTTTTCGCTCAGCTCCTTGAGGGTGCCGTCGGCGCGGAGTTCGTCGATGGCGTTGTTGATAGCTTCCAGCAGGGTGGCGCTGGCATCGCCCTTGCGCAGGGGGATGGCCACGTGAGAGGCCTCCTCGGTCTGGGCGACGATCTTGAAGTCGGCGTCCGGATGGACGTTCAGATAGTCGTAGAAGGAGACGTCGGCGTTCAAGGTCGCGTCGATGCGGCCGGCGGTCAGCAGCTGGATGGTCTCTTCCAGCGTGTCGATGCCCTGCACAGTAGCACCGTAGCTCTCGGCCAGCTCCATATAGGTGGAGGCCAGGCTGTTGGCGGTGGTCTTGCCTTTCAGGTCTTCGAAGGTCTGGATGGTATCATTGTCCTTCTTGACGGCAAGGGCGGTGTGGATGTAGCCATAGGGGGTGGTGAAGTCGTAGGTCAGGGCGCGTTCGTCGGTGACTTCGACGCCGTTGCAGACCATGTCATAGCGGCCTGCATCCAGACCGGCGAACAGGCTGTCCCAGTCGCTCTCGACATATTCCGGCTCCACGCCCAGCTTCTCAGCGATGGCGCGGGAGACCTCGACATCGTAGCCGACGAGGGTGTCGCTCTCGTCGTGGTAGCTCCAGGGCTGCCAGGCACCTTCCAGTGCCACGATGAGCTTGCCGCTGGCCTGGATAGCGGCAAGCTGGTCAGCAGCCTCAGCGGATTCGCTCCTGGAACCCGAATTGCTGTTCGAACTGGACGCGTTGGAAGAGCAGCCGGACAGGGTGAGCACACCGGCAGCAGCCAGAACGCTCATCAGGGAGATAAAGGTTCTTCTTTTCATGGTATCATATCCTTTCGAAAGTAAGAGAATCAAATGGAATAAATTATGTGTGCTGCGAGATCTTCTGCAAAAATTCGCGGGTGCGCTCCTCTTTTGGATTTGCGAAGAACTCCTGCGAGGGGGCCTGCTCCACGACGACGCCGTTCTCCATGAAGACGGTCTTGGAAGAAACGTTCCGCGCAAAGCCCATCTCGTGGGTGACGACCAGCATGGTCATCCCCTCCTCGGCCAGCTGGCGCATGACCGAGAGCACTTCGCCTGTCAGTTCCGGGTCCAGGGCCGAAGTGGGCTCATCGAAATAGATGATCTCCGGGTCGGTGGCAAGGGCGCGGGCGATGGCCACCCGCTGCTGCTGGCCGCCGGAAAGCTGGCGGGGATAGGCGTCTGCCCGGTCGGCCAGACCGACCTTTGCCAGCATCTTCCGGCCGATGGCATCCGCTTCTGCCTTGGGCATTTTACGGGCCACGACCAGCCCTTCGGTGACATTTTGCAGGGCGGTCTTATTCCGGAACAGGTTGTAGTTCTGGAAGACGAAGGCCGTTTTTTTGCGCAGGCGGGCGATGTCGGCACTGGAGATCCTGCTGAGGTCGAAGGTCTCGCCGTCAAAGGTCAGGCTGCCGCTGTCGGTGGGCTCCAGAAAGTTCAGGCAGCGCAGCAGGGTCGTCTTGCCGGAACCGCTGGGGCCGAGGATGGCGACGACGTCGCCTTTTTCCACGGTCAGGTCCACGCCCCGGAGCACGTCCAGTGTGCGGATCACCCGGCGGGCATGGCCGCGCGGGAACGGCCCGATGTGAAAATGCGGTTTCTCGTCATAGGTGCGAAAGGATTTGTGAATGTTCTGGATCTCTAACATGGCCATGATGCGTCCCCCTTTCTCACTGGAAGCCGTGGGCGTTCAGCTGACGCTCCAACAGACTCTGCAGCTTGGTGACGACCGTGCAGAACAGCAGATAGACCACGGCGACCTCGCAGTAGATGGGCAGGAAAATGTAGGTGCGGGCTGCCACACGCTGGCCTG
>ENA-OVGB01001715-OVGB01001715.1-human-gut-metagenome-genome-assembly--contig:-NODE-1715-length-18428-cov-11.513199_pt1 | contig 18428 bp, 18 predicted proteins | sample MGYA00237767_ERZ505413 | MGnify/ENA primary metagenome ERZ505413 (study PRJEB26158, sample SAMN06016410) | human gut metagenome | biome: human gut; feature: ankylosing spondylitis patient; material...
ATGGTGTCCATCGAGTCGTTGCCGCCGATGTAGAAGAAGTAGCCGATGTCCAGCTTTTCGAGGATGGCGAAGAGCTTCTTGTACACGGCCTCGTCGGTGTGCCAGTCGGGCAGCTTGTAGCGGCAGCTGCCGAGGAAGCTGGAGGGGGTGCGCTTGAGCAGCTCGATGTCGAGGTCATCGGTCAGCAGGGTGGACAGGTCCACGACCCGCTCCTCCAGCAGACCGGCGACGCCGTTGCACATGCCGTAGACGATGTCCGCGCCGCGGCTCTTGCAGCTCTCGAACACACCAGCCAGACTTGCGTTGATGACAGAGGTGGGGCCGCCGGATTGGCCAACGATTGCATTTTTACCCATGATGATTTCTCCTTTTTTGTTTTTCTGTTTCGGCTTTATAAAATCGTGCAGGAGCACGAAAACAGACGCGGGGAAGGGGAGAAGCGAGTTTCCTTACAGGCAGATGTGGCGGGGCGTACCGTTGACGTAGACGGGGGTGACCTCGTCGAGGATGAGCGGGCGGGCGTATTCCTCGAACGCCGCCGTCACCTGCATCCCGTCGGGGGTGATCCAGTCCAGCGGCACCTTCTTTTCGAGGTTTGCCACCTGCTGGACGTCCACCGCTTCGGTGATGCACTGGTAAGGATACTCGGAAACGCGCTTGAGCGCGATCATTTTGCCCGTCTCACCGGCAAAGGCTGCGGCTGCCGCTGCGCCGCCCACGGCGTAGGCCTCGCTGACATCGGTGCGGCTGGCCAGATGGCTGGCGCAGCGCTGCAGTGTCGAGAACTCGATGGCGCGGCTCTTGCAGTTCAGCTTGTCGTGGATGAGGTCGGACAGATAGCGGCTGGTGCCGCTGAGGATGGCTTTGTGGCCGAAGGCGTCCAGCTGGCCTGCCGTGGACACGAGGTCGCACAGATAGGTGCCGTCGGCGGTCTTGACACCCTCGCTGGCCGCGATGATGACGTTGGACTTCACCCGCTGCAGCTCATCCACTCTGGCGAGGAACTTGTCCTGGTCAAAGGGGACTTCCGGCAGAAGGATGAGGTCGGGGCCGTCGCTGTCGTCGCCGCCTGCGAGGCAGGCCGCACCGGCCAGCCATCCGGCGTGACGGCCCATGATCTCGGCCACAGTCACGCTGCGGATGTCGTAGACGGAGGAATCACGGATGACTTCCTTGAGGATGGTGGCAATGTACTTGGCCGCAGAGCCGTAGCCGGGGGTGTGGTCGGTGAGGCAGAGGTCATTATCGATGGTCTTGGGTACACCGATAAAACGCACCGCACTGCCTACCTGTGCGCCGTAGCGGCTGAGCTTGGCGATGGTGTCCATCGAGTCGTTGCCGCCGATGTAGAACACCGCGCAGATGTCGTACTTGTCAAACAGGGTGAACAGCTTGACGTAGGGCGTGGAGTCCGCCTCCGGCTCGGGGAGCTTGTAGCGGCAGCTGCCCAGATAGCTGGACGGCGTGCGCTTGAGCAGCTCGATGCTGAGCCGGTCGTCCAGCAGGACGTTCAGCTCCACGAGTTCCTCTTTCAGCAGTCCCTCGATGCCGTATTTCATGCCGTAGACCTTGTCTGCGCCCAGACTGCAGGCGGCTTTATAGACGCCTGCGAGACTGGAATTGATGACGGCGGTAGGACCGCCGCTCTGGCCGATGATGACATTCTTGGCCATGAGAACCTCCTTGTACCATTTACCGATAAATTGGACTTCCTGTGCGCCGCAGCACCGCTCCGCGCTGTCCCCGTTTCGCGGTCCGTACACCCTGCACAGTGTACGGACGGGGGAACAGCCAACAATCGATGACCGCAACTCGCACAAAAATTCTGGCAGGTCGTGCAAGCACTTCGAGAAATGTGTGCAAAAACCTGCTCTTCTTCTATTGTAACTGTTTTGCCTGTTGTATGCAAGCCCTAATTGGTTGCAGAGGCAAAAAAATTATGATAAAATAGGTGCTGCACAGCTCTGCCGGGCCGGAAAGCGGGGATAACCCGCCGACGCCCGGGCAGACTAAGAGCAGAACCAAACGAAAGCGGGAACACCTTTATGGGCATTTCACACGATTATCATAGCACGGGCAGGAGCCGCAGAGGCGGTCCCGGCGGAGTCATCCGGTTTGCGGGGGCCGTGGCCGGCATCCTGCTGGTGAGCTTCGCCATTACGGCCATCCTTGAGCATGGACAGGCACAGCCCGAAGAGCTGCCCACCGTGACGGCCAACGGCACGGCGCAGAATATTCTGGCCCCGCTGCCCATGCAGGGCGCGGCGGACAGCACCACCGACAGCGCCGTCAGCGGCGGGGAGAACGCAGCGGCAGACGGCACGCCCGCCGTGACCCTCGAGCAGTTCGGCCCGGCCCGTCAGACGGCGGGAGCCTACAGCGTCAAAGCCTACGACAGCAGCGTCATCCGCCAGCCTGCCAGCGGCCAGGTCGATTTGAGCTACTTCTCCGATGCCGCCTTCCTCGGTGACAGCCTGACGGTGGGCTTCTCTGACTATAAGATCAACCTCGGCGGTGCGCTCATCTGCGGCTACACCGGCGTCGGTCCGGATGCCATCGTCAACCGCAGCGCCGTCAAGAGCAGTGTGCGGGGCGAGGAAGTCGCGCTGGACGTGCTGGCCGCTGCTCAGCCCAAGAAGCTGTATATCCTTCTGGGTACCAACACCCTGACCACCGTGGGTGCGGCAGACCGCTTCCTCGCTTACTACGGCCAGATGCTGGATGTGCTGCGCCAGACGCTGGGGGAGGACTGCGTCATCTATGTTGAGTCCATCCCGCCCGTCCGCCCCGAGGCCGCAGCGGAAAAGCCGGGTCTTGCCTCGGACATCATCCGCTCGGTGAATGAGCAGCTGGCCCTGCTGGCCGCAGATAAGGGCTGTGTCTACCTCGATTTGTGGGAGACGCTGGCCGACGGCGAGGGTAACCTGAAAGAGGTGCTGGCTGCGCCAGACGGCGTCCACTTCTCGGCGGGCAACGGCTACGGCGCGTGGGTCACTTACCTGCGCAACCACGCCAAGTATTCTGCCGATAATGCATGGACACCCGGCAGTGCCTACGCAGGCTGAAATTTCAAAAATACAACGGCAAATGCCCTGAATCGCAGGATCCAGGGCATTTTTGCTGCAAAAAATCTCAAAAGAGAGTTTTATCGGACAGATGATTTGTAAAATAGGAGGCAGAAGAGAGCACGGCCAGAGGAAAGGACGGTAAAAATGAAGTACCTGTTTGTGACGCTCATGTGGAATGCCCGGGCCGAAATGCCCGGGCCGGGCGATATTTTTGCGGTCTGCTGTCAGTCTTACAGCCCGAATGGAATGACGCGGTACGGACGCTACACCCATCTGGACGACATGAGCGCCCTGACGCAGTGGACAAAAGATGCTGTTTACCACAACATCACGGTACTGGAAACAGCAAAGCCGCGAAAAGAGATTTTGAATACGGTAGCGGAGACCTTCCCGGCCTATGACGTTCTGGTCCTGTGGAGCCGGAAAGAGTATGAGCTGTTCCGGCAGGCGATGCATGACTGCGGACATCGCCTCTGTACGGCGAAAGTCATTCTGCTGGAAGAACTGCTGGGAGCAGTCGTCCGCCCCGGAAAGAGGGGCCGGGTGCCTTTTCAGCAGGTGCTGAGGGCGTTTCATGTCCAGACGACCCGGGAGACGTTTTACCAGCCGAAATACCGGGCGGGCTTTCTGCTTGAGTTGTGGGACAGGGTGAGCCAGCTTGCGGCGCAGAGCGAGGAGTGGACGCAGACAGAACTCTGCCTTAACCCCAGGACAAACACCGTCCACCTGCCGGGATGCAGTCATCTCGGCCTGACGGGCGGACAGCCCTGTACGCCGCAGGTACTTCTGGAAGGGGCCGCTCTCTGCAGAGACTGCCAAAAGAAGAAGGCGCTGTATCTCTGGGAGATGGAACGGCTGCATGCAGTGAAGTTCCAGCCTCACACAGGTGCTCTGGGGACGCCGCAGAATTATCCGCCGGCACCGAAGCTGTTCTACCGGGAGGGCGACCCGCAAAAGCTTTACCATGACCGTGCCTGCCCCTGCTGCAAACCGTTCCGGGAGGGGCCGGACTATCTGCAGTGGAAGCCGCTTTTCGGGAGAGCCGATGCGGCGGCCCTCGGCCTGACGGCCTGCGACCGGTGTTCACCGCTGGGCATCCGGTATGGGCAGACCCGGACGCAGATAGAGTCCTTCTGCAGCCAGAGAGGGATGCAGTGTGTGCTGCGGGATGGCGAGATCGACGTCACGACGTCCATCGGCGGGTGGCGGCTCGTCTGGAAGGGAAAAGATAAGATCTGGCTCTATCACAAGAACACCCATAGGAGCCATCTGACTGAGAGTGAGGACATCCCCGGCTATCACAGTCAGGCCATTCACAAGAAGACCATCATGGAGTATTTGGAATACATCGTCCAGCACGACCTTTACCGGAAAAACAGTCCGCTCCCGGAGACGGGGAGTATCCCTGCCGCAAAACCGCCGGAGCCGACCCATCGGGGACACGGCCATCACCGGGACGCAAAGGGGGCAAAGCATTTCCAAAAGCACAAGACGAACAAGGTGAAGGTGAGCTCACTGGAAGAACTGCAGGCGCTGGCCCGGCAGAAAATGACCGGAGAAGAGGAATAAAGACAAACAAAAATCCCGCCCTTTGCACATAGAGTGCAGAGGACGGGACATTTTGTTTTTATGGAGAAGAGCAGAGGAACGAATTACTTCATCTTGCTCTTGGCCTTCATGCGCTGCTCGTGGTTGAGGATCTGCTTGCGGATGCGCAGGTTCTCGGGAGTGACCTCCAGCAGCTCGTCCTGAGCCAGGAACTCGAGGCAGCCCTCGAGGCTCAGCTTGCTGATGGGGATGAGGCGCAGAGCGTCGTCAGAGCCGGAAGCACGGGTATTGGTCAGGTGCTTGGTCTTGCAGACGTTGACATCGACGTCCTCGCCGGAAGCGGTGTAGCCGATGACCATGCCCTCGTAGACCTTCTCGCCGGCGCCCACCAGCAGAGTGCCGCGCTGCTGCGCGTTGAACAGGCCGTAGGTGACGGCCTCACCGGTCTCAAAGCTGACCAGAGAACCGGTGGAGCGGTTGGCGATCATGCCAGCCCAGACGTCATAGCCATCGAAGATCTGGTTGATGATGCCCTCGCCGTGGGTATCGGTCAGAAACTGGTTGCGGTAGCCGAACAGGCCGCGGCTGGGCATACGGAACTCCAGACGCACACGGTCGGAACCCAGAGACTCCATCTGCTGCAGGATGGCCTTGCGCTGGCCCAGACCGGTCATGACAGCACCCTGATACTGAGTGGGGACGTCGATGACGACGTGCTCCATAGGTTCGTAGGTCTTGCCGTCGATGACCTTAGTCAGAACGTGCGGGGGAGAGACCTGCAGCTCATAGCCTTCGCGGCGCATGGTCTCGATGAGGATGGACAGATGCATCTCACCACGGCCCATGACACGGAAGGAATCGGTGGTGGCGGAATCCTCCACCTTCAGAGCGACGTCCTTCAGCAGCTCTTTCTGCAGACGGTCACGGATCTGGCGGCTGGTGACATACTTGCCCTCACGGCCGGCCAGCGGGCTGTCGTTGACGGAGAAGGTCATCTCGACGGTGGGGTCGTTGATCTTCACAAAGGGCAGCGGCTCGATATTGGAGGGGCTGCACAGGGTGTTGCCGATGGTGACGTCGGGCAGACCGGAGAAAGCCACGATGTCGCCTGCGGTGATGTTGTCGCAGGGCTGACGGCCATTGGCCTGGAAGTCATACAGCTTGGTCAGACGGCCGCGCATCTTGAGGTCGGGGTTGTGCCAGTCGCACACGACCACTTCCTCGCCCACCTTGGCGACGCCGTTCTGGATGCGGCCGATGCCGATGCGGCCAACGAACTCGTTGTAGTCCACAGAGGACACCAGCATCTGGAAGGGAGCCTCGGGGTCGCCCTCGGGCGGCTTGATGGTGCTCAGCAGGGTGTCGAACAGGGGGACCAGATCAGTGCCGGGTACATCGGGGTCAAGGCTTGCAGTGCCATCACGGCCACAGCAGAACAGCATGGGGCAGTCCAGCTGCTCGTCGGTAGCGCCCAGATCCATCAGCAGGTAGAGGACCTCGTCGATGACTTCCTTGATGCGGGCATCGGGACGGTCGATCTTGTTGATGGCGACAACAAGGCTCAGATTCTGCTGCAGAGCCTTCTGCAGCACGAAACGGGTCTGGGGCATGCAGCCCTCAGCAGCGTCCACCAGCAGCAGAACGCCGTTGACCATCTTCAGCACGCGCTCGACCTCGCCGCCGAAGTCGGCATGGCCCGGGGTATCGACGATGTTGATCTTGACGCCCTTGTAGGTGCAGGAGCAGTTCTTGGCCAGAATGGTGATGCCGCGCTCACGCTCGATGTCACCGCTGTCCATGACACGCTCTGCCACAGCCTGATTGTCGCGGAAAGCGCCGCTCTGGCGCAGCAGGGCGTCCACCAGCGTGGTCTTGCCGTGGTCAACGTGAGCGATGATAGCGACATTGCGCAAATCGTTACGAACCATAAAATACAACCTCTCTATTTTGAATCTCAGTAGAAGTTACGTCATACGATTTAAGTTTATATCATCCGGGGGTGGTTTGTCAAGATTGTATAAAAATTTTTTGATGGATTCGGCGTTTTGCCCGAGAATCGGCTGTCGATTTGGGCGGCATTACAGCGCGAAACGTGATATACTTAATGTACCAAAGTTGGATAATCTCGTTGGAGGTGTGTCTATGAAACTGACGTTTTTGGGTGCCAACCACGAAGTGACCGGCAGCTGTACCCTCTTGGAAGCGGCGGGACAGCGCTACCTCATCGACTGTGGTATGGAACAGGGCAAGGATGTCTATGAGAACCAACCCATCCCCGTTGCGCCGGGCGAGATCGACGGCGTGCTGGCCACCCATGCCCATATCGACCACACGGGCCTTCTGCCTCTTCTGGTGCGCAACGGCTTCCGGGGCAGGATCTATGCCACCAGGCCCACGGCAGAACTGTGCAGCATCATGCTGCGCGACTCGGCGCACATCCAGGAATTCGAAGCCGAGTGGAAGAACCGCAAAGGCCAGCGCTCCGGTGCAGAGCCTGTGGAGCCCATGTACACCATTCAGGACGCCGAGGCAGCCATCGCGCTGTTCCGGGGCTATGATTACAATAAAGAGATCGAGCTTGCGCCCGGCATCGTCATCCGCTTTGTGGATGTGGGCCATCTGCTGGGCTCGTCCAGCATCGAGATATGGGTGACGGAGAACGGCACGACCACAAAGCTGGTCTTCTCCGGCGACATCGGCAACCACGACCAGCCTATCATCAAAGACCCCACGTATCTGAAAGACGCAGATTATGTCTTTATGGAGTCCACCTACGGTGACCGCAGCCACGGCCCGCGGCCCGACTATGTGGCAGAGCTGGCGAAGATCCTGCAGCGCACCTTCGACCGCGGCGGCAATGTGGTCATCCCGAGCTTTGCAGTGGGCCGCACTCAGGAACTGCTCTACTTCATCCGCGAGATAAAGGAAAAGAATTTGGTCACCGGCCACGGCTGTTTCCCGGTGTACATCGACAGCCCGCTGGCCATCGAGGCCACCCGCATCTTCAAGGACACCGACTCCTCCTGCTTTGATGAAGAGACCAACGCCCTGCTGGCAAAGGGCATCGACCCCATCCAGTTCCCGGGCCTGAAGGTCAGCGTCACCAGCGATGAGTCCCGTGCCATCAACACCGACCCCGTGCCGAAGGTCATCATCTCGGCCAGCGGCATGTGCGAAGCGGGCCGTATCCGCCACCACCTCAAGCATAACCTCTGGAGGAAGGAATGCACCGTCCTCTTTGTGGGCTATCAGGCCGTGAACACGCTGGGCCGCTCTCTGCTGGAGGGTGCGGACAACGTGAAGCTCTTCGGCGAATCCATCGAGGTGCAGGCGGAGATCTGCCAGCTCACCGGCCTTTCGGGCCACGCCGACAGGGAGGGCCTGCTGAAGTGGGTCAACTCCTTTGAGCCGAAGCCCAAGCGGGTGTTCATCATCCACGGCGAGGATGAGGTGGAGAACATCTTTGCCCAGACCCTCACGGAGCAGGGGTTCAACGCCTGCGCACCTTATAATGGTGAGCAGTGGGCCATCGGTGCCGAGGGCGCAGTCTGCCTGAAGGAAGGCACCCGTATCCGCATCGAGCACCACGTCAGCGAGGGCGCAGCCCGCGCGGCTACCGTCTTCCAGCGCCTGCTCAATGCCGGCAAGCGTTTGCTGCGAGTCATCGAGCACAACGAGGGCGGTGCCAACAAGGACCTCGCCAAGTTCGCTGACCAGATCAACGCTCTCTGTGACAAGTGGGACAGATGAGGCAAACATCCCGGCGGCATAGCTGCTCCGAAAACATCGTTCTGAAATAAAATGATGTAAAACCGACCCGAGTTCGTGTATCCTCACACGGCTCGGGTCGGTTCTTTTTTTGCGTCCAAAAGAGGAAAACACAGTTTTTTGTGCGCTTTTGCACAAGTTTCCGACTATTTCATGAGAATCGTTGACTTTGAATGTGCAAAATGCTACCATATGGCACAAGAAAAGGCAAATACGACGAAATAAAGTTGTTTCAAGGGCGCAGAGGCCGGCATCTGTGCTGGAAACGGCTCGAAGTTTTTGTCTGCGTGCGGATGGTATCGGCAGAAGCCTCCGCACAGGAAATGACTGCCGAAAAAGGAGGTCTCAATGATAGAATACAAGCTTTCTCTTGCGTCGTCCGGCGCGGTAAAAGCACCGGGTTATGAGGATATGCTGCGGTTTGGCTACAACAAGAACTGCGGCGTCTATCGGCTGAGGGTGACTGCCGCCGACGAGTGGAAGGGGATGAAGCTCCGGGTGTTCTGGCATACGCCGGAGGGCGACCCGCCTGCATCACTGGTAGAGAACGGTGTGGTGGAGGTGCCTGCCTTCGTCACGGCTGTGTCCGGCGAGGGCCGCATCACCTTCGAAGGCTCCGACGGCACCCGGACCATCACCAGCGCCGATATGCGTTACCGCGTGGCGGCAAATTCCGGCACCGAAGACGGTACTATGCCGCCGCTGGGTACGCCTGCGTGGCAGCAGCTGGTGGGCCGGGTGGAAGAAGTCGGTGCAGACGCCCGGAAAAGTGCCGAACAGGCGCGGAAGTCGATGAAACAGGCCGAAAGCGAAAAAAGCGCAGCGGCCGGTAGTGCTGCAGCGGCGGCGAAAAAACTGAAAGAGCTTCAGGATGGCATCGCTGCGGGAGATTTCAAGGGCGAAAAGGGTGATACAGGCGCGAGAGGTCCGCAGGGAAATACCGGACCTCAGGGGCCTAAAGGCGAAAAAGGCGACATCGGCTCGACAGGCCCCACTGGTGCAACAGGTCCACAAGGTCCAAAGGGCGAGACTGGCCCGCAGGGTCCGAAGGGCGACAAAGGCGACACCGGTCCACAGGGTCCTGTAGGCGCGACCGGCCCTCAGGGACCGAAAGGCGAGACAGGCCCGGCGGGCAAAGAAACGAAGGTGGACACCACCCTCAAAGTCTCCGGCGCAGCTGCCGACGCCAAAGCCACCGGCGACGCGCTGGCGGGTAAAGCTGCCGCCAGCCATACCCATAACTACGCTGGTTCGTCCAGCGCGGGCGGTGCGGCAAACTCAGCCAACAAACTGAACAAGAACGCGGGTTCTGCTACGCAGGGAGTATACTTCAAGGATGGTGTGCCGGTCGCTATGACCTACACGCTGGGCAAGAGTGTGCCTGCGGATGCAAAGTTCACGGACACCAACACCTGGCGCGGCGTGCAGGACAACCTGACCAGCACGGCCACCGACCAGAGTCTGAGCGCAAATCAGGGCAAGGTGCTGAAAGGCCTCGTGGACGGCAAGGCGGCGTCCAGCCATACCCACGACGACCGGTACTACACCGAGAGCGAGATGAACACCAAACTCAACGGCAAAGCCAACAGTTCCCACACCCATAACTATGCCGGGTCTTCGAGTGCGGGCGGCACGGCAAACTCGGTCAACGGCCTGACCTTCGCTGCCCAGACCACCGACCCGGGGGCGGGAAGCGCATTGACCACCAACAAGGTGCTCATCGTGTACGTGTAAAGGAGGCCGGATATGGCAAAAGCAGTTTATGTGGGCGTTGACAGCAAAGCCCGCAAGATGAAAAAAGCCTACATCGGCATCGGCGGCACGGCCCGCAAGGTCAAGAAGATGTACATCGGAGACAGCAGCGGCAAGGCGAGGCTGTGCTACAGTGCAGAGGCTGACAAATTTGGAACTGCGACACCGCTGAGTAAATACAGAATCTTCCTTGCCGGAACGACAGTTGGCGGATATGCCCTGTTCGGAGGCGGCGGTTATGATAGCGACGCCAAAAAAGGCGAGGCCATAATGGACGCATACAACGCATCTCTCACCCGGACGACTGCAGCTTCTTTAAGCGTGGCAAGGCAAGGATTGACGGCGATAACGCTGGGGAATCACGCACTATTCGTCGGTGGACGAAGCGGAAACACGTCCTTTGGCACGGTGGATGTCTACGATGCATCTCTTACCCGGACGACCGCTACAGAGCTGAGTATTGCCCGATATGACAGTGCCGCGGCAGTTGTAGGTTCCTATGCGCTTTTTGCTGGCGGCAGAAGGAATAATGGCTTATTTACAATGTCGCAGTCCGCCGTAGATGCATACAACACGTCTCTCACCCGGACGACTGCAACTCCGCTGCCCAGTAATGCATACGCCTGTGCAGGAGGCACAGTCGGAGGTTATGCAGTGTTTAGCGGCGGCAGCAGCATGAACTCGGATTCGACTCTTGTTGAAACCATTGGGGCTCTGGAGATAGTGCGCGCATATGATTCGTCTCTTACGTCCAGTCAGGCCGCGCCCTTGAGTTGCCCCAGAGCAGTCCATTCCGCCGCAACCATCGGGAATCATCTTCTTTTTGCAGGAGGATACAACAGCACTACGGGAAAATACCTCTCCACAGTAGAATCGTACGACGCCTCGCTGACCCGAAGCACTGCCGTCGAATTGAGCAGCGCAAAGAACGGCCTGGCCTCGGCCACAGTGGGCGAATACGCAATGTTTGCAGGTGGCTATAAAGGCAACAGCGATGCAGCCTATGTGGCAACGGTGGATGCATACAACACCGCGTTAACCAAGACGACTATGCCAGACTTGAGTGTCGGACGGTATGGCCTTGCATCTGCTGTAATTGGAGATTATGCGCTGTTCGCAGGCGGTATCTCAAAAATCAGTAGCACGGCAGACAAATATCAGGATGTCGTCGATGTCTATTCGGCGTAATGAAAGGAGAAATCAAAATGGCACGATACAAAATTTACGACAACAAATCTGACGTCATCACCCCGGTGGGCGAGAAGCTTACCGCTGAGCAGTGGCTGGACCGTTACCAGTGGGGCCGCTACACCAAGATGATCGTGGGCGGCGGCATCATCAACGGCAGCGTCGCGCTGGTCTTTGACGACGAGGTGGAGCGTTACCGCAAGGCGGGCTGCGATTTCAGTGCCTGCACCACCGACGAGGACTATCTGGCCGCCATCGAGGCCTTTGAGGATAACCCGCCCATGGCAGACGCCGGCGTCTCCGACCAGACCCGCATTGCGGACGCTCTGGAAGACATGGTAGCTCTGAGTCTGCCGGATGATACCACCAACACCACCGAGGAATGAGAAAGGAGAACGAAGTTATGAGCAACAAGGAAAAACTGACCGAGCGCTGGACGCAGGGCCGCATCTCTGAGGCGATGCTGCGGGTGTATGTGCGCAAGGGCATCATCACCAAGGCGGATTTCGAGGAGATCTGCGGGAAGAAGTATTGAGTGGAGGGATAAGGATGTCGATTCGTGAATATTCCATGACCCGCGACTCCACCCGGCAGCTCTCGCCCAGCTTCCGCGTCCGCGAGTTCGCCTGCAAGGGCAGCGACGTTGTCCTTATCGACGACGAGCTGGTGGTGCTTCTGCAGTGCATCCGGGAGCACTTCGGCAAACCGGTACATATCACCAGCGGCTACCGCACCGCTGAGCACAATGCCGCCGTGGGCGGCAGCAAGTCGAGCCAGCACCTGCTGGGCCGGGCAGCGGACTTCTACGTCGAAGGTGTGCCGGTAGCGACTGTCGCCGCCTACGCTGAGACCTTGCTTTCCGGGCGCGGCGGCATCGGGCGGTACCCGAAGGATGCAAAGCATCCCAAGCGCATGACCGGCTGGGTACATATCGACACCCGGACGAATAAGTCCAGATGGAAGGGGTGAGACCGATGGAGACTGTTCTCGCAGCGCTTATCACCGGGGCCGTGACTCTCATCGGCGTACTCATCGCCAACAGCCGCAGTCAGGCTGTCACAGACACCAAGCTTGAGGAGTTGACCCGCGAGGTGCGGGCGCACAACAACTTCGCCCAGCGCGTCCCCGTGCTGGAAGAGCAGATGAAGGTGGCAAACCACCGCATCGCCGATTTAGAAGCAAACGAACATACAAGAGAAAGGAATTAAGCTATGAACGCACATATCATTACCAACCGTACCGTCTCCGCCGGTACTCTGACCCGTACCGCAGCGCTGGGCCTCGCCCTGACAAATCAGCTGCTCAGCGCAGCGGGCAAGTCTGTACTGCCCATCGACAACGCCCAGCTCGAGCAGATGATCTCCACCGGCTTCACCGTCGGTGCAGCACTGGCCGCATGGTGGAAGAACAACAGCTTCACCCCTGAGGCCATCGAGGCGGATGCATTCATGGCAAGGATGAAAAAGAGAGTGAGGTGAGAGCTGTATAGTCTAATAATGCCTCCTTCAAAATTTTTTCGAAGGGGGCATTATTATATGGTATGGAAAAGAAATGAGGTAATGAAGCAAGAAAACCGCCTGGATTCTGACGAATCTAGGCGGTTTTTGTGGAGCGGGCAATGGGAATCGAACCCACCTCCTCAGCTTGGAAGGCTGATATACTAGCCGATGTACGATGCCCGCATATTCTATTTTGCCGGGATGCAAGCAGTATTATAGCATGATTCGCGGCAAATGTCCAGCTTTTTTTGCCCAAAGTGCAGAAGGAGAAGAAACCTTTGCCGATGAGCTGGCGTTTGCCTGTTTACTTTGGAGCAGTTTTATTGTAAAATAGATAAAAGATAAAATCGGCGGCGCACAGCGCGGCCAAATCTGATACAGGTGGTGTATGTTATTATGGCATTGAAATATCAGCGTATCCTTCTGAAGATCAGCGGTGAGGCCCTCGGCGGCGAAAAGGGGACCGGCTTCGACGAGCCGACCATGGACGCGATCTGTGGAGGCGTAAAGAAGGCCCATGAGCTGGGCGTTCAGATCGGCATCGTTGTGGGCGGCGGCAACTTCTGGCGTGGCCGTTCCAGCGGCAAGATGGAGCGTACGCTGGCCGATAAGATCGGTATGCTGGCAACGGTGATGAACGCCCTGGCTGTCTCCGACAAGCTGGAGCAGCTGGGTGTGCCGACCGAGGTGTTCACCTCCATCACCATGCCGCAGGTGGCCCCGGCCTTCACCCGCAAGGAAGCTCTCCACGCAATGGAAGAGGGCAAGATCGCCATCTTCGGCGGCGGTACGGGCAACCCCTTCTTCTCCACCGACACGACCACTGCTCTGCGCGCCGTTGAGGTGAGTGCAGACATCATGTTCAAGGCCACGATGGTGGACGGCGTCTATGACAAGGACCCCCATAAGTACCCCGATGCCAAGAAGTACGAGACCCTTACCTTTACCAAGGTGCTGGAAGACCGTCTGGCTGTTATGGACGGCACTGCCGCCACCCTCTGCCGGGACAACAAGCTCCCCATCCTCGTGTTCGACCTGGCCGACCCCGACAACATCGCCCGCGCTGTGCAGGGTGAGAACGTGGGTACGCTGGTCTACGAGGGCTGAGCATACTGCCCCGCTTCCGACAATAGAATATGCCAGACGCCTTTTCGCGGCTGGTGAGAATTGATAACAAACAGGAGACAAGGACAATGAGCAGCAACACCAAGGCATTCGAAGACAAGATGAAGAGCGCAGTCGAGCATCTGGAGCGCGAGCTGAAGACCGTGCGCGCAGGCCGTGCCAACCCCGGCGTTCTGGACAAGGTAACCGTGGATTACTATGGTTCGCCCACGCCCATCCAGCAGGTGGCTTCTGTGGCTGTCAGCGAGGCCCGCACCCTGACCATCACCCCGTGGGACCGCACTCTGCTGCGCGCCATCAGCAAGGCCATCCTGGCCAGCGATGTGGGCATCAACCCCATTGATGACGGCCAGACCATCCGTCTGAACTTCCCGGCTCCTACCGAGGAGCGCCGCAAGCAGCTGGCCAAGGAAGTCTCCAAGATGGGCGAGGAGGCAAAGGTCGCTGTCCGCAATGTCCGCCGCGACGCTATGGACAAGGCCAAGGCCATGAAGAAGGCTGGCGAACTGACCGAGGACACCCAGAAGACCATGGAAGAGGACGTCCAGAAGCTGACCGATAAGTACGTGAAGAATATCGACGCTGCTGTGGAAGAAAAGCAGACGGAGATCATGTCCGTCTGATTCTGACTGCAAGCAGGGAGGTGCCGTGCGCTGAAAGAAGGTGCGCGGCACTTTTTGCCAGACTGAAAATAGAGGAATAAGATCATGGAACATCCAAAGGATTTTGCAAAGGGGCTGTCCATCGGCATCATCATGGACGGCAATGGCCGCTGGGCCAAGAGCCGCGGCCTGCCCCGTACCGCCGGCCACAAAAAGGGCGCACAGGTCTTTCAGGACATTGCGAACTACTGCGATGAGCTGGGTGTGGAGTCGGTGTATTTCTACGCATTCTCGACCGAAAACTGGAAGCGTCCCGCCGAAGAAGTGGGTGCTATCATGCGGCTGTTCGGCGAGTACCTCATCAAGGGCTTCGACTACAAGAACCGGAACATCCGCATCTGCTTCATGGGCGACCGCACTGCGCTGGACCCCAAGCTGCAAAAGCTGATGAACGAGCTGGAGACCGACTCGGCTTCCAAGACCGGTCTGACCGTCAACATCGCCGTCAACTACGGTGGACGGCCTGAAATCGTCCGGGCGGCCCAGAGTCTTGCGGCCAAGGTGGCTGCGGGCGAGATGAAGCCCGAGGACATCACGGAAGAGGCTCTTTCGGCCCAAATGTACACCGCCGGCCAGAAAGACCCCGACTTCATCCTCCGCCCCAGCGGAGAAAAGCGGCTCTCCAACTTCATGCTCTGGCAGGCAGCCTACTCGGAGCTGGTGGAGATGGACGTTCTGTGGCCTGATTTCACCCGTGATGACCTCGATGCCGCCATCATGGAGTTCAACCGGCGTTCCCGCCGCTTCGGCGGACTTTGAGCGCAGCAAACGATACGCAAGATGCCGCGCGGTGTGCGCGGCCCCCGGAGAGCGTCCGGTATTTCCTCAGGCGCTGACGCTGCAGACCCTGCCAGAGCAGGGGAGCGGCTCCCGGACGAAACAAAGGAGAACATGAAACTATGAAAACACGAATCATCACAGCCGTGGTGGGCCTGATCGTTCTGGCAGGCGTCCTGTTCACCTTCGATACGCTGGTGTTCAATCTGGTCATCGCGGCCATCACCCTCATCGCCCTGCATGAAATTTACTCTGCGCTGGGTTTTGAAAAGCAGGACTGGCCGCTGCTGGCCGTTCTGGTACCCTACACACTGCTCATCATGCTGTCGAGCTACAGCGTCTGCCGGGCGATGGTGATGCCCGCTTCCTTCCTCGTGGTGCTGTTCTATGCTATCTACCTTGTCGTGCGCAACGGCGTCATCAGCTACCAGAAAGCCAGCGGCCTCGCCATGTTTTCGGGCATCGTGATCTTCTGCTTCTACTCGTTCATCCGGCTCAAGGAGATGCTGCCGGTGGAGGAATATGGCTACGACGCCATCTTCTTCATCCTGCTCATCCTCTGCTTCGCCTGGGGCGGCGATACCTGCGCCTACTTCGCGGGCCGCGCCTTTGGCAAGCATAAGCTCTGCCCGGTGGTCAGCCCCAAAAAGACGGTGGAGGGCGCTGTGGGCGGCGTGCTGGGTACTATGGTATTCGGTGTGCTGGTCACGGTCATCTACTCCATCGCAGCAGACCGGATGGAAGAGTTCACCCGCTCCAATATTGGTGTATCCATGTATGTCATCATTGCGCTGCTGGCCTGTGTGGCTGCGGTGCTGGGCATCTACGGCGACCTGTTCGCCAGCGTCCTCGCTGGAGGGGTGGCAAGGGGTGTTCCCCTTTTTCAGGCCGCCCAAGCCGCTGCGGATTTTGTCCGTGATTGCATTGCGCGCACCTTGGCCGAGGGACTCACAGAGCAGGATGGCGTAGACTTTGAGCCGCTTTTGGGGCAGTGGACCAGCAGCAAATAAAAAAGGCCGGGAAGGATGATATCCTTCCCGGCCCTTTGTTGTTATTCGTCCCGGTAGCCCATGCTCCGCACATAGTTCAGGTTATCCCGCCAATTTTCCTTGACCTTCACCCAGGTCTGGAGATAGACCTTCGTGCCCATGAACTTTTCCATATCCGCCCGGGCCAGAGAGCTGATCTTCTTCAACATGGCACCCTGCTTACCGATGATGATGCCCTTGTGGCTGGCCTTTTCGCAATAGATTGTGGCGTCCACGTCCACCACCCCGGAATCCCGCTCGGAGAATTTGGTGATCTCCACGGCGGTGCCGTGGGGGATCTCCTTATCCAGACACAGCAGCAGCTTTTCCCGCAGCAACTCACCCATGACCTGCCGTTCCGGCTGGTCGGTGGTCTCTCCGTCCGGGAACAGCTGAGGACCTTCCTGGGCGTATTTCTGCAATTCATGCATCAAATCGTCCAGACCGCCGCCCTTATGGGCAGAAATGGGAATGATGGCGTCAAATCCGTCCCACACCTCGTTGTAAGCCGCGATCACCGGCAGCAACTCCGCAGGCTCCACAGTGTCGATCTTGTTGATGCACAGGATGCAGGGGATCTTTTCCTCCCGGATGCGGTCGATCAGCGCCTTCTCCGGTCCTCCCACATGGGGGATGGGCTCCACCAGCAGCAGCGCGCAGTCCACATCGCTGAGGCTGGAGGTCACGACCTTTACCATGTAATCCCCCAGAGCGGACTTGGGCTTGTGCAGTCCCGGCGTATCCAGCAGAATGTACTGGGTGTCCTCCCGATTCACAATGCCGTAGATCCGGTTCCGGGTCGTCTGGGCCTTGTTGGAAACGATGGCGACCTTTTCGCCCACCAGGGCGTTGGTCAGGCTGGACTTGCCCACGTTGGGCCGTCCGCAAACGGTGATCATGGCGGTTTTTGTAATGTTTGACATAGGTGATCCTCAACTTTCTTTGAGCGTTTTCGTTTACGTTCCGCTCCATGCGGTCCGTTTTTTTAACATACCACAGATCTGCCGGAATTGCAACCGGATGTCAAATCTCTCCTCCGCCGATTTTCTCACCAGAGCGGCGGGGCATTCCCAGCGGCGGCAGTTCCACGCCCAAAATGAGTTTTACCAGCCACACAAAAAACAGCAGCACCAGAATCGGGATCAGGCAGGTAGTCACCAGCATAACTGCCAGGGCCTCCAAAAAGCGGTTCAGCACATTCCGCAGCTTCTCCACCGCACCGGCCGCAGCACCGGTAATGCTGTCCGCCACTTTGGAAAAGAATCCGGAAATACCGCTCTGTTCCGTTGCTGAGCCTTCATTCTGGCTGCTTTGAATGGTATCCGTAGCCTCCTTGGCCTCCTGAATAGTAGCCATAGCAGCTTCGAGCTTAGAACCGAGAGCTTCAATAACAGAAGCAATCTCGCCCTTCAGCTCGTCGAACTTGGACTCGATCTCCTTGTCCATGCCCGCCTCCTTAACGTAATTGTCGTTTCGATTAGATTCTAGCAGATCGACAATAGCACCACCTGCACCCGGAGTAGTCACAAAGTCAACCGAACGCACACCAGCAATAGGCGGAACAATCCCATTCTCGCTAATAGGGTCAGCACACCAGGCATTAATGGAAACACCAATATGCTCCCACTTATCCTTGATTAGCTCATTCACACCCGAAAAGACTTTGCACACCGTATAGAGTGCACCATCTTCTCCGACAGTGGCATCCTCCAAGAAGACACCAGCATAGTCACGAATAGAACGCTCAGGGCAAGTTCTCAGCAGTATAAATACCGCTCGAACCCTGACCCGGCACGATAATGCGAATCCGATACTTCCCATCACCCAGAGAACTAGCCTCCGGTGAGAAAGACTCATGCAGTTTATGCATCGGTCCCCCTATTCCTATTGTCGTTTGTTCCGTCCGACAGGGGGCCGACACCTGTCGCACGCCCGTCCTTGGTCTCGTCATCACTCTTTGTCGATGTCGAGTCTACCTTGCCCTCATCTTCAGAAGGCAGCTCAGGCAAATCC
>ENA-OVGB01001726-OVGB01001726.1-human-gut-metagenome-genome-assembly--contig:-NODE-1726-length-18326-cov-29.872311_pt1 | contig 18326 bp, 14 predicted proteins | sample MGYA00237767_ERZ505413 | MGnify/ENA primary metagenome ERZ505413 (study PRJEB26158, sample SAMN06016410) | human gut metagenome | biome: human gut; feature: ankylosing spondylitis patient; material...
TGTTTGGGCAATTCTGTACTTGCGCTTTTGGCAGTCCAGACGAAAAGTCCTTGACGTAGATCAGGCTGGGTCTGCCCAGACCACGCCGTTTGCGCTCGATGAGGTCGATGCCCTCCAGTTCCCGGAACAGCTTGACCGCCTTATGCTCGGCGCAGCAGAGGGATTCCTGCACTTCCCGGACGGTGTAGATAATATACACTCGCCCCTGCTCGTCCAGCCAGCCGTTCTTGACTGACAGGCTCATGCGGTCCAGTAAGATGCCGTACAGTGTCCGGGCATCGGTGGAGAGTTGCCGGAAGCGGCGGTCTTGGAACAGTGCCTTTGGGATGCGGAAGTAGGAGAACAATTCGCCTGACTGACCGTAGAAGTAGTTGTAGCTCATAGTATTAACGAATCATCATCTCACGGTCTGCGGCACCTTTCATATACATGGCTTCTGCGATGTCGTCCATCACCCGGAACAGTGCATCGTCCAGTTCAAGATATTTCCGCCCCAGTTTTTCATCCAACAGCCGCCGGAACTCACGTTCAATTTTGTCGCGCTCACAGGCAGCCTGCTGGTAGCGAGGTGTTTTCATCAGTTCCGTCCATATAGGACGCACCATTTTGTCGTAGTAGTTCAGCATAAAGTCTTTATCCATTGGCATCCTCCTTTTGATTTTACATATAAAAATTGCGGACAGCCATTTTTATGGATGCCCGCAATAATAATTTTATTATTTACAAATCCAGTTGATTCTCACCGAGAAATATGTTGGATACACAGATAGAAATCCTAATATTTTTTCTTTGCACATTTTTAAAGCATCGATGATATGATTGGTGTCAATCGACTCCGCTCCAATTTGTTCTGCAATAGAATTAGCCAAAAGACGATCATTAAATATTTTTTCACAGATTGAGATGGCCGTCTCTGAACATACTCCATATTTTAATTTCCTTTGTAAAAGAAGTAACTTTGATACAAGAAGTGCTCTGTTTTCATCATCGTCATCATCAATCACATCAATGATATTTCCTATAAAAAAGCTGAATTCATAGGAAATGAGCTTGCTGCACAGGCTCTCAATGTCCGGTATCAAAAGTCCAGTCGCTTTTTGCATTGCTATAAAGGAGTATCCATCAAGCCACATTCGACAAATATCTGGAAAATATTCTTCTGTTTTACCAATTTTATGAGTATCGATAAAAAAGGATAACAACATTTCAAAAATTTCTGAATCTGAAAGTTGCTGCTCCATGAATTGAGTTTCTGCTAGCCATGCTTCAATTATTAAAGCATCATCTATTCCAAGCATACTTTTGGAGTATCGTTTGATCTTCACACGATCAACTGTCTTTGCCTTTTGTGCAATGACATCAAATATTTTTTCCAACAACGTTTTTTCTGCATCGTTGGCCATAAAATAAGCGAGAGTCTCTTTACAAAGTTCTAATGCCACAACCTGCGCGTCGGAACCTTCATCATTAGAAAGGACAAAGCACAGATGATTTTCGATTGTCTCTACGACATGCTGCCGAACCGTTAGAGCAGTCTTAAGTACGGTAACACTTTTTTGGTTCATCGGCGTCTGTTTTTTCCGTTCATATGCTTGCAGAATTTTTTCGTAGCACGATTCAAAGCAATCCCAATGGCTATAATTGTTGATAATATAGTTAGCAATATATACGCCTTTTACATAGTCATCATGATTGATTTCAATATCTTGGGCAAGCCATAAAATAGAGCTTTCGCATGGTTCTGATGCGTGACTGTCAAACATTTTGACACAGTTTTCCCATTTGTAAAATCCTCCGTTACTTCGATTGTTCTTATTGTCAAATAGCTTTGAATCTGTAACAATAACACTTCCTTCCGTGTACATTCCCGAACGTGCTGTCCTTCCCATTAAATTTTGAAAATTTCGAATTTTCATACTATTTTGATCAAGCATGAAACTAGTCATAAAAAGGTACTTTATGGGAATGTTCACTCCTTGAGCAAGTGTAGATGTACATATCACAAGGTGCAGGTCTTTCTTACGAAATGCGTATTCAATAGCAAGGCGCAAACCATTCGGAAGATTTGAATAGTGTGGTGCAACACCCAAATTGCAAGCTTTTGTATATGGATGATCACAACCGTAATAATCGGCCATTAACTTGGCAATACGACTCATTTCCAATGTGTTGCTATACTTCTGAATTCCAGAAAGATCATATTCTCGACTATCAAGGTCAATAATTTGCTGAATTATGGTTTGTACGCTTCGAGTTCGATTGGCAAAAATTGCAGCACCACCATTTTTGCAAAGTTTATTTGCATAATATATTGCAATATCCTTGGAATCTGTCAAATTCGGAAAATAACGCTTTTTTCTTTCTTTTCCAAGTTTTTTTAGCAAATTGACTTCTATGCTGCGTGGAACATAGAAATCTTCACGTTCAGGATCTTCTGAGTAGTAATGAATATCTCGTGTTTGTGAAGAAAATCCGATGCTTTTAGGTGTTGTTTTAATTGCCGGATCAGAAGCTAAGGTTCCATTTTCATTAAAAAGCCATTGCTTAATTTGCTCGGCGTTTGAAAGCACCGCAGAAAGAAGCACAATTTGTTTTTCTGTATTTATGTGTTTTCGAATTTCAGAAATCAACAGCTCATAAGCTGTTCCACGTCTTCCATCATCGAACATATGACTCTCATCAAATATATACAAACCGATTTCATCTAAAAACTCAACTTGATGATGGATAATATAGCTGAGCTTTTCTGGCGTACAAATTAGTATTGTCGCTTTCAAAGTAAAATCCACGAAAAAATCATTTTCCAGAATATCTGAAAATTGGTTTATTAAAACACTCTCTCCAAAAGCTGAAGTCATATCGCTTGCAATCTCGTTACATAAAGCACGAAGTGGTGCAACAATAATAGCAGTAGCCGTTCGGTTCGAGAGAAAGGATGACCGAATGATTAGTTCTATACTTTTGGTTTTCCCAACACCTGTTGGAAGCTGAACGATTGCATTTTCTCCGCTTAACACATTTTTCTTTCCTATAAGCTGCTGTGCAGGCCACAACATTTTAGGAGATTTTGAGCTTTTTAAATACTCTTCCCATTGTCCGGGCTCCAATTTTGAATATTGAGGAATCAGTTTCCATGCGGCTTTTGATAATGCTATCGTAATTACTGCAAGGAGTATATCGACATAGTATATCTCCATAGGATCATTGTTTTTATAAATTGCAGTTCGATATTTCCGAATCGCCTGTTCTATGTTAGGCAAGCCTTCTCCATTGGTGTAGTAGAATAGTAATGCCCGGCAGAGTTCTTCACCGCCAAAGGTATCAGAACTTATAGGGAAAACCTTATCCAAGAGGAGATACCCTAATAGATTTCTAAGTATTATTTGAGATGTACCCATAGTGGGCGTATCTTTTATTTTTTCGAAAAGGGCCGCACATAATACTTTGGAACTACCAAAATCATTGGATAAGAAATAGGCTGCTGCACCGGACAATAAAAAGTCCGTATCGTATGCTGTTCTATCATTAGCTCCAACGGAGGCATCAAAGTATTGAGAAGCCTTCACCATATAGGGTGCGAATTCTGCCTTCCCAGTTTCATCATTTTCTATAATGCTCTCTGCATATCGAGAAAGGATATATATGACAGGATAGGAAAGTTCATTTGAGTTTAGCGGAAATTTGGGATAGTCTTTTTGTGAAATATCATATTCTACCAGCTTCGCTTTGGCCTTTTGATATTTAAGCATATAGTTGGAATTCGTTCCAAAAATCATTTTGTACACCTCTCAAAGATTTGATGGGTCAAATTCATCAAATCGGCACCATGTACATAAAAAATGGACTGATTAACTTTTAATTGCAAATCATTTCCCTTAATCCCTGCTATTACTTTATTTTCAATCTCTGGCTGACTTGAGATAGCAGCTCCAACATAAGAGATTTTATAGGGCGATTCCGTCTTTTTTTGAAAACGTTCAACGCAGTTTGATTCATCGAATTTACCCATATTACGGAGCTTTTTTCTATAGTAATTTAATGTATGAGCAACTCGGTGTTCATCTTTTTTAGAATCAGTAGCAGCCTCTTGAATGGTTTTACATATTTCTTTTGACGACAGACGTGCTTTTACCTCTATTGCAATCAGCTCATCTTCTTTGGCAGGAGTTTTTTCTTTACTATGGAATTTATACGCGATTATATCGGTTCCGTGCTCGGACTCATTTTTTCCCGATCTGTTATATTGCTTACAACGGGGTACTTCATAATGCAGAACAAACTCAAATAAATCTGCGAATAAAATTTCACTAATATCATTTGAACGTGCAGTTGGACCAAGCTTTTCCTGTTTTTGAGGAACAATGTATTTGCGCAGATAATCTTCTATAGATAATCCTGTTGCAACACTGTCATCTGTCAGTTCATCGTCTTCAACATAATGTTTTCTGATATGAAGTGCCCAGTCGTCAAAGACCGCTTCATCGGTTTCATAGGAAAGTTTATAGCACTTTAAAGCAACACCATCTTCAAAGGTCACTCCTTCCTCGTTGACAAGCCAATTTATATACAGAGGCCGCTCCATCCTACAACATCCTCTCACTAAAATTTTCGTACCAATTGAAAATCAACTGTAGTCCTAGCCTTTTAAGCAAACGACTGAGAGCAGGGTATATCTCGAATCAAGTATACCATTTCCAATAAAAAAGTACATCTGAAATTTTGAATGTTCCATGTAGGCTGGTCGATTTTCTTGGGTAAATAACAGTTGTATTAAAAAGCGCAACTCCTACTCTGATGAATAGAAGTTGCGCTTCGCGGTTATCGTATGCTAATTCTGCGATTCGATACAATGTCTAAGAACATCGCAGAATGCCATATCTTCATCTACGGCGGCAATTGCAGCGTTGATCAAAGTTTCACGGTCCGTATTGCCCCAGTTGATGTGCAAACCGTATTCTAACGCCATGCAGCGAATCAGTTCACGGGTGCTGCGGCCATTTCCCTCGCGGAAGGGATGGATGATGTTCAGCTCTGCCATCGTCTGCGACAAATTCTGAATCTGCTTTTCTTCATCTTGTTCGGCAAGCAGCTTCTTGGAGTGAATGTTTTTGAACACACGCTCCAATTCTCGGTCAATCAGGTCTGGCGGGTAGAACATCGTGTCGCCCTTGCTGATTTGCTCCTTGCGGATGTGCCCTGCAAACGGGTATACATCTTCAAAAAGGAAGCGGTGAATTCGAAACAGGTGCGTTTTGGTAAAACGTCCCTTGATTGGCTCCTGCAACAGAGCCATCTGCTTGACTGCAGTAAATTCTTCTTCGGCCTGTTTGAGTTCGGCTTTATCATGAATGTTCAACTTGTTGATCAGAACATCCGTATCCGGGTAGCAGTACATGGACTGCACTGTGGTGTAGACATCATACTTCGTGAACATAATCAGTCCTTCTTTGCGTACTTTGCGCGCAGTTCATTCACGACCTGTTGATAGCTGGCCTGACCACTGCCGATACGATCAAGGTTGTTGCGTGTATTTTTGCTAATGGTCATGCCTTCGATGGCAAAGGTGCCGTACACATTGCGGAGATTGCTCTTATGCTGGGCGGATGTAGTGTATTTGATATCCATTATTTCCTCCAGACTATTGGATTCTCAATTCTAAATTTGTAGGATGATCCTTCAACCACGACTCTACCACATTACACATATTTTCGCAGAAGGTAGTTGTATCAAATGACACAATTATCTTTTTGGTTGCATTCTCATACTTTACAGATACACGCATATCAGGCCTTTCCAAAAATTCAAACTCATGATTGAAACCGCCGAGAGGGGTACCATCTTTGTCCACTTCAAGTTCGGAACTGCCCTCATGTAAAAGTGCGCAGCGCAACTGATAGAGGCACTCACTCTTTAGAAAAGTTATTTTATAGGTTCCGTCTGCATTTTTTTCAGGCTGGAGCTTCATAAGTTCTACTAAGGAATTCAAATTTTTCCAGTCACTCTGATATATTTCTTTTAAGTATTTTTCGCACCATGCAGTGTAACGCTTTCTGTTACCTTTTAATGTAGGCCATTCTACCTTTCCACAAATGTCGGGGAGCATTACAGCCATTGCTACTGCTGCAATGTTGTTTCCGTATAACAAACTATCCCTTATACTGCTTATTAAACGCTCCATTTTTTAACCTTATATTAGAAAATCTTCCAAATTCCGATAAGCTGTTTTGCTTATAAAGGCAAAACCGTCTGTACCTTCGGTACGAAGAATCAAATAATGTGTTCCATCTCTTTCAATGATAGCCCCTTTCTTTTCATCTTCAGTAAGTTCAAACTGCGGACTATGCTTTATAAATAAAGCGGCCGGTCGAAAAGCGCTAACATCAAAAGTATGTGTCTGCTTGAAGTCAATGATACGTAACCAATCAATATATAACTTATAAAAGTCCCAGTAACGAAGAATTAGTGACTCAACAGGATATGTCTGCCCCTTGACTGTATGGCCGACCATAGTTTTGTTAAACGTAATTTGCATTTGGAAATAATGACATTTATAGGCATAATAAACATCTGCAATAAACGCCGGAATCTCTGTAAAAGTTTTTTTCTGTTCCTTATCAATTGTATTTGCCTTTGCTTTATTTAGGCTGTCTGACAATATATGCAAATTTGTATAGCTGCAGTTCAAGCCGTCATTATCCAAATGCTCAATAATATTATTGGGCTCTAGCATTTTCTTCAGCTTTTCTGCACCACATAAATAATTAAGAACAAAATTGTGCAGATAAACCGTGTGTCGCTTTCCGTCATTTCCTTTTATTGATGTGGTCAAATAAGCGTGCTCACCCTTTTTGTATGTCCAAGTGTGCTTTAACACTTTTTCCAACAAGCCGGGATCTGCACTAATATGGGCTTTATGCTCTCCCCATTGAGGACGGCTTAGTTCGTACTGATCTCCAATTTTTTCTATCTCAATGTCTTTTGCAGCCATTTGCTTACCTTCTCTACGAACGAATGTTAGAATCAATAAACCCGTCACTTTATATAATTATAGTTAGAAGTAAGCAGTGTTGTCAATTGAAAAGTTCAAAAAATTTTGCTTTAAAGATAGTCATTCGCTCACAAAGCAAAATAATATACTCCATCTTACCTAAATCAAAAAGCGCATCTTCCATTCATTCAGAGCAGAAGTTGCGCTTTTACGGTACATCGTATTTTATTGTAAATTGAGATGCGATACATCTGAACCCCATGTGAGTTACATCTCAAGGGCCTGTAGCTCACTTGTCCGCCAGCCATATTACGCCCCAAACTGCATCATCTTGAAAATCAGCGGCTTGGTGGTCGTACTTACAGTCAGGAAAGTCCATTGGGCTGGCAGGGCATTTTATATGGACGAATATACGTTGATTTTTCTTTTCTCGCAGTGCATAAGGTGTGCACAAAAGCGATATTGCTGGGAGTGCAAGCGTATCGCTTTTGTGCCCCACAGAGTTGTGGGCATTCAAATGGGGAGTATGTCGGTTGGTCGCCCAACCGAGTCACGCCCCTAAATATGGGCCTATAGCTCAGCTGGGAGAGCGTTCGGTTCGCATCCGAGAGGTCAAGGGTTCGAATCCCTCCAGGTCCATAAAAAGTAAAACTCCATGCTTTATAGCATGGAGTTTTCTTTTTATTCAGGACCTGGAGGGATTCGAAGGAAGGCGGCTTGCGGGTCCCAACCGGTAGGAATGTCTACCGGGAAGACTGTACATTCAATCACATCATATTCATCTATCATTTTTCAAAATTTTGATTGATGAATGATAGATGAAATGATATGATAAAAGAAACGATCGGGGAGGTATACGCCGTGCGAAACAAGAAGCCGCCATTTGAAATTACAGAAGCAGCTCTTTCGGACGTGATGGAAATCAGTGAACTGGTAGGCAAAATCAGTTCCACTCAAAATCTTTCCACAAGCCCGATCCTGCGCTGTCAGAACCGTATCCGAACGATTTATTCTTCTCTGGCAATCGAGCAGAACATCCTCTCTCTGGAACAGGTGACCGCTGTTCTTTCTGGAAAACGTGTGTTTGCCCCGCCAAAAGACATTGCAGAGGTAAAAAATGCCTACGAAATTTACGACCACCTTGCAGAGCTGAATCCCTATTCAATTGATGACCTCTTGCTTGCGCATCGGACGATGATGCAGGGGCTTGTACGCGAAGCTGGAGAGTTCCGCTCCCGGCCTGTGGGTGCTGTGGACAGCAAGGGAAATGTTCTGCATTTTGGAACGCTGCCGCAGTATGTCCCTTCTTTGATGGAAGAACTTGTTCAGTGGACAGAAAGCAGTCCTTTTCCACTTTTGATAAAAAGCTGTGTGTTCCACTATGAATTTGAAGTGATCCATCCGTTTGCAGATGGTAATGGACGCATGGGGCGGCTTTGGCACACACTGCTGCTGTCAAAGTGGAACTCCTTGTTTGCATGGCTTCCAATAGAATCCATCATCCACGACCACCAGCCAGAATATTATGCGGCCATCAACCAGTCCAACGCGCAGGGCGAAGGAACAGTATTTATTGAGTTCATGCTGGGTGTCATAAAGGAAGCCCTGCAAGAAGCAATCAGCGAACAGCCCGCAGAAAAGCCCACTATGCAGAGTAAAGAAGAACTGCGGTGGGAGAAAATTGCAGATTTTCTCCGCAGAAACAGCACGATACAAAATTCTGATGTGCAGAATCTTCTTGACGTTTCTCCCGCAACTGCAAGCCGAATTTTGAACGCCTTGACCAAAGAAGGAAAACTCATCAAGGTGCGGAGTGGCCGCTATTGGGCGTATCGGGCAACAAAATAAAATGCAGTCTTATTCCTTCTTCAAGTACTTTGCGCGCAGTTCATTCACGACCTGCTGATGGCTGGCCTGACCGCTGCCAATGCGGTCAAGGTTGCCGCGTGTATCTTCGCTGATGGTTATTCCCTCAATGGCAAAGGTGCCGCACACATTGCGGAGGTCGCTTTTGTGTTGGGCAGGAGTAGTGTACTTAATGCTCATGATTTGGCCTCCTTTGAACTCCCATGTGAGCCATCTCTCTCAAGGGCCTGTATATTACCTGCACTCGTTGAGGATGTCCAGCAGTTCTTCGCGGCTCAGCTTCTTGCAGCAGCCGCCGGTGAGCACGGTGGAATCGGCCACAGCCTTGAGGTCGGTGTCCGCCGGGATGCCCAGCTCTGCAAAGGTAGTGGGCAGGCCGATCTCCTTGATGAAGGACGCCAGAGCTTCCACACCAGCCTGTGCCAGCTTCAGCTCGCTCTTGCCTGCCGGGTCGATGCCCCAGACATTCTGTGCAAAGCGAGCGAACCGTGCGGTGTTGGCCGGGAGCAGGTGACGGTACAACACTGGGTGGATGACGGCCAGACCGGCACCGTGGTTGCAGTTGGTGTAGGCACCCAGCTGATGTTCGATCATGTGGCACTGGAAGTCGGTGATTTTGCCGATCTTCAGGATGCCATTCTCTGCCATGGCCGAAGCCCATGCCAGTTCACTGCGGGCCTCGTAGTTGTCCTTATCGGTCAGCAGAACGCGGATGTTGCGGATAACGCTGCGCATGACGGCTTCGTTGATGTCGTCGGAGAGGTTGTTCTCATCCGGCTTGCCGAAGTAGGTTTCCATGGCGTGGCTCAGGGTATCGAATGCGCCGGAAATAACCTGCTTGAACGGAACCGACAGGGAATAGGTCGGGTCGAGGAAGGCAAAGTCCACCTTGGCCTGCGCCGACACCACCTTGCAGCAGTCGGACACGGAACCGCCGCCCACGGCAAGGATCAGGTCTACATGGTTTTCACGGGCCAGCTTTGCGCCCTCTTGCACACAGCCGCGTCGCTGCACAAAACAGCAGTGGAATTTTCTGGCAGGGCGTGGTACAATACACAAAGAAGGACCGTTCCAAGCGACAGGAGGGAAACAAAATGGAATTTACTCAGGTCATTGAAAAACGCTATTCCTGCAAGAACTTCGGCGAGCGCAAGGTGGAAGACGCGAAGCTCCGCGCGATCCTGGAGGCCGGGCGGCTGGCACCGACGGCGAAAAACTTCCAGGAGCAGCGCATCTATGTCGTCCAGTCGGCAGAGGGGCTGGCGAAGATCGACCAGGCTACGCCCTGCCGCTACAGCGCACCCACCTGCGTAGTGGCGGCGTTCGACCGCAACAACATGTTCACTTACCCCGGCGGCAAGCGCACCTCCGGCGTGGAGGATGCCACCATCGTGGCCACTCACATGATCCTGGCCGCCGCCAACGAGGGCGTGGATAGCTGCTGGGTCAACTTCTTCGACCCGGACCAGCTGGCAAAAGCCCTGGGCCTGCCGGAGAACGAGGAGATCTTGATGCTCCTGGACCTCGGCTACGCTGCCGAAGGCGTGAAGCCGCTGCCGAACCACGATTCGCGCAAGCCGCTGAGCGAGACCGTGGCTTACCTGTAACTGGCCGCCGATCCCCATAACAAACAAAAAACACCGCCGTGGGCGTTCTTCCTGCAAAAAGCAGGGGAGAAGCCGCGGCGGTGTTCTGTTTTATGCGGGTATTTGAGGGAGCGCTTACTCCGAGCGCAGGGCGATGACCGGGTTGCTCTTGGCCGCACTGCGGGCGGGGATCAGGCCGCCCAGGATGGTCAGCAGGGTGGCCAGCGCAATGAGGATCAGCGCCGCAGAGAGCGGCAGCGAGGCGGTCACATCGCTGGAACCGGAGATGGAGTGGATGAGCATGTTGCCCGGGATGAGCAGCAGCAGGCTCAGGCCCACGCCCATGACGCCGGAGCACAGGCCGATGATGAAGGTCTCGGCGTTGAACACCTCCGAGACGTTGCGCTTGGAAGCACCGATGGCACGCAGGATGCCGATCTCCTTGCGGCGCTCCAGCACGCTGATATAGGTGATGATGCCGATCATAATGGAGGAGACCACCAGCGAGATGGAGACAAAGGCCACCAGCATGTTGGAGATCATGTTGATGATCCTGGTCACGGAGGTCATCAGGGTGCCCACCACATCAGTGTACTGGATCACCTTGTCTTCCGCGCCCTGCTCACGCATGGCGGCATTGTAGCTGTCCAGCACATTGAGGACCTTAGTCTTTTGCTCGAAGTCCAGCGGATAGATGTTGATCTGGCTGGGGTCGTCCTCGCTGGCATAACCAAAGGCCTGCAGGTTGCTTTCGTAGGTGGCGCTGGTGGACATCATTTTCGACTTCATCAGCTCCGCCAGATCGTCCTCGGTCATGTTGAATCGGATGGCATTCCGGAACGCATCTGCGTCGATCTTCAGCGCGCTTTCCATCTGGCTGCCCAGAGAGGAGAAGCGCTCGGTCATCTGGCTCTGCAGGTTCGTGCTGATCTGGCCCATGGCCTGCTCCATGGCAGTGCCCAGCTGGGTCTGCAATTCGGCGGCGATCTGTTCCGAGAAGTTTGCCATCACGCTGCCCATGACCTGCTGCATGGCGGCAGTAAACTGCTCCTGCAGAGCAGCGGTATCGATGAGGCTGCCCATGGAATCCTTCATCAGCTGCTGGAACTGGTCGCTGGCGAGATACTGGTCAAAACCGATCTTGTCCAGCCCCAGAATGCCGTTGCCGATGATGTAATCCTTGTAGCCGGTCATCACCTTCTGGGCCAGCTGCTGCATTTTGTCGGCGGGGATGGAAATGTCCATGTTGGCGAACACGTCCGTCAGGGCGCTCATGTCGATGTCGGGCGTTTCGGTCAGATCAAATTGGAAGCTGTCCGGGTCAATGAGGGAGGAAAAATCTACGGAACCGTCACTCAGGTCGAACGCGCCGCTCAGGTCAAGATCCAGCTTGCCGGGGTCGAACTGGAAGGCGCTCTCGAGCTGGTCGGTGTCAATGGAGAAGAGGGAAGCCATGTCCATGGCAGCGGTCTGTTCGGTGCCGAAGGGTTCGCCGTTCAGCACATTGGTCTGCGGGTCGGCGAGCTGATCCTGTACCAGCCTGCTCTGGGCGGCGGTGTCCATGACGTGCCGGGTCAGGGAGGCGGGATAGGCGATGCCGGAGGACAGCATGGCGGCGGAGGCGTTCTCCCTGGGCTGCACCACGCCCACGATGGTCATGGTCTCGCTGTTGGCCACAAGCTCCTGCAGGAAGGCCTTGTCGTCCGATTTGTCCACCCAGGTGCTGTGGGCATCGTCGTACTGGTAGCGGTCGGCCGCGTTGACCAGCTTGAAGGTGCGGCCCAGAAAATCGCTGTACCGGTAGGTCTTGAAATCTTCGGGCACATCCACATTCTGGTTCTGGGCGAACTGCTGGATCATCTTGTCCAGCTCGGCGTTGTCCCGCAGGCCCAGCGCGTAGAGGGCATAATCGGTGATGGAACCATCCGCACCCAGCACGGCAACGCACTCGTTGTAGTTTTCGGGCCAGCGGCCTGCCTTGACCTCGTACTGGGAATGATACAGGGCATCGCTGGCGGGCAGCTGGTAGAACACGCTGGTGTTCATCATGCTGGCCATCATGTTGTTGGTCGAGCTGGTGGAGCTGATGCCCAGAGCGGAAAGGGAGGAATCCGGGTTCACCTGCCGGATGCTGCCGTCCGGGTCTTGGCGGTAGATCTGGGGCTGTACATTATAGGAATACTCCACCGAGGAAACGCTCTCCCCGATGCTGCAGGCATCGCTCTCGAGGTAGGTTTTCAGGCTCTTCAGGTCGTTGGAGGTGATGCCGGAAACCATCTGGGTCACGAGCTGGCGCACCGGCACCATCCCTTCGCCGAGGTCGGGGGCGGCGGGCTGGCCGGGCAGGTCGGCGGACAGCAGGCTGGTCAGATCCATGCCGCTGCGCAGGATCTGCACCGGGTACTCGGAAAGGGTGTCCCGCTCCATATCAGCGATATACTGGTTGACACCGGTGGACAGGGAAATGATCAGCGCAATGCCGATGATGCCGATAGAGCCTGCAAAGGCCGTGAGCAGGGTGCGGGTCTTTTTGGTCCAGAGGTTGTTGAAGCTCAGGGTCAGCGAGGTCCACCACGACATGGAGGAGTGGCCCATGTTCTTGTGAACGGCAGGGGCAAGCTGAGCGGTGTCAGGCTCGTAGGGGGCGGTGTCGGAGCGGATGACACCATCCTTCAGGTTCACGATGCGGGTGGCGTACTGCTGGGCCAGCTCCGGGTTGTGGGTGACCATGACCACCAGCCGATCCTTTGCCACCTCCTTGAGCAGCTCCATGACCTGGATGCTGGTCTCGCTGTCCAGCGCGCCGGTGGGCTCGTCTGCCAGCAGGATATCCGGATTGTTGACCAGCGCACGGGCAATGGCAACGCGCTGCATCTGGCCGCCGGACATTTCGCTGGGGTGCTTGTGCAGCTGATTGCCCAGCCCCACCTTCTGCAGTGCCTCGGTGGCGCGGCGCTTGCGCTCTGCGCCCGAGATGCCGGAAATGGTCAGGGCCAGCTCCACGTTGGCCAGAACGGTCTGATGGGGGATCAGGTTGTAGCTCTGGAACACAAAGCCGATGGTGTGGTTGCGGTAGGAGTCCCAATCGCGGTCGGTGTACTTTTTGGTGGAGATCCCGTTGATGACAAGGTCACCGCTGTCGTACCGATCCAGGCCGCCGATGATGTTCAGCAGGGTGGTCTTACCGGAGCCGGAGGGGCCCAGGATGGCGACAAATTCGCTGTCGCGCAGGTTCAGGCTGACATCATTCAGTGCGGTCTGTACAAGGTCACCGGTTTTGTATTCCTTGCGGATCTTTTTCAGTTGTAGCATAGGCAGGCCTTTCTTATGCGTGCCCGGCGGCGTGTGGGAAATGCCGGACAAAAAACAAAATAACGTAGATATAGTATCAGATGAATGTGAACAAACCATTGCTTTTCGGGAAAGATGGTGTTATGCTGAAGAAGGTGAAAGAAACAAAAATCGACACTTTATGACGTAAATTACCAGAAATCAAGACGCAAAAGGCCGCCATTCCTGCACGGTTCGACGCATAGTGACGTTTTTTCGGGGATTGAATCTTTCCACAGGGCCTTATAAAATAGTATCATACAGTACGCACGGAAGAAAAGTGCGGCAATTTTAAGGCAAAGGGGAAGGTTGGATTGACGGAACGACTCGTTTCAAAGCTGCATGTCGCGCTTTTGAGCTACGACGAGCGGGAGATCCGCGTCCGGAAAAATTATCTGGAGGAGCAGAATCCTGCGATCTGCTGTGTCTGCTTCCACAGCGGCGAGGAGCTGCTGCGGGAGCTGCGCCAGCAGCGCAGTGTGGATATCGTGGTGCTTTCGAGCCAGCTGGAGGATATGGACGGGTATGAGTTCCTCAAGCGGCTCAACAGCCTGCATAACCGCCCGCTGCTGCTGTTGCAGGGGGATGACTGGTACAGCGATGCCACGGCATCGTTCCTGCGGCCGGACGGCAGGCAGTACCTGCCGGAGCGCAGCAGCCTGCTGGATCTGCTGCTGGATCTGCGCAGCTCCACGGACATCGGCATCTTCTGGGTGCTGCCGTTCTGCAAGCAGCTTTATGCGGAGTGGGGCATCCAGCAGCCGGATGTAAACTGTGAATATCTGACCACTGCGCTGCAGGTCGTATGCGGCACGGAGCGGAAGCTGGCCGTGCGCAAGGAGATCCTGCAGACTGTGGCCGAGGAACACCACACCACAGTGGCCGCCGTGGACTGCGGGATGCGCCGCCTGATCGACGGGGTGGAAAAATACAACACCGAAGCCTGGCAGAAATTCAAGCAGGATTACGGCCTGATGGGGCATAGCGTTACCCTGGGCAAGCTGATCTATGCGGGCCGCCAGAAATTGATCGACAGCGGAACGCAGGGACGGAAGGCCGTACGATGAGAAAAAAGAGAGAGAACGGAATGGCAAAAGAGAGCGGGATGGGGGATTTCCCCCGCAAACAATTTGAGAGCGTGCTGCTGCACTCCCTGCGCATCATGGACCAGAACCGGGAATACCTGCAGATGCATCTGGCCCGGACCGGAGACGAAAGGACCCGGCAGGCGCTGGAGGATATGGGGCAGGAGAGCATCCGCCTGGAGCGCACCCTGCGGGAGATGATGGGCCTGCTGGAAGTGGAGATGAACGACAAGCCGTCCATGAAGCCGGTAGACCTGTGCTGGATCCTGATGGAGGCCGCCCAGATAGCCCCGGAGATCGAGAAGCAGCTGGGCATCCGGCTGACCGTGGATCACAGCCCGTTCCGGCGCTGCTATGTCAAGGCGGATGCCCAGGAGGCCGAGCAGCTGCTGTTTCATCTGCTTTCCAACGCCCTGCGGGCCGTAAGCCCCGGCGGGCAGATCAAGATCCGGCTCACCCGGGACGACGAGGATCTGTATCTGATCGTGGAGGACGACGGCTGCGGCCTGCCCACCGGTGAAAACTGGATGGAGAACCGCCGCCGCTTCCTGGGCGGTGTGCAGGCAGGGCTGCTGCTCTGCCGCCGTTACTGCGCCCACATGGGGTGGGTGCTTTCCCTCACGCCGCGCGGTGCCGGAAGCGGCACCCGGGCAGAGGTGCGCATCCCGCTGGCCGGAACGATGTTTCCCATTGAGGGCAGTGTGGAACTGCACACCATCCATCCGGCACTCACCACAGCTGATGGCCTGCGCTGGCAGATCCTGCGGGAGCTTGCTCTGTTGTCCGATAAAATGGAATGATACGATGTTCAGCGCCCTGCTCCGGGCTTTTCCGGGGCAGGGCGTTTTTGTGTAAAAATCACTCTGAGTAAAGAATCTTAACCGGAATGTAGAAAAACAGGGGAGCTGTATTCGTGAATTTAACAAAATGTTTAACTTTTTGAGCGGAAAATACTATTTTTTGCGTGTAAAATATGGTGACTGGATTGATTGTATCCCGATTTTTGAGTATAATACAACTGTATTTTTATATTGTTCCTCAGGAGGAAAAGCAAGTGAGAGTAGGTCTTGACATCGGAAGCACCACCATCAAGTGCGCGGTGCTGGACGAACATGATGCGCTGATTTATTCAACATACGAGCGTCATTACAGCCATATTCTGGAAAAGGCACAGGAGCTGCTGCGCCGTATCGATGCAGAGCACCTGCACGGAAACAAGGCTCTGCTGAGCATCTCCGGTTCTGCCGGCATGGGTCTGGCCGACAGCTGCGGCGTGCCCTTTGTGCAGGAGGTGTTCTCCACCCGTGTGGCAGTCAAGCGGTTTGTGCCCGCCACCGACTGCGTGATCGAGCTGGGCGGCGAGGACGCAAAGATCCTGTTCCTGACCAACGGCACCGAGGTCCGCATGAACGGCAGCTGTGCCGGCGGCACCGGTGCCTTTATTGACCAGATGGCCACCCTGCTGAAGATGAGTGCCGATGAGATGAACAAGGCCGCGGAAAAGGCCGAGCGCACCTATACCATCGCGTCCCGCTGCGGCGTGTTTGCCAAAAGCGATGTGCAGCCCCTCATCAATCAGGGCGCGCGCACGGAGGATATCGCCGCCAGCATCTACAAGGCGGTGGTCAACCAGACCATTGCCGGTCTGGCACAGGGCCGCCCCATCAGGGGCAATATCCTGTATCTGGGCGGGCCGCTGACCTTCAGCAGCGTGCTGCGCAAGAGCTTTGATGAGGCGCTGGGAGTCACCGGAACCTGCCCCGAGAACAGCCTGCTCTATGTGGCACTGGGTGCCGCCCTCTATGCGGATAAGGAGTTCGACCTCTCCGCAGTGGCCGACGCGCTGGACCAGTACGCCGCCACCGCTACTTATGCCAGTGAGCCTCCGCTCTTTGCCAACAAGCAGGAGTACGAGGAATTCCATGCCCGGCACATGTCCCACAGCGTGCCTCATGTGCCCTTCAGCGCCCAGTGCGGCCCGGTGCATATCGGCATCGACTCCGGCTCCACCACCGTCAAGCTGGTGGTGGTGGACGAGAAGAGCCAGATCCTGTACACAAATTACCAGCCCAACCTTGGCAACCCGCTGCCCCTGATCCGGGAACAGCTGATCAAGATCTACCGGGAACACCCCGGCCTGCAGGTGGCCAGCGTGACCACCACCGGCTACGGCGAGGAGCTGGTGAAGAACGCCTTCCGCTGTGATTACGGTCTGGTGGAAACGGTGGCCCACTTCACCGCCGCCAAGTACTTCATGCCGGATGTGGACTTCATCATCGACATCGGCGGCCAGGACATGAAGTGCTTTAAGATCCGCAACGGCGCGGTGGACTCCATCATGCTCAACGAGGCCTGCTCCTCCGGCTGCGGGTCTTTCCTGGAAAATTTCGCCTCGACTCTGGGGATGCCGGTCCAGCAGGTGGCGGATGCCGCGTTCCGCTCCCAGGCGCCTGCGGAGCTGGGCAGCCGGTGCACGGTGTTCATGAACAGCACCATCATCAACGAACAGCGCAACGGCAAGCAGCCGGACGACCTGATGGCAGGTCTTTGCCGGTCCATCATTGAAAATGTCTTTACCAAAGTGGTACGGATCGCCAATGTCTCCGAGTTGGGGGACAAGGTGGTAGTGCAGGGAGGCACCTTCCGCAACTTCGCTGTTCTCCGGGCCCTGGAGGAATACCTGGGCCGGGAGGTGACCCTGGCGCCCTACCCCGGCGAAATGGGCGCGCTGGGCGCAGCACTGGCGGTGAAGCAGGAAATAGCCGCCCACGGCTACGCCAACGGCCGCTGCTCCGCCTTCATCGGCTTTGACGCGGTGAAAAACTTCCAATACACCCGGGAGAGCGGTGTACTCTGCCCCCACTGCGCCAACCACTGCAGCCGGACGATCCTGCATTTCCCGGACGGTGGCTGCTATGTCACCGGCAACCGGTGCGACCGGGGCGCCGTTGTGATGGAGGCGGCACCTGCCCATAAGGCCCAGGAAGTGCCGGACCTGTTCCGGCTGCGGCAGGAGCTGCTGTTCAAGACATATCCGGTATCCCCCGTGCGGGAGGAGCAGAGCCAGACCGTGGGTGCTGGAGTTCTGGGACAGCATGCCCTTCTGGAGTACCTTCTTCCGGGCTCTGGGATATCGGGTGAAGTTCTCCCATCCCAGCAGCCGCAGACAGTATGAGAGCGGACTGCAGTACGTGGCGTCGGACACCATCTGTTTTCCGGCCAAGCTGGTCCACGGCCATGTGCTGGACCTGTCCCAACAAGGAGTAAACCGGATCTTCCTGCCCTATATCCTCCACATGCCCACAGAGAACAAAGGGGAGAAGAGCCCCTACGTCTGCCCGGTCATCATGGGCTACTCCATGGTGGTGCGGAACTTCCAGTCCCCCGGGGAGCACTTCTCCGTGGGCTTTGAGACGCCGGTGTTCCACTGGTTCAGCAAGCAGGACCGGAAGCGGCAGATCTGCCGCCATC